>RCNJ01000433.1_pt1 | contig 16277 bp, 14 predicted proteins | sample 2041171 | NCBI WGS metagenome assembly RCNJ01 (sample SAMN09708213, study PRJNA481090) | feces metagenome | biome: feces | host: Pygoscelis adeliae | place: Antarctica: Rookery Lake | collected 2010-03-01 | reverse complement strand
GGCCTCCATACAGTCCTGATCTGAACCCGATTGAGAATCTTTGGGCGCTTCTCAAAGCAGAGATTTATCGTTCGTATCCAGAATTGATTTGTCTTTCTAATACGCAGGCTTCACTAGCATTATTAATACGATGTGCAATTGCAACATGGGAAAATTTATCAGAGCAGATATTGACGAGGCTATTAGATTCAATGGTTCAATGGTTCATAGAGTTGACGCGGTTATTAAGGCAAACGGGTGGTATACAAAGTATTGAACTTCTAAAAGCAGCATTCGATTTCGCGGGACGTGAACAAGTGGGTCGTACAGAGACTTCTTGCATCCCATGTAGTCCTCGACCTCCCCCATTTTCACCTCATGCTTTCGTTACTCTCATTAAGATAGAGGAAGTAAAAAAAATGGACCGAAGCTACGAGGTTTGCAAGGCAAGAGTTTAAAATACTTCGATATACTAATCTAATATAGGAAGCCATACGCTGCCTGAATAGCAGGAAAGCATCCGCAAAACGCAAACTTGAACGGTACACGTGGTTCAGATGACATGGTAAAATGGCTACAACTACTTGGACATTCAGTATATGCTTCCATTCTTTTATGGCATAGAGATTATTACTAAAGAGAAAATAGGATGAAGACCTGGGATGGTTTAAATGCCATACAGGTGGCGGGAACTAATGGAAAAAGCAGTACCTGTGCCTTCGCTGCGTCATTCCTTCAGGTGCATAGGAATAGAACTGGTTTCCCACGTAAGAGAGCCTTTGAGAAAGATGTTGTGCTGAAATTTGTTGCCGTCAACTCTACACTTCCGACAACCACGGCGACTCTAAAGCCAGAGGCTCAGAGGATAAACTGTTCTCTGGCTCTCGAAGTGGTTCGCGTTTGGCTGGCTTTGATGGCACCTGAAGGAGTCGCTAGTATGGAAGACATTATCACTCTTGGCGTTGATCATTTTTCATGGCCTGGACGGTATCAGCATATCAGCGACCAGAATTGCCAATGGTTTCTTGATGGAGCTCATAACGACTTGAGTTTACAATATGCTGTGAAGTGGTTTGCTGGGACCGCCACAGAGAAACCAAGGTATGTCGTGATATCTATCTTGCCACTTGTAGCTCCGCATAGTAATCATCTCCAGTAACAATAACTCCTCCCCATGGCGGATTCTTATATTTAGTCACTTCTCAGACCGAGATGGCGTAGCGCTCCTAAATACCATTATAAGGTCCTTACAAGACAACCAAATTCAAATGCAACACATCATTTTCAGCACATATGATGAAAGGGAAGATGGCCAAACCAGGATCGGTATTTTACTCCCACAGCGGGGGGTAATTACAAGCCAATTTTCTATACAGACAAAAATCTGAAGAACCGTTTCCTACCAGATGTCCAAAACGGTTACGTTGAGGTTTGAAAGAAGTTTGATCCTGACGCTTCCATATCGTGTAAACAAACCATCGAGGGGGCTTTACGTGATGCTAGGGAAATTTGCAACCTGAGAAACGGCGGCCAAGTATTGATAACGGGGAGTCTGCATCTAGTTAGCGGTGCTCTTTGTTTGCTAGATCCTGATCATTTGTAGATTTTGAGATAGAAATTCAATGCTGCTTTCGCTTCAACAATTAAGTTATCTTTGGCTGTGCTAGGAAGCAAGTCGATAGGGAAGAAAGATCGGCACAGAGGCGCTCCCGGCGAAGGGCCGAAGGGGCGAAGGTTCAAAATGCCTTGTAATACAAAGGCAGCGAATTTTCGAAGTTCGCTGTCTTTCTCGGAAAATAAGAGAACCAATCGCCAAATTCCGAAGGAGGGGATGCATACCCATGCCAAAATTAGCTTTCAGTGTAGATTGCTTCCAACTGTAAGCACGAACCCGAAAACTTGAAGATGGGCGCCAAGTTCATGGCGGAGGTAACACGAATTTAACCAACAGCATTTCATGTCTATTTTCTCACCGAAGGTTGCGTGCGAACCTCCCCATCATGAAAGAGAAGCTGAAACGCGACCCTCACGTTGCTAAGCAGTGCAGATGTTGGATATTGCGAAAAGTGGGAAGCCGATCGACTGACCCTTTTGGTAAATCCAGGCAGCACTGCCGAGCGCCTACGACGTGACATGGTTCGCTGATTCGTGAAATTCGCCTTGCGCACTGCCAGGGAATAGCGCCAAACCGAAAACAGAAGCCAGCAAGCAACCCATCACCAGGGAACATCGTTCTGCCTTGTATCGAGTTACTGTCTCGTCTTTCGGTGTTTGTCTCGTTGGTTTAGGCGCTGCGGCGCAGGAAAAGCACAGGGGAACAGGCCAATAATGGGAAGGAGAGACGACATATCCGAGACAGGCAGATGCCGAGTGCAGCCCCCGCAGGGCTTGTTGGTTGCTTTAGGCGGAGAACTCTGGACCATCAAATGCTGGCCAATCTAATCCAAGAATATTAGCCAATAATTCTTCGTCTCGAAAAAACAAGGATTGCGAATCGAGAAACAATGATCGAAGGGTGAGAATCGAGAAATGAGAAGCGAGCAACGCGCTACCAATAACGAGCGACAAGAAACGAGCGCCGCTTTCTCGTTGTCGGAAAGCGAAGAAGTGGCGGCCAAACCAGCTTAAAGCGGCTATAGTGGACGATGAGCGTCGAAAAGGCAAATGAACCATAGATTAGTGGTAAAATCCATCGTTGCCAAGGCGCTGTTCCCTAACGGAAACAATGCATAATCGATGGGCCCCGTGTTCGATTCACGGTCGATGCATTTGTTTTGATGATGTTGTCGTGGGGTTGTGGTGGATATATCATGTGGAGACCAAACTTTTTGTCTGCCGCTGTCAAATGGTTGCAATCCTATGAGATAAGGATGGCTCGCATCAGTCCAAACGAATAAAATGAACAGCAATTGCTTCTTTGCTACTTTCACACCAACATTCATCTGGTCTGGTATCTGCCGCTCAAAGTTTCCCCTAAATGCAATGCTCCCTTTCCGGAACGCCCGCCCTCGATACAAAAGACCCGCCACAAATAACTTGTCCCAAACCAGCTAAAAACAATCTCTCCAAATTACAGAGGAAACGCCATCTAATACACTCGTTCAGAGAATATCCTCTATCTGCGTCCAGTACTTCAGTGTCGTCGTTAGCGCATGTCGAAAAAAAATCGAATTATCGGTCCTGGGAGTCGGGTCGATTTATCGGATTTTGTTGGAACTTTACCTCTTCTTGACACTTGGTCTTGGCTTGCACTCGTCGTTGACAACTCCATGGAGCATGACCTTGTTCGGGTATTGTGGGTTGTTGGCGGCGTAACCCTTGCTCCAGTCGTAACTGACAGCGTAGGCGAAGATGTTGCCGTCGAAGGAGAAGGCGGTGGAGACGATGGAGCCGCCGACGGTTGGGTAGCCCTTGAGACGATGCTTGGCGTCCTTGTCCCAGAAGTGGAAGGTTCCGTCGGAGCCGGCGGTGCTGAAGGTGCCGTGGATTGGGTGGAAAGAGATGGCGTTGACGGAGTAGACGTTGTGGATGTTGGCTGCAGGAGGATCACGGTGGCACTTGAAGGAGAAGTTCAAGCTATAGAAGTTAGCATGTATGTGAGCCACAGGAGCCTTCAGAACTTACCTAGAATCCTTATCATCCACGTATTGCATGGCGCAACGACCCTCGATGGAGCCAACTCCAAAGCCCTTAGCATCCTTGAAACAAGCAATAGTTCTGGTCTGGTACTTCAGCGGCGACTGGAGAGTCTTGTAGATCTTGCTTGGGTCGGTCAAGTTGATAACGTTGATATAGCGTTCAGCGGTTCCAACAACGAGGAGGTTATCCTTAACATCCATGGCATAAACTCTATCCTGCATGGTGACAGATGCGACAGCGGTCGACTGGCGCAAATCCCAGTACTTGACAGTCTTATCCCAGGAACCAGTAACGACCATCGGGTTTCCACCAGCCTCGAGGAAGCGCACACAGCGAATCGGTTGGTCGTGGGCAGCAATCTGGGTAGCGGTAGTTCCTCCAGCGCCGAGGTCGATCATGCGAGCTGCCTTGTCTGCTCCTGCGCTAACAACCTTTGTGCCGTCCTGTTGCCTTGTTAGCAGGGGCCTTTCAGTGAAAAGACCGCATCATCCTTACCTTCGACCAGTCGCAACTAAGAACTGGACCCTCATGCTCAAACATAGCCTTTCCTTCTCCTCCATTTGGGTTGACCTCGTAGATGCGGACCTTCTTGTCCCAGGATGCGACCGCAAGATGGTTGGAGACTGGCGAGAAAGAGATATGAGAGATGCCATCCTCTGGTGGGTTGTTCAAAGTAATATCTTTGCTGAGGTCGCCGAGAGTGTTGGCAGCGCTCGCTGAGCTAGGAGCGGATCCAAAGAGTCCAGCCATCTTGTTGACCACTTCTGTCTAAAGCTCTACTTTTTCCTATAGGCGCTGTATAGGTGTTATATTGAGGTTTCGTGCACGGAGAGTCGCTGTGGTAGCCTCGGCGATGTACAAAAGAGCTATGGTCGCGACGTGGATAGCTCTTTGTTAATGGATTCGCTAGTGTTTACGATTTACTTATCGCGGCTGCAAGCCAGGCTGAGAAACCTCTCGATCTGGCAGGGGCGCCTGAGCTCGCTTAGCCCCTCCACAAGCGCCGGGACTCCGGGTTTGGCGCTAGCGCCCGCACGCCGACGCTACAAAAAAATCCTTCGACCACCCAAACCTCTTCTCTCCTCAACTCCTCGTTCAAAGAATCGCAGTCGAAGCACACACACAGAGCAGATCTAGTATCTCTCGCCGTCAGGCACGTCATGCTTTGGGAGAAAGTCCCCGGACAACCTTTGGTTTACTAGAGGAATGCTGAAAAGCGTCGCCATAGAAGCATTGCGGCTTTGCTCTACACCCACCACCGAACCCGACCTTACTCTGACGTTTCGACACGCCGTTACACCTAACCAATGTAAATCCAAAAGCTGGTCGCCAGGCTGGGGGGACCATATGGATGAGGATATGAGTCCGAACCCTCCAGCAGGGAGACCAAGCCCATGGTTTCGGCAGACGGGAGGCTAGAGAGCGTGAAGGTCGGTGGGCTCATGGGGTATAGTGGCTTTCGTCGAGAGTGATAGTTATGCGATTGCCTCTCTGTCTGGAGGTTGCATCGGCATTTCAGGCAGAGATGTAACTCGATGGGGCTTATTCTTGAGACGAGGAGTTCATCCTTTTCATTGGATCTATAGCTTACGGAAAGCGGGGCTCGACTTGGTGTTAAAGAAGTATAGACATACACTCTGGGCCTTCCATCGCAAGCTGGTATCGTGCCTCCGTCTGCTTCGATACACCTAGTCGCGCTCAGACGCTCTGTCAAAGGAGCTGGACCCGTCAGGGACACGTCTAAGTGATGATACATCAAATAGAGTCAAGCACTGAGAGGACAAAGTCCTCGATGCTGACACAAAATGCGTTATGGTATCTGATAGACTTTCTTTCACTTCATCCTTGCTTCGAGCACGGGTGCAGAGAGAGAAGAAGCGCAGCTAGTCTGCGCGGTTACCAGAGGGATCTTGGGGTTATAGTTTTCATGATGATTACAACATATAGAGTCAAGCACTGAGGAAGCCCGTGTTAAAAGCGGGACTTCTGTAGATGATACATTATGAGTTTCTGACAAAACTATCTCACTTTACTTGAGCTTTACGCTTGAGCATGGAGAGGTCTCCTTCCAAACCTCGCTTGCAATCGTTAACCTCGTCGGTGTCATGCTCGCTGTATTTCGACCATTACATCCCATCATCCATGTTACTGCCATAATGTTCACCTTCCCGTCTTCCACCGACTTAGCTATCAAGCATATTGCTGTATCTTGCCAGCCAACGGTCACCATTGGAGCAAGTCTTATTTATGCCTTCCACCATCTTTGTTTTCATTACAACTCCTCCCTATCAAACCTCAACCCAACTAACCTCTCCTGTAACATCCCCCTCAACGCACCACCATCCCCCATAAAGCCCGCAACATCAACCGCCTTCTCCGCCCACAGCTTACAATTATCATCATCCTCCATACAGTAAAAGTCCACCGCCTTATTGAAGCTCGTGGTCGCAAGATACTCCAGTTCATCATCAGGGTATGGAGTCTCGGTATCCTTGGACTGTGATGCAAGGCTCAACATTTGGGTTAGGAGGCCGATAGAAATATTGGCGGAGATGGATGGGGATAGGGAGAGGCGGAAGAGGCAGCGCATGTAGCGCGCTAGCGTGGTGATGGGGAAGGTGGTTAGGGACCAGGCGGCGTTTATTATGCGTTTGAGTATGTCTAGAGCTTCTGATTTTTGCGTTAGTAGTAAATTTCTACGATTGATGTTGTCGGAGGGAGCGGAAGGCGGAATGTGAAGCAGAAAACTTACTATCGGTCTGCACATCCCCATCCTTCTGCGCCGCAAGCAAAATATCACACATTTTCTGATAGACCTTTATGCTCTCGCAGCTCTCGGATTTGAGGACACAGTCTCCCATGCCATCGAGATCTTTCAGTCTTATGGCTGCCTCAAAGTCGTAGATGAGCAGCTTCTCCAGTTTCTTGAGGAGATCTGCCTTTGGCCCATCTTCGAGCTGCTCAATCTTACTTTGCAACTTCTCGTCAAATGCAGCTACATGCTTGCGCAGCTCGAGATAGAGTTGTAACTGCTCCTCTACATTATCCTCAGGGCGTGCCAGTGCTATGAGTAGGACCGAGGCGAGGAAGTCGCAGAACATGCCGCGAAGCAAGATGTCGTCTTGTACTGCTGCAGGTAATGAAGAAGGATAAACCGAGCCAAAAATGAGGCAGCTTCGCGCCAAGCTGAGAACCAGACGCGGTGGCCACGAAGAAGCATACTTGAGTGCAAGGTTATAAGCATTCTTCGAGAACCAATCCAGCTCAGGCACAGTCCACAACTCTTTCTCCTTCGGATCAGCCTGCTTAAACACCTTCTGAGCTTTGCTCGCAGCACCATCAAACAGCCGACAAAGCTCCTCAACCAGAGCGGGCTTTTGTTCTTCAGGAACATCATTGGCATCAACCTGCGCCAAGACAAGCCGTATAGTGCAACGCAACAAAGCCGGCAGATGGACACCGTCGGGAGCACTGTATTCGTACTTCTCCAACACCATCTGCAGCGACTTCATAGTGATCTGCCTATCCCCATTCTGCTGCGCATCAAGCACACAAGCATACAGCAGCGTTGCATCCTTCTTCGCATGTGTATAAACCTTATCCAGTGCCTGAACAGCCAACCCAGATTGATCAGTCCTTAACGCAACTTTGAAGAGCAGAAACTGCGTGTTAGGATCTTCCCTCGCTGACTCTGGGATATCGGCAATCAGGTTATGCACGTCCGAAATATCGTGGCGTTGTAGTGCTATGACGAGGAGCTTTCTTGAAATCTTGGCTTTGTTCAGATCGCCGGAATCTTCGAAGACTTTGTGCAGTGCTAGGCGACACCATTTCTCCGCCAGCTCCGGTGAGGCCTCAGTACAGTTCGCTTCTACTCTTTTCCAAAGCAGGGTTTGGCATGCATGCGTGGAAGACAGGCTGAGTGGCTTGCGCATGTTGTCAGCTACTGAGTCGAGGAGGCTTTGTACACTCTTCAGTGTATCCCCGCCGTCTTTTCGACTTGTGGACATCCATACACGGTTCACGATGGCAGTCTCGAGCTGACTCTCGTTTCCCGCCTTGAATAGCCTTGCTTGGAGGAAGTTGTCCAGCATATTGCAAGCCAGACTCGGAGCTTTCTCGTTCAGTTTTCTGATATGGTGCATAACCAGCTTGAACTTGCTTTCTGTAAGCTGAACCGTACGAATTATCTTATGCACAATATCGCCATACGCGCCCATATCAAAGGCCGGATTTTGTGGTTGATTAAGAAGCTCTAGGCGCAGAAGCAGGACTAGGAGGCGATCACCGCCAATCTCGTTCTCGAGCACCTCGACCATAATTCTCGCTTGTGTAAATGCTTCCTCAGTGCCCAGTGCAAGCAGTGCTTGAACTCGGCTTTGTGTGATACCTGTGCGCAGACTTTCGGCATGAATGCCCAGTTTGTCGAGTTCGTGCGCACTAAGTGCTTCATAAGCACGCTTGAGCCACTTCACGGCCAAATCGTTTTTCTTCTTCTTGAGGTAGTCTTGACCCATTGTATACAAGAGATCAGCGAGTTTCTCTGCGGTATCGGGGTCGAGCAAGCGCCAAGCGAGTGCGGCTTTATTGTACATTAGTTCGGCGATGGCTAGCTGGTCCCCTTTCCACGCCTTTCATGAAGTGTCAGCGAAAACATGAAATATGGATTTCTCGCGAGCATACCAGAGCAGTCCGTATGATGTAGTACTCAGCTTGCAACTTTTGGTACATCTGCTTGTCATCCTTGCTTGTCTTTGTGTCCGCCGCAGCTTTCTCAAGATGCTCATGATAAATAGCCGCCTTCTCGAGGACTTTGAATGCATAATCAAACCTGCTCGAATCTTCAACTTGTTAGCTCCTATTCCTCCTCATAAAGGTCTCATCGGCACACACCTATACAACATTTCGCCGCCTTCAGCGCAACCTTCAGCAATCTAACAACCTTATCTGGCTTCCCATCATATTTCGCATTCGCGATATCAAGCAAAATGAAAGCAAACACTCTGGCGACTAGTAACACATCGTGAGGACTCTTTGTTGCCGTCTCATCTCTTTGGCGCATCAATCTTGTGCATAGGTTCCATAATGTTAATCCTTCAGTGTCGACGTCTGCATGTTTCACTGTCTTAGATGAGCCGATTCGGCTTGGGAAGCTATCAATGTGTGTTTGGAACTCCTTGGAAAGCTTCGATACGCTTGCAGGAATTGGCGTCGATGATAGTGTTGTACGTGCTTTCTCCGAGAAGCCTGATGCGCAACTGGTTAGTCGTCATGGGGGTCACAATTGGAGCATGTTTCGTGAGGACACCCACGAAGAAGTGCTTCTATGCGGCGTTCCTTCTCGACTGCCTGGGAAGTCATGTCTGCACCGGATTTTGTCCGCGGAGCCTTGACGGAAAAGATAGGCAGCAGTCACAACAGCTGCAAGCGCTCGTGCGCTGGGTATGGGAGAGAGGAGCAGGTGCACGATGTAGGAACAAAGAGCACGAGAGCAAGTGTAGATTTTTAACAAGAGAACAGGCGCCTTGAAAGGGGTGAGGTAAGTTTGAGAAGGTAGAATTGCATATACACGAAGCTCTACAAGAACCCCAAAGCTCACTCCCCGAGGTAGTCGTGAAGTCGGAGGCAAAGGAGCCGGAGCCGAGATCGCATTGTGCAACTCTGACCAAAATAGGAAGCCACACCAACCTTGTACTGCATTCTGCCAATCAAGTCTTGACCGCCCGATAAGATGACCGAAACACCTCTCCATGTGTGCCCAATTTTACGCTCCCCTTATATGTCCTTCGTGTGTTTGACAGTGTGGTGTGCTTATTGCGGCAAGAAATTTCCTACAATAAGCGTGGGTCTGTGTAATGTCAGTATACGTAAATTTTACGTGGTTTGAGAAGCGCGTGACACATCCTACGGGGCTGTCTCGTAAAGCCAAGGTTTCGGATGAAGGGGATTGAAGTAAATGAGAAGGTATTACTTACATCTTGTTTTCATCTCTCCTGATCGTGAATGAGAAACAGCATTTTATAGGCTGATGTTTCGACCCATCCACTGGATTCTTCAACGTGCAGCTTGTTAGGAGGGCCTTTTGGTTCTGGTCAAAGGCGATAGCGCCAAACTTCTCCCAATAGTTGACCAAGGACTCCTCAGTCAAGATCTCGTGCAATGCCAACTTGCCCTGCAAAAGAGTTAGATTTAGCAGAGGAATGAACTATGCATAACCACTTACGTCTCTCAACTGCTCAATAGGGACATGAATCAACTCAGCCATCTCTTTATTGCCCCTGAATATCTCTCCCGTTCTCCTCCAACAACATGCTGGTATAGCCATCGAAGCAAAAACTCTGTCGTACTCCATCAACGTCTTCTCAAACCACATCTCGACATAAATAAGCTCTATATCTGTAAGAGCCTGCACCTTCTCTCTAAACTTCGGTCTGAAGCGATCCAGTTGACGAAGGATTTTCTGCTTAGATTGTGCGCTCATGTGGCCGTCCATGTATTGTGATAGTCTCGCGTAACCCTTGACATAGTTAAATGGTTTCAGCATACCTGCGTCGTACTTTGCTCTAAGCAGGCGGTTCATTCGCTCTTCAGGAGTATCGTTTCCTGTCGGATCTGCGGCTTGGAGGTAATACTCCTTCGCTTTGTCTGTCGGCATGACGCTTGACGGCCTTGATATGGGGTTTCCGTGATTACTTGGTCCACCAGCATGTAAACGCATACCACCTCCGTAGTTTTGATTTGCGGGCCCGTTCGTATTCAGAGGTGTTGGGTCGTTGTAGACGTTGTTTGAGTCTCCTTCAAGAAGAGCACCGTCGTCCAACAGAGAGTTGTTCAGAAAGTCGTTAAGCAGATTATACTCATTCGTAACTTCGGTGGTGTTGAACATATAAGACGGATGGTAATTGTGCATGTCTTGGTATTGGTTTCGTGTTCCAAGCCAATCGTTCGCAGCGTCACCGATGACTGTCAGACACTGGTTAGCACAGCTTGCCACATGAGATGGAGTCACAAAAGATGGTGTGTACTGACAGTGCCGATTCGCCTGGTTCAAGGCATTAACTTGTATGCCTGAAACTGGCGACGGTTGGACGATCTGTAATGGCGTATGTTGTGGGAGGGAGGCGTGTCCCATCCCAAGGGAGACGCCGTCTCGCACCTGAAGAACGGGGCCGCGTTGGTCAAATGGGCTACTCATGCTCCCGTTCTCTCCGGACTGGTTTGTTGTTGAGTCCGCGGTTGTTGTTTTCTCATCATTTTCGCCGATAGTGCCTGCCTGATGGCTCGCCTTGACCTTCTTCGTGGCCGGGTCTGATTCGCGCCGCTCGTCGTGGCAGAGGTGGCCGATGTTTCGTTTTATACAACGGGCGCAAGGTCGCTCCTGTGTAACGCAAGATGGTTAGGTTCGCGCGCTGCAGGATAGAAGAAGGGCGTCTGAGGAATGGGTCGTACCAGGTCGCATGTCATATGCTATTTCAGCAAAAAAAGTCCGGGTCAGCTCAGTCCAAGCAACTGCGCAAACCTGCATGCGACACCGCGCTTTGGGTCCTAGATGGACCAATTGAGTACTTACAGAGCGACGACAATAAACACAAGCTGTAGGCACACGGTCGCGCATTAGCATTGGCTCTCGTCACTGTGGGCGCTTTGCTGCCCAAGCAGCAGCTTTCGTGTGCTTCAACGACTCACCATGATTCACTTTGCGCCTCTTCTTGGGACTCTTCGCAGAACCCATTGTAGTTGGTGACGTGTTACTCTTCATATTCCCTGCGTTCTTGGCTCCATTTTGCTCCATGACATTGGGTCTATGGCCGCGTGGGTCCCATCGAAGTCGACTTTGAAGATATGTGTGTCGTGTTGCGCTGCTTGCTTAGAGATGCTGTACCTCGGGATCGAGACAGGGCGTGGAGGGTAGTTGCCGGGCCGCTGCAGCAACACCGAAACCTGCAGATAGTCGAGGTCGGCCTTTACAAGAGCACGTTTGCTTAATCGGTAAGATCGAGGTCGTCGGCGGCTGATCGCTTTCGATTATGGAATAATCAGTCGGAGACTTACAGGTTGACACATGGCTTCCGTCTTCTTAGTTCGAGTTTAGCCGTGCCCCGCGATCGCGCCAAATGCGGAGTTAGACTCGCTGCGGCGGAGCGGCACGTTGACGGTTCTGCATATGAAAGATGGTCTGAGCGTCCACCTCGTCGACGACATCCTAGAAGTAGCTGAGTACAGTACAGTACAGTACAGTACAGTACAGTTCTGTACAACATCTCATGAATACAAATGGTGGCCATGTGGTGGTTGAACAGAGCACGAGCACAGCGGATGATCAGCGACAGGCACCAGGATACTTGACAGCGGTATAAATGACCACGACGGCTTCCACTGTTTTACCAAATCCTTTCCACTTCAACACCTTTCGGGTATCCCATAAGAGTGGCTACATCGTACATGATATATAGCCCTACGTCAACCGGTTTCTCGGTCTACTCTATTCCGACGATGGCCAGCTAGCCACGCAGGAACAATCTATCTCATGGACAAAAGCGAATGAGCGCATTGAAGAATGTCTTGGTCATGTCTTAGTTATCGCTAACGATCATCCCAGCTCGGATATCGAACACATAAAGCCCGATGCCAAACTATGTCCTTGGTGTTCTTCCTTGTGTAGAGAGGTAGCTCCAGGTTCCACAAGACTTTGCGGTACGTCGAAGCCCGCATTCCTCCCATCGAAGCCCGCATTCCTCCCATCGAAGCATCACCATTCGCCAGAGCTGGATGATATCTATTTTGTACTTCCCTCCAATTTCCTCCAGATCGTGAGCGGGTGAGCTTATCCGCAGATCACCAAGGTAGCTGACACCTTAAACTCTCCGACTGCGACCAATTTTGACGTCTCCGAAGTGACAGCGGACGTCGTTTACGGATTGCAGAAGGCGAATGGAGCCGCAGGGCACTGAAAGAGACATGGTCGAGCCATGTTACTCGGGTCACTCTGGCGACAAGGTCTTGGCTTTCTAACACAGACACTTCTACGTCCCTTAATCTTCTGCGCAGATGAAACTGGTTAGATGGCAGGGACACGCATCGCTGAAGCCCCGGCTGTTGTCGAACGAGACAAAAAGAACCAAGACGGGCTAAACTCGATCACGTTCGCCTTGAGTCCTGGCCAGATTGAAGCAGCCGCCACCACTGACCCTAGTGTCCTTGGACAAAGCTGTCACGTCGGCGGAAACTCTCGTCTTTTCTGGTGCATGCCTCTGACCACGACCTTTGGGTTCTCGGGTACGCAATAGCAGCTCTCGCCTCCTGGCAACACTCGCCTGTATTTGCTGGTGAGATCCGGAATGTTAGACTCGAATCGCTATTCTTGGCTATCTAGGCGTGACCGTAACCTTCACGTCAAACCAAGCCGTCGGTGCCGATCCTCGTGGCAACGTGCTTCTGACAGTTTCTGCCTTGCTACGAGACCGTGCACCGGTCGGAGTGATACGACTTGCATTTGGTGGTAGAATGCCCGGATTTAGTTGACACAACACTATTCCAATGCCACGAAGCTCCATCATCCCATCATGACCTGCCCGTACTTCTCCTCTCCCAGCTGTCTCAAAAGACTATTCTTCAACTCAGCCTCCGCCGTATTTAACGCCTCATCAATGCCCCTGACTTGCTTAAAGTTGTTCAGCATGCTATCTAAGTGGTTGTCCAACTCTCGCACAACAGGTCTCAAGTCCTCATCCTCCTCATCCGTTCTCAGTTTAGCGGCTTCGATTCCCGGCTCAGCCAACTTCAAATCCTCATCCTCCCTCCTCCCACCCTCAGGGACCAGTAAACTCGGATGAAACTTCTTCGCCTCCGTCCTCCTCCTCGCCCTATCAGCCTTCGCATTCCTCTCCAACCTCTCCAACGCCTTCGTCTCCTGATCCAACAGCTCCTCTTCTTTCCTGATTTCGGACATCAGTAACTCCACGCTGTGTATCAAAGGCGTCAATTTTCTCTCCCCCTCTCTCGTGCAATCAATAACCTTCTCCGCATCAAAATCCGCATCCCTCCCCTCTCCCGTGCTCTTATCCTCTTTCCGCACTATGGACGATGGCGGGAACGGCATCCCCTTGGTAATCTTCCTCGTCAACCTCCTTATGACCGTATCTATCGCATTGCTCGCCTGATCCCTTTTCCTCTCATCCTGCAGTCTCATAACCACCGACCTCTCGACCGTCTGCAGAATACTCGTTATCTTCTCCACAACAGCGGCCGGAAGAGGTGTCCATGAGGTATCGATGATGTTTCGCGGTACTTGGAGAACAGTGGGTTCAAAGCGCTGGTAGGGCGGTGCTTCGAGTTCGGAGTCTGCGTCTGAGGCTTGTGCTTGGGCGTGGTCGCGTGGTGGCCGCGTGTTGCTTGTTGAGCCGGCGCTGTTTTGCTTCTTTCGTGATGGTTGTTGGTCGTCGTCTCTGTGAGCTGCGTTGCGTTTTTTCGCGCCGCGTGTTGGTGCCTTGTGAAGTGTTAGGGATTGCTTCGTACTTGCGCTAGCTTGCGCTTGCTTACCATGGTGATGCTGTTGGGCGCTGTTCAGGGCGTTGCGCGCGTGCGGATGGATGGTAGATAGGTATTGCGATTTCGCAGAGATCGTTAATGTTACAATGCTTGCCAAGAAAGAAGCATCCTCTATAATGAAGCGATGTGTGTGTGGAAAGGCTGTAAAGTTAAATTAGTTCGTTGCCTGTGTTTACAAGTTGAGCCCATCACGATGATTGCCTTTATCGGCCCTTATCGCGGACGCGGTTACGCGACCTCACAAGCCGACACGCTTTCAACGTCAGTCCTCATTGCGCGGTCCTGTCAAGCTCTTCTCTCACACATCACACTTATTTTTCATTAACATATTGCTCAAACTTTTGAAGAACAACTCAGGCTGTAGGATTCAATTTGGTCTTATTCAGCTCTATCAGTGTCTACCGCCCATTCCCTATTCACCCTAACCTAAACGCCGTTCCTACGAACCCCGAGATACATCGTAGCTGAATATCGAAATGAAATCTGCTCAAGGCCTAACTTTCCCCGATATGTGCTTCATTAACTGTGTTTCATCATCTGATGAGAAATGCCCAATGAAGGTCGTAATGCGGAACGCGGATTAGATGAGAAGCGCGCCGAGTATCCTGCCAGACGACGAGAATGGCAAGGCTCAAAAAGAAGCAAGTGAAAGAGGTCGCCAAGTTTCTGATGTGCTGAACACCAATGTAAGTGCACCAAGTGGTATGATGCTCAGGAGTGCAAGAGAAGGTGGGCTAGCCAGTGCTATCCAAGGAGGAGCTGTTTGATATGGCATGCGCATTTGGGAGTTGTAGTTGGTAGCAGCAAAAGGATGCAAAGAGGTGCTGAGTGTTTCCGGGATTTTTTGGTTGAGGAGATAGCCAAAGCCTCGGTGGTGAGGACTGGGTGTCTGGAAACCTCAGTCTTTTTGCTGGAGGCGGGACCGAGGACGCCGAAGCCTCATACTCTCTCTTGAGATCCCCTCGTGGCGGAGAAGGTCCAGCAGCCGTTGGGCTCGCCGATTGCTCTGGCCCTGATCCAGTCCCCGGCGACGCAGATGAAGCCGAAGCCTTGTTCATTTTCATCTCCTCCAGTTTGGCTACCAGCTTTGGCGCCATATCAGTTTGAGCCTTCTTTATGTCGTCAAGCTGCCCCGGGGAGAGCCGACCTGGTACGGCTGGACGACTCTTTCCATTCCTCTCCTTGATTGCTTGCAGGCTTGGAGCTGCCGCTGCAATCATCTTCTTATGGTGGCCAGACAGTATCGGGGTCGGAGCCGGGACCGCTGGAGCTTTGGCCGTGTTGCGTTTCGGGGAGGACGTCTGACGGACAGGCCCAGCTGGGGCCTTGCTCTCTTTGGCATTAGTACTGGCTGCCGGAGAGACAGGCTTATCTGGAGCCTTTTGTCTTTGCCTTGGCGTTGCCTGTTGCTTTGCCGAAAATGGCCCAGCTGGAGCACCCTCATCGTCGGAAAGCACGACGATACCTGAAGCTGCGGTTCCAGCTGGCGCCGTCTCCAGATTGATGTGCGGCTCTGGCGTCGCATCTCCTCTGAGGCTCTTCTCCTCAAGGCTGCCCTGCACCGCCTTTGCAGCCGTAACCTTCCCGAGAACCTGCGACTGGATGCTATCCTGCAGCGTCTTTTGCACTGCAACGTCAGTTTGAATTTCCTCCTCGGTCTTGTATGGTCCGAAGAGAGAGGAAGGAGGCCCAGCTAATATTTTCTTCTCGTCGCGGTGCTGTGGCATCTTCTGTAGATCCAGTACAGTTGGAATCTTGCTCTCCTTCGGTGTTGGGCTAGGAAAGGCGGGGCCAGCTGCAATCATCTCTTCTTGGGCTGTTGCCAGGACAGCCTTTGGCCTTGGGCTAGGAGGGGGGGGTCCAGCTGCAAGCTCCTCTCTTTGTAACGCCCTCGATTCAGCCTCTACCGCCGCACACGCAGCTTGCATATCCTGCGCCGGAGTTCTCTTCGGTGGCGTCTTTTGCCTAGCCACTGGCTTCCTCACAGGCCCCCTCAGAGCATTGTGCCTTCTGTGCCTTCCCGTATCTGCTTCGTCAGCCTTGCGTCTCTTGGCCTCAATCTTCTCCAGCCTCTCCGCCATCGCTGCGCTATTATTCGCGATGAAGCGCTT
>RCNJ01000432.1_pt1 | contig 16284 bp, 11 predicted proteins | sample 2041171 | NCBI WGS metagenome assembly RCNJ01 (sample SAMN09708213, study PRJNA481090) | feces metagenome | biome: feces | host: Pygoscelis adeliae | place: Antarctica: Rookery Lake | collected 2010-03-01 | reverse complement strand
CAAATTGTATATTTAAATTCTCACTGAATTTAGGTAAAATTACTCTTTGTAGTTTTGTTTTTGATTTTGTTCCTTCTGCATAGTTAACTATATAACGCAAAGTCACTACAATACCAACAGTGTTCGTATTAAGTGCAAATACTGGACGTAATTCTTCGCCTTCAATTGGTAAGTTTTCATTGATTTCTTTTAACATAGGTATAACTGTTTCTTCAAAATATAATTCTCCTACGTCTCTCATTATCTTCTCTGCTTCTTCCCAGTCACTCTCATAAGAAAGTGTATAATTAATTTCTTGCCAAATAAGTGTGTTTTCTAAACCAATAACTTGAACTGATTCATCGAATATAATACTATTTGGAACTTCTATAGAACGACCAGTATTAGAATCTGATGATAACCAATTACGAACTTCTAAAAGCTTAAAACTAACTGGATTTATCTCAATAACATCACCAATTATATCACCGATTTCAACTCTATGTCCTACTTTAAAGTAGCTTCTGTATTTAATAACAAAGAAACCTATAATATTACGAGTTAAACCTCTAAGCATGAAGACTATGAAAACTCCAAATAATAATGATATTAAGATAAGTGCATTTATAGCTCTTATCCATATAAATAATACTGCAGTAATAGTAAGACTTATAATAATAATTTCTAACATTTTAGAAACCTTAAGTCTTTTTCTAACATCAGATACATAAGTTTTAATAATATTTTTAAAAAATGTATATATAAATATTCCTATAATAATTGCAACTGTAGTAAGCGCTACTTTATTCAAAGAAGCGCCTGGTTCATTTAATGTAGTCGATAAATTATCTATAAGGCCAGTAAAATAGTCCTGTAAAACATTCGTCATTGTTCCATCTCCTATTTTAAATTATTAATTATTACATTATAAGATATCATACTACAACCTTGTTAATTAACAAGTTTAGTTTATGTCAAATCAGATGAAAATAATAAATCCTTACTATATCTGAATGATATAGTAAGGATTTATTTGCATATTTCTTTAGTTTATTTTAAATAAATTAAGAAACTTTTCAAAGAATGTTAATTCTTCTACTTCCTCTTCTTCCGGTTCAATTGGTTCATTAACTTTAATATCTTTTGTCTTTATAACAAATTGAACTGATTTTATTTCCTCGTTTTTACTTGATGCAAAAGATTCTACATCTTTATCGTCACCACTTAACTCAGATAGAATCTCATCAATCTCCTCTTGTACTTCTGTATTCATATTAGCAGTTTCATCTTTAAATTCTGTTGTTCCTTCTGCTAAATCTACTGTTCCATTATATAAAGTAGAAGTTCCACTTAAAAGTTCTCCCATGTTTTCATAAAGTAGACTACTACCTGCTTTTATCCTTTCACTTCCTGTACTTAAGTCAGCTACTCCATCTGAAACTCCTTTGTAACCTACAACTATTTCTGCTACTCCATCTGTATAGCTATTAATACCATCATCTATTTCACCGTATTTTTGTACTAATGTATTTACAGCATTTGATAGTTTAGACATATTTCCTAACATTCCGTCTAATGAGTTTATAAGTTCAGAAATAGATCCATCAAATTCATTATAAGATGAATTTAATTTAGACGAACCTTCATATATTTGTGAAACTGATTCAGAAATTTTGTTCAAATATACTTCGTTTGCATTCATAGCTGCATTATTACCTTTTAAAAGTTTGATAACATTAGTAAGTTCATCTATCTGTATCTTAAGTTGTTCAGCTTTTTCTTTATAATCTGGGATATCTTTAATTTCATTATAACTATCTGTTAAGCTACCTATTTGATTTGTTAGATTATTTATAGCTTCTTCATTTCCTAATTTTAAATTATCTATATCTAATCCATTCTCTTTAACAGTATCCTTATACTGAGAATAACCTGTACTATTTTTAAGTTGTTCTAGATTAGAACTTAACTCACCAATGCCTCCTTTTATTTGGGATGATGCATTAGTAAGTTCATCTATCTTATCTACATTTCCAGTTGTTTCTGATAAACTTCTTTGAAGTTCTGTTAAAGCAGACTTAAACTCCGAAGATCCTTCAGTTAACTGACTTGATTTATTGTTTAATTCATTAAGAGCATTTTGTATTTGAGTTACTCCATCCTTTAATGAAACAACACCGTCATCTAATCCCGATGATCCATCTTCTAACTCTTTAGCGCCTTCACTTAATTTATCTGTACCATCTGAAAGATCATAAGCACCATCTTTCACTGTATTTGCACCATTATTAATTTCATTAACACCATTTAAAAGTTGATCTACTTTACCAATTAGCTCTTCATCATCGATATCAATATCTAAATTTAGATTTATTCCATTTAATGAAATAGCATCCATCTCAAAATCCTCAACATCTGCAATTATATTGATATTTGCTCCTTTATCAGGCAAAATTGTATAAGTTAATTGTTTCTCTTTACCTACATTTGCTATCGTTGCATCTTCAGATATAATGTTTTTAGCCATTTCTGTATCCAAAGTAACTAATGCTTGAACTGCAAAGTCCTCATAAAAGCTATCATCTAATTCTTCATTTTCATCTATCTTTATCTCAATAGAAAAAACTCCTGATTTTCCTGCTATTTCCTCTGGAGAATATTCTTTATCATCAATATAGTACTTTATATCAATGTTCCAAGGAAGTTTACTATCTGCTGGAATACCTTCATAGTATAATTTTTCTCCTGTATTTTTAACTGTAATCTTATCATCATCTTTTGATAACTTATCTTTTGTAGTCATATTTCTTATATGTTCATAATCACCATAATCTATAATATTTCCTTTTTTATCAAATATATTTACTATATACATTTCATCAATAGATCCATCTGCTTTTAACATTCCATAAACAACTTCTTCTTTTCCTCTATATCCTGATTCTGCAAATACAGAAACTGTCATAGAAAAAACAATTGTAAATACTATTAATAAACTTACAAACTTTCTGTTTTTATTTACTTTCATTTTCAGTCTCCTCCTCATTCATAAAAGTAATTCTCTTTGTTGTTTTTTCAATAGGCTTATCAAGTAGGTATAAAAGACCTGGTAATACAAAGAAAACGGTCACCATAGAGAATATCGCTCCCCTTCCGAGAAGTGTACCTAATTGTCTTAAAATACCATGTGATGTAATATATCCAAGTAAGAAACCTACAACTACTAATGCAGTTCCAGAAGTCAGTACTGAAACAGTAACAGCAGATATAGTCTTCTTAACAGAATCTTTCTTTGAAAACACATGCCTATATTCTATATACCTATTAGTCATTAGTATTGCATAATCCACGGTAGCACCTAAGTGGATTGATCCTACAATTAAATAAGAGAAATAAAATAATATAGAATCATTGAAGTATGGTATCGCTAAGTTAAACCATACAGCTGTTTCAATAGTTAATACTAAAATAATTGGAATAACTAGTGAACGGAAAGTAAATGCTAAGACAAGAAAAATTGCTCCAATAGATATTAAGTCAACTCTTAAATTATCTTCTGTTATTGTGTCCATTAGATCATAAGTACTTGCACTCTCTCCTGCTAGATACCATGAATCTGGATAGTAATTATCTGCTATCTCTCTAATTTCTTCAACTATTTCAAATGTCCTTTCTCCTTCATATTCAGTCTTAGCTGTTAATACCATTCGACTAAAATTCTCTGACTCTAGTTTACCCAATGTCTCTTTATCTACATAATCATAAGGTATTTCTGGTCCAGCGTTATCTACAAAAGATATCATGTCATTTACTTCTGGAATATCTTTTATTTTATTACTCATATTTGTTTGTTTTGCTGTATCCCCTTTTGGCACCATTAATACCATATTATTTGATTGTCCAAACTCTTCATTTATCTTTTTAGTATCCTTACCTAATTCAGTATCAGGTCCAAAAATATGTTCTGAACCATAATAGTAACTATTCTTTGTTTGAGCTAAAAATGAAGGTACAATAATTAAACAAAATATAACTACCATAGGTATCATTATTTTACTAACTAGTTTTCCAAGCCTTTTAAAATCTGGAAGAAAAGGTTTATGTCTAGTTTTCTCAAGTAATTTATATGTTTTTAAAATTATAACTGGGAACAATACAAACACTGTAAGTAAACTTATTACTATACCTTTTGCAAGAACAATACCTAAGTCTGGTCCAATTTTGAATCTCATTAGTATTAAAGCTGCAAATCCTATTCCAGTAGTAAGTCCACTAGAAAAAATTGATCCTGTTGACTTTGTAAGTGCTTGAATCATAGATTCTTTAGGATCCATACCTTGATTTCTATGTTCCTCAAACCTATGCAGTAAGAATACTGAATAGTCTAAAGAAACTGCTAATTGAAGAATGCTTCCTGCGCCACTTGTTACAAAAGAAATAGTTCCAAGAAATATATTTGTACCGGCATTAAGTAAAACTGCAACTCCAATAGTACCAAGAAGTATAATAGGTTCAACCCATGAATTTGTAGTTATTATTAATATTAATAATACAATTGGAATAGTAATCATAGCTATTTTGGCTATCTCATCAACTGTAGACTCTGAAGCAACTGCAGTGTTAACTGCTGTTCCCTCCATAGATCCTTCATTACCTATTAAATCTCTTAGATCATCAACTGCTTCTACCCCTTTGTCCTCATCAATAGTTATACTATATAAAGCTTCATTATCCTTATAATAATCTTCTACAGTTTCCCTATCCTGTGTAGGTAAAGGTTCAGTTATGTTTATAACATCATCTAACCATAGTACTTCAGTTACTCCATCTATTTTTGATATCTTTTCTTTATATTCTAATCCTTCAGTAACTGAAAGGTCATTTACCATTACTCTTGCATTTGGTACGCCTCCTTCAAACTCCTCTTCCATTACATCGATTGCTTTTGTAGATGCACTATCATCTGGAAGATAATCGTTCATATCATAATTTACATTAACCTTTGCTTGAGTAAAAATACTAACTATACAAGCAATAATGAAAAATGTGATAATAAGTCCCTTATGTTTCAACATCTTCTCATAAAATTTTTCCATACCTGCCTCCTGAAATTCACATTAAAGAAATATATATTTCTTACTTTTATTCTATAACTCTACTAATATATAGTATATTGAGTTCTACCAATTGCCACAATGGTTAAAAAGGTCATTACTGTCCAAAAACCGGACAACTGTGGTATAATTGATGGGCATATTAGGAGGGTTTCTATGAAAGAAAGGGCAACAACTACTATGACAAAGAAAGCTTTAGCAGCTTCTTTAAAAAAGTTAATGGAAAGTCGTGCATTAGATAAGATATCAATTAGAGAAATTGTTGAAGATTGTGGAGTAAATAGAAAGACATTTTATTATCATTTTGAAAATATATATGATTTAGTTAATTGGATGTTTGAAGAAGAAGCTATTGAAGTGGTTAAAAAGTATGACTTATTAACAAATTATGAAGATGCTATTCGTTTCTCAATGAATTACATAGAGGAAAATGACCATGTTTGTAATTCAGCTTTAGACGCTCTTGGACGTGACGAGCTTAAAAAATTCTTCTATAAAAACTTCGTATCTACTATTACCAATATAGTTGAGCAATTTTCTGAAGACATGACTATACCAAAAGACTATATAGATTTCCTTATAAACTTCTATACAGAATCTTTTGCATCATTGCTTATTGATTGGATTCGTAATAGAGATAATAGAAACAAAGAAAAGTATATTAAATATATTTCACTTACTTTGTTTGGCACTATAAAGCCTGATTTAGAACGTGCTGATAAAGAATTTAACAAAACAAAACAAACCTTATAACGGCTATCATAGCTGTATAAGGTTTATTTCCTCTTCTTTATATCACTTATATGTTTCTTTTTTTCTCTATCTGTTTTGAGTATAAATGGTGTTAATCTATTATATATATCATCTATTTCTTTTATAGATAAATTCATTTTAGAAGTATCAAACATATTTTCCAATATATTATATAAGTTTTCTCGTTTAACAACTCTAACATCTTCTGACCTTACATTCATCTCTTTTATATTACATCTTTCACTAAATACTATTACTGATTTAAAATATGCTCTATCTAAATCATCTAAAAAGTTATTTAAATGTCTTATATGTGTATTATTCTGCCATATTGGATTATAGAAAGGTTGTTTATATCCATTTTCAAAAGTTTGCAACCAGTTTTTATTCTTCTCATCTCCAAATATACATCCACTATAGTTTTTAGACTCTATTACGTAAATACCGTTTTGATGAATGAGTATTAAATCTACCTCACTTGTAGTCCCATCTTTTTTAGGTATGTAGGCATTTGCTAGTATCTTATTATACCCACCTAGTTTTTCAAGTTCTCTATACGTTAAAAACTCCCCTCTATTACCTTTATGAAAGAACGTCTTATGAAAAGAATTTCCTGAAGCAACTTTATAATTACTATTCTTATATATAATGCGTTCTAAAATATAAGGAAATATTTTTGATACAATTATTATTAGAATTGTTATAATTACTACTATTATTGAAATTTTCATATCTGTTTCCTTTCCTTAACTCTTATTTATCTTTTTAAATAATAAAAGATAAAACCTTGTAATAGCTTTTAGCTATCACAAGGTTTCAATTTTTCTACTACAAAATCTCTGTTTAAGAAAAATGCCTGTCTTTCATGTTCATTTTCTATGTCCTCAAATCCTAATTGATAAACTGTTGGATTTGTTCGTGATTTCACATTTAATATCTTATCTTTTGTATCATAAGAACAAATATATCTTGTATAAGTCATCTCATCATATTTTTCGCTTCTAACAAATCCTTTTGGCATGAACACTGAAGACATTATACTAAAAAAACTAGAAAAAGCTTCATCAGAAGTATTAGCCTCTACATTCATTTTTGTAATATAGAAAGCTTTAATAAATCTAGAAAAAGGATCATAACCTCCTGGTAAATCTTTAGATGAATTAACTTCATCAAGATTATCTAGATCAAAAGTTTTATTTAATCTTTTTACATGAGATTCAAAATGTGGTGAGTTAGTCATAACATCATATGGATTTTCATGATATACTAATTTTCTTTTTTTAGGTTCAATAACAATACATCTTTTAGTAGAATCAGTAAACATAAAATGGAAATCTGGTGTTAATACTTTTTCTCCATTATGATTCCTACTAGACATATGAAGATTTGGTAAATCTTCAATTACCTCTTCTACAGATTTGTAGTTTGATAACGCGTATGTTAAATAATCTAAACTAGAAATATTAATTTTTTCTGGATCTACTTTATTACTATATAGATTAAAACCTACAAAAGCATTCGTTATTCCTATTAGTCCATGTTCATTTACACCATCTTTTAATGGAATTCTATTTTCAAAACACATTCCCAATGTTTTATATTTTGAATGCATAGGATTTCCCATTAGATCATTACTATAATTATAATCTTTTGGTAAATAACATGCATTATAATCTAAAGGTACTTCAAAGTCCATTGTTCTCCCCATCACACAACCATCATCATAATTCACTTTTACACCTGTGCACATATTATCTCTCCTTGCTATTATACCTTTATTCTATCCTATTTTATAATTCTGTACCACTTATTTTTACACATAATTTTCCTATTAATCATTTCCTGAAATATTGAATTCCTTCTAAATTCAATACTAAGTATCTAAATGCTTTTATAAAACAGATAATATGATATTATTAAATATAGTTTAATGATAACTAAAATGTAATGCTTTAGAGGTGATATTTTGAAAGACAAAGAGGATTTGAATTATTATCGTAAAGAAACAATTAGATTAACAATACCAGTATTTTTAGAACTACTCATAAGTAGTCTATTTGGTATGGTAGATATGATGATGGTTGGTAATAGTGGACCACCTAGTATTGCTACACCCGCTATTGCTGCAACTGGGATAACAAATCAAGTTATGCTTATAGGTATAGCTATGGCTCAAGCTATGAGTGTTGGTGGTACTGCAATGATATCTAGATACTGTGGAGCTAAAGAAGATAAGAAGGTACCAGATGTAGTTAAGCATCTTATCATTCTTATGGTAGTTATCCTAATTATTCCTTTTGTTACGCTTAATCAATTGTTCCCTGAAGGTATAATGGGTTTTATTGGTGCAGAACCAGAAACTATTGCTATAGGACTTAAATATTTTAGAATTGTAATAGTGGGTTTCATTTTTCAATCTCTTAATCTTGCAATATTTGCATCTATGAGAGGAACTGGCGATACTAGAACACCAATGATAATAAATGTATTTATTAACTTATTAAATGTAATTGGTAACTATATTTTAATCTTTGGTAAACTAGGTTTACCAGCTTTAGGAGTTACCGGAGCAGGAATATCTACGTCGTTATCTCATGTAGTAGCATTTGTAATATTAATTGGGATATTGTTAAGTAGATCTCATATAGTTACACTAGAACTATCTAAAGGGTTTAAATTTAATAAACCTATTATACAGAATCTTGTTAAAATAGGAGGACCAGCAGCGCTTGAACAAGTAGGATTTAGAGTGGGTGTTGTAATGTTCATACGAATAGTTTCAGGTCTTGGAACTGTAGCATATGCTACTCACCAAATTGTTTCAAATGTACTAAGTCTATCCTTTGCACCAGGTCAATCCTTTGGTATAGCTGCGTCCACCCTCGTAGGTCGATCACTTGGTGAAGGAAGAGTAGACCGGGCGGACACCTATATTAAAGAAACAAATAGATTAGCATTAATATCTTCAGCATTTTTCGGATTGCTATTTTTCTTCTTTGGTACACAGTTTGTAGCATTATATACTGATGATCCATCGATTATTGTAATGTCTGGAAGCGTTATGAGAATAGTAGCACTTATTCAACCTTTCCAAGCATCAGCTTTTGCTATATCAGGTGGTTTAAGAGGTGCAGGAGATACTATATCTACCTTAATTGTGACCATAATAGGTGTTTTTGTTATCAGAATTAGTTTAGCGTATGTGCTTATTAATATAATGGGATTAGGATTAATTGGCGCTTGGATTGCTATGTTATCTGATCAAATAATTAGATGGATAGGTATAACACTCAGATATAAGACTGATAAATGGAAGACTATTGAACTTAAGTAGATAGTTAAGAAAATATATTTTATTTTTAAAAAAGTCTGTTAGAAGTTATTCAATCATAACTTCTAATAGACTTTTTTGTTTATTTATATTCTGTCTATTATCTATATTCAGTAAGACCTAATTTTCTTTTATCTTATATATTCTAAAACTGAAGCTATTGGTAAATAAGAAAACTCCTATGCTTGCATATTTCTAGTGACTTTAAGCTTTTAATTCATTGCTACCATTTAGTTATTTATTGTATTTTTAATTATGAAGGGTATGTAATATACAAACACATAAAATATGAATGGAGCGATTAAATGTATGTAGATGACAGCATTAGAGATTATTTAGATTTAATTCAAAGTGGAGATCCTATTCCTGGAGGTGGAAGTGTATCTTCTCTTGTTTCAAATTTAGGAGCAGCACTTACTCTTATGACGTCTAATTTTAGCCTAGATAAAAAATATTTCAAAGAATTAGATTCAAATATACAAGAAAAAGTAAAACAAACTGATAAAGATATAAAAAAAAGTATAATTAAATTTAATAATTTCATGGATGAAGATGCTGAAGGATTTTATTCTGTTATAAATGCTTATGATGAAGATATTAATGAAAGTGAAGAAGAAAAGAAGAAAAGATTAGAAGAAAGCTATAAAAAGGCTTTAATTACACCTTATAATTGTAGTAAAGAATGTTTGAATCTTTTAAAACTTCAAGATACTATTGTAGAATATGGAAATAGTGATACTATAACAGATGTAGGAGTGGGAGTAATACTTGCATATGCAGCTTTAGAAGGTTGTCTTATGAGTGTGAAAATAAATTTAAATTATATAAAAGATGAGAATTATATAAAAGAAATACAAGATGATATGGATAATATATATAAAGAAGCAAGTATTGTTAATGATTGTCTTAGAGAAAAAATAAATACTATATTATATAATTAAATATAAAGTATTTCAATCAACTTTCCATGTTTTATCCTCTTTTTTATTAGAATTATATTATTTAACTTAAAACATAAAAAAAGTTGACTCCTATTTTATATAGGAATCAACTTCTATAAATTACATATTATTTACTACTAATGTTCTATCTATTATTCTTTATATTCAATAAGTCCCGGTTTTTCTTTCACCTTAGGTACTCCAAAACGAACAGCTACTGGTAAATCTGAAGGTTTGCATCCTTGGCATATTTCAAAAGAACCTGCTGCTGACATATATAGATAAGCATCTGTTTCATCCCATCCATATTGTTTGCAAATTAATTCTTGTATTTGTTTAGATGCATAATGTAACGCTTTTTCAAACTCTTCATCACTACCTATTGCATACCACATATCTTCTGTTTCTAGTACTGGCCATTCTATTTCTAGATTCTTTATAACATCAAGCTTTACCTCTACTTCTCCTGGTATCTCAACTCCTGCACCTGATATTTCTCCATCTCCCATTTTTGCATGAAGATCTCCTAGTTGAAAAAGTGCTCCTTCAGCATTTACTGGTAAATATAATCTACTTCCTTCTACTATTTTATTACAGTCCATGTTTCCTCCATGAGCTCCTGGGAAACCACATACAGATTCTCCTGATTTAGGTGCAACACCAATTACTCCAACCATTGGATCAATTGGAAGTTTTACATCGTTGAATACTATATGTCCATCCTCAATTGGTATTTCTTTAGTTCTAGTTTCACTCTGTCCACATAGAGGTCCAGTTTCTGGAAGGTTAACAATAAATCCCTTATCCTCAACATCGATTTCTAGTATATCTACAACAAGTACATCTCCCTTTGAAGCTCCTTCTACAAATACTGGACCTGTAGCAGGATTAACTCTATCAAAGTCAATAGAAGTAACTAATTGATCTTCAGAACGCACTTGATTACTAAAGCAATCTAATGTTTTAAATCTAACTTTTTCACCTGTTTTTACCTTTTTAACCGGTTCATTTTCTGCTGAAAAATTATATACATATTCTGTTATCATAATTATTTACTCTCCTTTTATTTTGCTATTTATACATAACATAAAAGAAGAGGAATATTCCTCTTCTTTTATTATTAATTATTAATATTTAATTACTTTTATTTTAATTTTATATTTTCTAAATGTACTATTCAAATACTTCTTTTACAATTTGATCTTCTTTAATGCCTAATTCTTTTAATGAATCTTCTACAGCATCCATCATTGCTTCTGGTCCACAAATATAGAAATAATCATCAAGTGAAGTAATATTGTTTTTTAAATATTCAGTGTCAATACGTCCATGTGCATGAGGATTTACTTCTTCACGTGATAAAATATTTAGAAAATCTTCTCCTAATATCGATTCAAATTCTTCTTTGTTAATTATATCTTTTTCTTTACTATTAGCAAATATCAGTCGATTACCAGATAATTCTTTTTTCTGGTTTAAATCACGAAGAATTGAAATAAATGGTGTAACTCCTGCTCCACCTGCAATAAAAGTACCTTTTCCTTTATAGTTTATCGCTCCAAAAGTACTTTTTAAAATGAATTTATCTCCTACCTCTAGTTTTGATAATTCATTAGTCACCCCTTCATGATCAGGATAAATCTTAATTGTAAATTCTAAATGATCTTGAGATGGTAGTGATGTAAATGTAAAAGGATTTCTTTCACCACGCCATCCATCTTTATCAACAGCAACTTCAGCCGCTTGTCCAGGAACAAAATTAATTTCATCTGAATCATTTAAAGTGAAACGTAAAACATTATGTGTAACTTTTTCAATTTTTTTGATTGTTAAAACTTGTTTTTCCATATAAATTACCTCCATATAAAACTTTCTACTCTTATACTTTATAATACCCTAATAAATACAATCTAAATCAATTGTACTATCAGGAAATAATTCCATTGTAATTAAATAGTTTTTTTATTTATATCGACCAAACGATCTGCTAAATGAACGACCAGATTCTACCATTCGTTGAACTTTTTTTAGTCGACGTGATTCATATTCTTTCAATGTTTCATTAGCCTTAGACCCCTTAAGACCATCTGATGCACATTCACTTAGAACGGCAGCATCTTTTAAAGATTCATTAAATCCACCCGCTGTAATTGGTGCAGGAACATGAGCCGCATCACCCACAATAGCAAGCCTATCATTTATTAGTGTTTCAGGAACATATTCTTTAATCGGAATACCCATAAAATCACGTGACTTGATCGCATGTATAGTAGCTGTTCTCCATGGTTCAGGCCATCTTGCTTTTGCTTCGTCAACTAATACATCAATATCTTTTTGTGGTATATCACTTCCATCAAGTGTATGATGTACAAACTTACCTTCTACAGCTCCTGTCCTTTGAAGCAATTCTGTTTTTGTATTATCATACCACGTGCATCCGATTCTTCTTACCTCATCTTCATCTTCAATAACAGATCCAAACATAAGTCCCCCTACTGTATTTAACATCTCAACTTTTTGTCCTTGAGGATTTGGGCGCTTATTTTTAGGAAGTTCCGTTTCTGGAACAGATGACATCCATACAACATACCCGGCATATTCAGCATCAGGATGATCGGGAGCTACTTTTTTTCTTACCAAACTACGGTGACCATCTGCGCCAATTAAAATATCCCCTTCAAATAACTGTCCTTTTTCTGTTTCAGCCCATGCAGATTCTTGATTTTGGTCCACTGACTCTACTCTTGTACTGAAATGAAGAGTAATATTGGGATCCCTGTGTGCCTCTTGTCTTAATCGTGACTCAATAGAAGACCACAAATGAACTGTACTCTCTCCATATGATGCAAGTTGTTTTAACTTTCCTTCTATCTTTGTTTGATTGAATGAATCTCCATCTACCTGTAATCCAGCGCCTGATCGTACATCTTCTTTTGCTTTCTCGAGTACTGTCACATATATTCCTTGTTCAGAAAGAGCAATAGCTGCCATTAGACCAGCAAGAGAACCTCCAACAATAACTGCAGTATCTTGTTTGTTTTGTTTATCTAACTTTACATTTTCCACAATATTCCTCCTATTTATCATTATTTCATTAAATTAAAATTAATCTTTAAATGCCAATCACTATATTCGTGGCAAAATCACTACCTCTATTTTGACTAATTTCACTGAAATATTTTAAATTTTCTTTAGACATTTTATTTAGTTGCTCAAAAGCTAATTTCATATCCTCATTATTGAAATTATTAGGATCTAAAATTACTCCCAATTGATTCACTTCTATATCATAGGCAATATTAAATTGATCACTCGAAAAAGGTAAGACTAGCATATCTTTACCAAAGTACATTGCTTCAGTAAAAGTATTACAGCCTCCATGAAATATAACTAAATCAATATAAGGCATTAGCGCAATTTGTGGTATGAAATCCTTTATAATTGTTTTACTCGAATTATAATTTTCTAAAGTTTTTGCGTTTTCCCCAGCTGAAACTATTATAATTGCTTTTGGATAACTTTTTCTTGTATATTCAATGAGTTTTTCCAATACATCCTTACGATTAGATAAAAAAGTACCTAAAGTAATAAGAATTTTCTTTTGATTGTTAACAACAATATTTTTCCATTCTGAGTCTAGACTTTTCTCTTGAAAGCTATTACCGACATAAATTTCATAAGGTTTATTTTGTATTTCCTCTTGATTATTAAAATCAAAGTAATTATATATAACTGCTATGTCCGAGACCAAACTAAAGGCATTATCAACTTTATCTACAAGGTTATTTTCTGAAATTATATTATTGAAAACTTCTGTGAATTCTTCCTTTGTTGATTCTGATACTAATTTTAGTCTTTCTAAATCAGCATCTTCTACATTTATTGCAGAAGGCCAATGTTTTGGTACACCATAGTTCATATCTTGATCAGGAATTGTATAAGGATGCGGAGGACAATAGGTTATAAAATCAAGATTTAAAGAATAGAGAGCTAAAGTTACTGAATAAGACAAAATATCAACTACGTATAAGTCAATATCTAAAGTCTCATCAATCTTCTTTATCTCATCTATTAATTTATATGGATCATATAACATATCTGCTTTACGATGTCTTGACTGAGTAACTAAAGTTTCAACCGCACCTTTTTTAGTTGATTCAAAAAATTCTTCTAAACGTTCTCTTTCAGAATCAGGTTGATCAGTACTTTCTGCTTTCTGAATATTTTTATTTTTACTTATATCAATTTCATGAAAATTCAGGCCTTCATTTACTACGCTTTCTTTAAATTCAATACTACAACCAAAGTTCACTTCAACACCTAAATTTTTAAAACTTTTTGCTAAGTTTAGAAGTGGATTAAAGTGAGAATAAAAAGGTGGACTTATAAAAAATATAGACTTATACTTCATCTTCTTTACCTCCCAATAACGACAGATATGTATCAGTAAATTTCTTTGCTATTTTATCAATTGAGAACTCTTTTTTGATTATATCTTGTCCTAACTTCTGAATTTGTTTAAATTCTTTATTACTTATATTTAGATTATAAAGGATTTCTTCACAATCCATAGCAATTGTCTTATAATTCGATGTATTAATTAAGAAACCGTTTTCACCATTCGTTATGTAACTTTTTACTCCACCTTTAATTGGAGCAAGGATAAGAAATCCTCTGTACATAGCTTCTAATATTGCAATTCCAAATTCTTCTTTAAGACTTGATGCTAGATATATGTGTGGATAGTCGAAACTCTTTCTCATAATACTCTTCTCAACTAACTTTATTTCTTCATTATCCATAGCACCTTTATGAAAAAATTTATCTTTCAACTTTGGCCGTTCTTTTATTCGTTGATCGAAAAAACCAATTATTTCCTTCTCCTCTTGGTTAGGATTTTTTAAATCACCACCAATTATTAATAAGTTATGAGTTTCATTTAATTTTGAACTTGACCATGCTTCAAATAAAGCTACTTGACCTTTTAGTTTAGCTAGTCTTCCTACATTTAATATAATTGGTTTATCACAAAAGCTTTGATCAATTCCAATTAATTCACTCAATTCACAAATACATACATCTTCTCCATTTTTAGAAATATCTTCATCAGTCTTAATACCTTCAGCAATCATCTTGATTTTATGTTCTATATTATAATGGCTAAATTGTGGGAAGTATAACATTAATTCTTCATTAACCTTTCTCCCTCCAATGCCCAATACCTTATCACTCTTATAAATTAACTTATCACCAATTTTTATTTTATTTAATAAGACTTGAATTTCATCAAAATTAAAATTCTTCAAACAACCTTTTTCATCACTCATATTTCTATGAGGATCAGTAGCTAGAGTTAAAACTAGCTTTCTATTTAAATCTTTACTTGCTTTCGCAACTGCCATTGATGCATTATCTAAATATCTAATATGAAAAATATCAGGTATGATATTTAATTTCATTAAAAAACTTTTGATAAAACGCTTTATAAATAGTTCTCCTTTTAAAAATGGATCTACAGCCGTCTTATCCAAATAAGCTGGTAATCTTACAAATAAATGATTATCTTGATAATAAGCCATAAAAGGTTTCTTCATGACATCACTGATTGTAATTGTAATTACTGTATCAATTCTATTATCAATTGATATTTCGTTACCTAAATTTTTGAGTAGAATTGCTAATCCCCCATTATTACCTTTACCACTTCCTTCAAAATCACCATAAAACATCGATTGTAAAATAACAACACCTTTTTTATCTCTTTGATACTTACCTTTAAGAAAATCAATATAACTATTCACAAATACTATATTCTCTTTAGTTTTTATTTCTGATTCTATCAGATCTAAATCTAAACTATCGATTGAGTATAGATTATCTAATACATCTAGAATCTTAATATTTATAGTATTAGGATAATCTTTCGTGAGTTGTTTATATAAATATCCTTTTGATACTTCTATTTTAAAATGGTCTATATAGTCAATTAATAAAGTTACTACATCAAAGTTTAGTTTGTTTTTATTGAGTAAGGTAATTATTGTCTTTATTGTTAAAACATCAAAATCAAATTCTAAAATTAAGTCTAAAAGATGATATGTTTTTTCTCTTTTATTATTTTCATTATTAATTTCTGTTTCTAATATATTCATAAACTTTTCTCTTG
>RCNJ01000431.1_pt1 | contig 16290 bp, 19 predicted proteins | sample 2041171 | NCBI WGS metagenome assembly RCNJ01 (sample SAMN09708213, study PRJNA481090) | feces metagenome | biome: feces | host: Pygoscelis adeliae | place: Antarctica: Rookery Lake | collected 2010-03-01 | reverse complement strand
TGCAAAACAAAAGCCGGGGGATGTGGGGGGTACCACTGAAACGTCTACAGATGTCGTCAAAAACATCGGGAAGGAATCAGCTGAGGTGGCTGGAGATGACGTGCTCCTGTGCAGCCCGACGGTACTCGGTTTTAGCCTTGACAGGAAGTTATGGCGTAAGCATCCCGATTCAGTATGATTGAGGTTCTTGTCCAACTGACACGTCTACAGTCGAATTTGCTGTTGATGACATCGAGGACATCAAATGGCAGCCTGCTGCTCTCGCCCATCTCCAAATCCCTGACAAGAAAAAGAACGCCATACAGGCTCTTTCTGAGGCCCATATGAGGCGAACATCTGGCAACGGTTTCGATGATTTTGTTGTTGGGAAAGGCCAGGGCCTCAATGTTCTCCTACAGTACGGTGACTGATCATATGAACTGATAATGTCATACTGACTTTAATATAGCGGCCCACCAGGTGTGGGGAAGACTTTGACAGCTGAGGTCCTATCTGAGCATCTTCAGAAGCCACTCTATTCGGTATGTCTGCTTAGACACCATCTTACCGCACATACTAATAATACAGGTCTCCGCGGGCGAGCTGGGCACGAGTGCGGAAAGCGTTGAGGCGCGCCTTCCGGGTATCTTCCAACGCGCTTCAAGATGGAAAGCTCTTCTCCTTTTTGATGAGGCGGATGTTTACCTAGAGCAGCGCTCGCCATCGGAGATAATCCGCAATGCCATAGTCTGTGTATTCTTGCGAACGCTTGAATATTACCAAGGGATTATGTTCCTGACGACCAATCGGGTCGCACATATTGATGATGCTATCGCTAGCAGAATCCAGTTCAAGATCAACTATAAGGCCCTTAGCGCAGATCAAAGAAGGAAGATCTGGGAAGGCTTTCTGAGAAAGGCGGTTACAAGTCAAGGACTGCCTGATAATAATAGCTGGGACCTCGAGGAGCTGGTGCGAAAGGCGCTCAACGGTCGGGATGTAAGTCTTCTTCCCGCAGTGATAGACGATTACTAATAAGGCTCTAAGATCAAAAACTTGGTGTCTATAGCACTTGCCCTAGCCGAACAAGACGGAACTCAGCTGGGAAAATCTCATTTGGGCATCGCGATTGACGCAAGTGCCAATTTCGAATCCGACTTCCGAGGCGGGGGAAGGATCGAAAATATGCACAATTACGTGTGATCTGAGAAGCCCACTATGCTGTGATCTTTGTCTTCTGATTGCATAAGAAGCAAGGATCGGAGAGCTGGCCTTCATATACGTTTATTTTATTAGCTGTCTACTCGCGAATGTCTTGCGGGAATGTGCAAACAATAGGATAGCTTGTTTGCCTATATAGACATCAAGTCGAAATTGTCTAGTGGCAGGATATAATAGCCATACCTTGAGGAAATATATATTACCTAAGTTGAGCAAGGAAAACCATAAAGTCCGCTTTGCTATCGGGCGCGGTCAGCCATGATGATAAGGATAAGAGTTATCGATCTGGATGGATAGAGCTCTTATATTTATAGCTGTCATTTAACAGGGGCTATTCCTATTGTAGTCAGTTTCAGGTGCTTATGGTCAGTTCAGGTGCTAAGCACCCTTCGTGGAGGTATTCGAGCCGAGTTTTAGAGAACCTGGATCAATGGGGACCTTCCCTGCGAAATAAGGTACGTACTACCCAGTTACGTCTTCCGTCCGACTCGTCCATTACCCTTGGCAATAACCATTTCAGTAACCAGAATTTCAAAGATTCTCCTGTTTCAACATATGTTGCTATGATTAGCACTCCTGTGCAATTGATGAGCGAAATCAACGACCTCCACCGATAATTCCGCAACAATCACAACAATGGTCTCGTACCCAACCTGGCGAAAAGCTGCAAGTACAGAGTCGATTGCAAGGATAAGTCAGTGGGTACCTGGTGTGGGTTCATTGAGGCCATGAGGTGGTGAGGGTGGTGAGAGGCCATCGATCCGGCGGGTAGCCATCGGGTGGTGACCCTCTAGTTTGGGACGCCAGGATTACCGTTTCTGGAGATATAAGATCTCTGACATCTTCGCGTAGTCGTAATTTGCCATGAAATGGCGGCAAGAAGAATTCTTTTCCAATCCCTATAAATATGTTGTCACATGACGCCGACACGAAATGTCAACGGAAACGCAATCCAGAAGATCCAGAGCAGGTGGGAAGTAGAGAGTAGGAGTGCGCAGATACGAATATTGCCACGGCGCCAAGTAGACGGGATGAGGCCCTCACCCCATGGTATCACTGTGTCAACATTTCAGGTTCATGCACGTATATCAAATATCTTGCTATGGTTGGCTCTAGACAGTGCAAGGGAGTGTACAAGTTACTCGACCTTTTTCAATATCTGTTGTTCAGAATGTCAGGCTCTGAATTCTCGCCTAGATAAGGACAGATCATCTCATTAAATCTCTGACTGCTCTCTTACATTTGCTGAAATCTGCCTGTACAAATCTGAAGAAGAGACTGCTAACGACGAAATGCGGTGGCTAATGGCCAAAAACCGTAACCGATGGGGTGGAGGATAAATGGGTGGAAGATTGTTGGGTGGAGGTTCAATAGGAACGGCACGAGTGAGCGACGAGGACAGAATAGAGGTGGTTAGTTAACCCCTGTCGATCGCGCCGGACCAGCCTGATCCACCACGTCCATACTCACCTTTGTTTGCAAGGCGCTTAGACATAGCACAGGAATTGCTCTCGGTCCCAGGCAGCCGCCTCTTTGCCGCCTGCCGTCACGGCGTGCCCACCCCAAGCTCCGCTCTTAGGCTGGATCTCCCCTTTGTAACTTACCTGTGTTCTTGTAATTACAAGCTGAAAAGTTAAGCCCCTCTCTCTAACCTTATTCAAATATAACATTGTTCTTATTGGCCTGTAGCGTAAAGAGATTTTATTATTCTTATAAGCACGGCTCTACTACAGAAATATAACAACGTTACGGCAAACAACTGCAAACCTCGCAAATGCTTTCCAGTGACACGAACCACACCAAGGGCAGATCATGCGGTGGGAAAAGTATATTGCGCTTCAGTTCTGTATCCTCAGCGCATCTTCTGTTTGTGGTAAGTGTGAGACACATCTTCGGTGGCCTTGCGTTTCAAACCGATGACTCTCTTGGTTGCATCCGCGTGGAGCTTCGCCACAGATTCATGCATCCTATCAATAGCAAGCTCGTCTTCTGCAATAAGGAGGATTGTGTGTGTCCTATTATTGATGACTATCTGAAAGCATTCCTCGGGGCTCATCATTCGCATATATGTGTTGAAAGCCCTGATTCCTCTTGTCATGTAATCGTTGACCAACCGTTCGATGTTAGACGGATCCTTTGGATCGACTGCGAGTGGTGTTAGGTATTTCCAAGTATCGTCCTCCCATTTGACAAGGTTGATGTCTATCTCTCTCTCCAGTCGCTCTCTCTCCAACCTCTCCCTCTCCAACCTCTCCCTCTTCAGCTTCTCCTTCTCCAGCCTCTCCTTCTCCAGCCTCTCCTTCTCCAGCCTCTCCTTCTCTAGCCTCTCCTTCCCCGGCCACGCTTCCCTTCGCTTTTTATGTTCCAGAAGTTTTCGCTCCCACCTTTCATGCTCGGCTGGTGTCGAGCTGCTCGTAGGCTGCTCTGGTTGTCCACCATCACCCATTCCTTCCGCCTGGGTTTGGCTTGGACCTGCTTCTGGGACAAACAGACCCCCGTCATCTTCTGCAGGTTCTAGCGCACTAGGTGGCCGGTCCGTTCGGGACCCGACCGTGTGCTGTTGAGCATCAGGGCCTGGGCCATGAGGTAAATCTCCGAAGTCTGGAACAGGAGAGAGAGATGGAGAGCGGCCATGGCTACCACCCTAGCCAGTAGGCCTCCAGGTCGGCCAGCCAAAGAAGGCGAGATAAACTTGTTTTCGGACGAAGAAGTTCGTGATGCCTTTGCCTTGCTGGTCACTCTCGTCATGGAGGTGATTGATAAACCAGAATTTCCGGTCCTCGTTGAATTTCGGCCTGAGTGGGGTGCCGCATCTACGAGCTATCTCTACTCCGGATTCCGACGTAACGAGGGGAGGATGCTCCGATGGTGGGGTTTGCTCAGCGAGTGCAGCAGGATACTGCTGCAAATGCTTTATCCTGGTACTGGTAAACCCTAGCTGGTCTGCCAAGTCAGCAAAGCGGCGGAGGACGGCTCGATCTGCCATCGCTGCAGGCTGCATCACGCGGCCCTCCTTCACTGGTTCCTTTGGCATATCCGCGAAGTGCCGCATGGCATACGCAATGATCTGCCGGTACCCGAGATCGACTTGGTCTCCGCGCGTCCCCTGCCCGTACACAAAAGCATTCTCAGCGACCTGAATCTTAGCCTGGCCATCCATGATCCGAACGCGGCCGTCCTCTTGATCAACCGGGGAGAACAGTTGCTTGAAGGCATGAGAGATCTGGACATTGTCGCCCGTTAGCTGCTTGACGCAGTTGGCGAGGCGCTCCAAGTACCCGATGTCTTTGAAGAAGGTCGCGAGAGATGGAATTAGGCCCTCAACGCACTTTAGCCGGCTCCAGATATCGTCGCGCTCGCTGTCGTCGAAAGCGCTGAATACCTCTCCCCCACGCACTCGAATGCGGAGGAATTCCGCGTCCGCTGTTGACGCTCGTGGTGCCTTCAGCTCTAAAGCCTTCACTGTCGCTTGATCAATATTCCCCATAGCAGCCTTATTGCCACGTACAAGATCGGACCAGACCTGCTTGATGCGGCGGAGGTAATGTAAAAGTTCCTGTACCGCGAGAAATCAGCCAAAATCAATCATCCATGCCAGCCCTCTGCCTACCGTATCACACTTTAGAGCCATCACTTTGTGCAGCGTAGCGATCTTCATCCCGCCCCAGAGACCTGGGATGTCCAGCAAGTCATCGAATGCTGCCGTCAGTGCTTCATTACGGGTGAGCGTCAGCAGGTACTCCTTCCGCTTGCCTCGCAGGCGCGCCTTCCACCGCATTTCAAAGCTGAAATTCCGCTGGAAATGGTAGCGCCGCATCTTGTAGTAAATCTCGCCATCGGAGGGCTTCTCCTCGTTGGCGTATTCTTCAACGAGGCATGTCTTTAGGTCGACGTTTAGGTCTAGGTAGTCACACGTTAGCACGACCCATATGTAAGAAGGCCTCAATTTTACCTGAGAGGTACAGATCAACCGTCCACCAATCGTCCCCAGGATGGAGAAACTCGCGCCCAGCTTCGATCCTGTGCCGGCCGTGGAGACACTCAAGATGGAAGCCGGTCGGAAATTCTAGCAGGGGATAGTCGGGCACCTCATCATTAGTCAGCAAGTCGTCTGCCGTCCTCCCCAACCGCTGCAATGCGGCATCGAGGCTTTCCTGGTCGATGACCGCAGGGACGTGATTGCAGATAGTCAGTCGATGACATCCTTCCTTCTGAAAACAACCCACCAGGAAGTCCGCTTGTCTCTTGCTGTATTCACGTGGCTGATCTTGGCGAAAAAAGAGCACGTCGAGACTGATGCGCGCAGTACCCTTATACTTCAGTCGCCGCTCTTCCTCGAGCACGGAGTCCTCGTTTTGGGCTCGAGACTGCTGCATATCGATGGCTGAAGGCAGTGGACTAGAATCGAGCCTGGAGGGAGGAGGAGGATGGTGGGAATGAATGTGCCCTGGGTCGTGTGGTACTTATACCACCGGTGCATCTGGGCTCCTAAATAGGTACACCCTCCATTTGCTGCTGGTCGTCAAGGGCCTGTCCGCTTCTTTTCGACTCTAACATGTTCCAGGTCCTTTGTTCTTTCTGACATAAATACCCCGTTTGCCCACCTGCTGCACACCAGTCACCAGTTAAGTTGGCCTACGAATAATGGAGTCTCTTTCTGCGAACGACCGAGTACAGTCTACTTCAACCACTGCCGACGACCTTGAGCACAATGTTTCCGTCAAGAACAATCGTATAACGAGGATCGCCTTTGACGATGGGCTTGACCTCGGCACCAACGAACGAGTCGACACGCCAGAGGAGTGCGTCCCTCCTGGCTTTGCTTCGCTGATCTCGAAGAAGAGAAAGATTACAGCATCGCAGGACCACGAGCCTGAGCAACGCCGCGATATAAAAGCTTCTCTGGGCAGCCGTGAGACAGCCACTAAGTCCGGTCTCAGGGAGCTACAGGTCGTGAAAGCTGCCCAGAGCGGTGTCAGCGTGCTCGACCGCACTGTCCAGTTCGAATCGCCATGGGCCCGCTTCTGTGAGAAGTTCGAACTGAACCTCGCCGGATATGTCTCCATTGTAACTGATCGATCTCCCCCGTACGATGTCTTCATGGTTAAACGCCTGGAGGGACGTGATGCCGCCCAGAAGGTCCGCATGCTACGGAGAGTGCGGCACCAGAACTTCCACAGCATGTTTGACTGCTTTAGCTTTGAAGGCTCTCACTATGCCGTCTTTCAACATCTTCCTGTCACGCTTGACAATATCGTTTACTCGCCTCCTTACCCTACCGAGCTTGAGCTGGCGGCGGCACTGGCACAGGTGCGTCCTACAACTATGATGGGTCGACTTGCTGACTGGTATAGATTGTCAAAGGGCTCAAGTATCTCGCCTCGTGCGGGCTCGAGCATGGCTCTCTTAGCTGCTCTAGCATTCTCGTAGGCACAGAAAGGGATATAAAGATTGGTGAGCTAGCTGCCTGCCCCAAGTCCCCAATCTAACACAGCCATCAGCCGGTCAGGAATGCTGCAGGGAAATGACACTTTCGGGTCGGGGAAGTTCGCGAGATATGGTGTCTCTAATGAGTATTACCATGAAGCTGATGCAGAAGAGCGCCTACAAGAATGGAGCCGGCGGTGCCCACGACATGGAGCGATGGCCAGCCGACTACAAAGCCGTTGACTTCCTGGCCAAGGTCCAGGTAGCCAGGTCATTTGATGAGCTAGTAAATGTAAGCAAGTCCCACTACAAGTTGTGCTACGCCTAACTCTATCAGCATCCGCTTTTGCAGCTCAGTTGGAAAAAAGAAGACCTCAAGTGGATGGTAGCTCTGGCGGCAGTCAGTTCTCACCGAGGCTTCCGGTACCATGAACAGGCGCGAGATGTTGTGGAAGCATAAATAATACACTCGTCTGATTTTGCTCTCCTTTCTAGTATGCGATTTTGTCAGTGTTGTTTTTACAGCTGTATTTAAAGTGTTTGATACGTGAATAAAAGTCGGCGGATTGTGTTATTTGTGTAGCGATGGAATCACATGAGCTTGGCACGTCTTGGTAGATAAGTGACAATTGATCATATATCAAAATAACTGTTCCCAACCCTTTCTATAACCGCGTCTTTGCAGATTAATGCTATATTGTACGCCTGTGAAATCCATTCCTTGTACCTGTCTTTGCAGACTCCCAGTATAACCTTGACGCAACCATATGACCTGTTCTACAGCACCTCTATAAACGGCTTCGGTATTCGTTAATTTGATGAAACGTAAGGGCTTTTGTAACAAAAGTAATGTAATGAGGTACAGTGCTGCAGCAAATGGCGAACGAAGTGAAATTGGTAAGAGCTGGGCGTATGAATCAGCTGGCCAGCAGCTCCGCAAGACGTTCGATAGCCGCGCTGCATCGGATCTCCTGCGTTGATCTACGAGTAGTATTATATTACGGGATAAAAGCCGATCGAATCGACATAACATTAGTATTGCCAGGCGGTAGAATTGTCTGGAACGGAAAATTTATTGTTTGGGCCCCTAGAAGCCATTATTTGCTTGTGGTAGCGGTCAAACTCGCCTTCATCCTGCATGATGTATCCTGCTGGAGAAGAGCCGCGAGTGTCTGCTGCTGTGCCAAAGATATCAAGGAGAGAATCTGTCGTGGAATCTACATCCATTCTTGGAGTGAGAGGCTCATCGACGTCTCGCAGTGATGACGATGAAGATGCGGGCCGTGATAGGTCCGGAGGCGGGGGGGCATCAACAGATACCTTTTCTGTCACGGCGCAGTCGCCTTCTACGTGCGATCCCTCACTCGTCGACGGGCCTTCGCAGGGAGCGTTTGCTGCAGGCGGCTCGAGGGGTTTGAACCTATCACCTAGCGACAAGCTTTTGAAACACTCTGACTCTAGCTCGCTGCGGGATAGTTCTTCAAACCGTAATTTCCGTGTTGGAAGTCTGCCTTTGTCAATATAATACGAGAGATGGTCAGAAAGCCCTTGGAGGTCTTGTTTCAAGCTCGGATGTCGCTTATCGATGCGGCCTAGAAGGAGGTCAAGATTGGATTCTCTTAGTCGTCGAACACTATAGATACAACGTTATCTCCAGGGCCCTCGCGCATCTGTACAAAGGCACTTACTGATCTTCCTGCAAGGTCGGGTTGAGCAGCAGGAATACGGCTATACCGTAGCGCTTTTGCATCTCCCCCCAAAGCTTCTTTTTTTGTACCTCATTTTGAAATTGCCCTCTTTGCTTGCTCACGGACAGCAATGGCCTTTTTAGATGGAAGCTCACCATCCGGGATAATAGTCCCGGGGGAGCACACGTCCACGTACAATTCACTCGGATGTGGCAGGTTCCCCTTTTCTTTCCGCTCATTGAATGCGTCCCTCTCGTCAGAATACTGGCCATAAAAAAGTCCTGCAAAGACTCGCTGAAGGCATTTCTCCCATCTTTCGCCGTTCTTGTGGACGCCAAGGCCATTCCACCACTTCTTCAGACCTAGCCGGCGGTCCGGGTCTTGCTGCTGCGGCTCGTCATGGTCTGTGTGATCAGCGTGGTCTCCTCTGGTGGCAATAAAATCCCCCCGTAGTGCGAATCGCTCAAGTACAAACATTATGTCGTGGACAGTCACGGAGTCATCCATCAACTTGCTAGCCTTCGCTAGCAGCTCTTCTTGTAACTGATCTGCCGTGGACCTCTTCTTAGGCCTTTCGGGTTCCGGCTCGGATTCTGGCTCGGATTCTGGCTCGGGGGGAGAGGGGTTTGGCTTTCGTTTCCGACGACGCGGCGGGGGCGATTTGGCAGAGGGTTGGGAATCCGCGTTGGGGCTTAAAGGCAATGAAAACATCTTCCCGAGTCTGAGGCGGCTCTTCGGCGTCGACCGCCTGAGCGACGTCGAGGCATGTGTCGGTCGAGTGCTGGACGGCGTCGTCACCTGCCTCTTCTGGGAAAGCCGTCTCCTCCATGACAGGCTCGTATGGATGGACATCATCTCCAGCCCGCCCTCTTGAACGAGACTGGGGTTTGCAACCGAGCCATCGTTGCTGTCCGTGAAGTTAAGAGTCCTTGGGACAGAGGCATCTGGCGATGCCCTCTCTTGTGAGGAGACACGGGTATGCGGTTCATCGGTCGGCAGGGTGTCGTACTCATACCCGTCCGTTGCGAGACTGTCGGATGGCGTGGCCATCTCCCGGCAGATACCTATCCCGCCACTTCCCTCATGTTCATCTTGTAGACGCCTCTCTAGACTGCTGGGTGATGGTGCTTGCGGAGTCTGGTCGATCGGAATGGGGCTTGCGGCAGGACTGGGCGGGGCGTCGACAACGGCGAGCTTTCCCAGAGCCACCAACTGCGAGCGGGCAGAGGGTTGACGATCTAAGAACGGAGGAATGGCAGCTTGTCTTCGGTGTAGGTGGAGAAAGATGTAGGACAGAACCTGTGCACATTTAGTGGCAAGTCGACGACGAAAGGGGCTTTTGAGGACCTTTTCATCGGGAAGATTCTCGAGCAAGTGTTCGAGAGCCTGCTCATCGTGCATAGTTGTTAGTACGTTACCTTCATGCTCTTTGTATAAGCCTTCACTCCCATTAGTTGACGCCTGTGGGCTAATCAAGTCATCAGTGGGAGTGGTGAACGCCATGACTGAGGAAAGGCAGGAGGAGAGAAGTTGAGGAGGGTAGGGTGGGTGGGCGGGATAGATAGGCTCGCCTCGTATCGATAGCACCACACGCTAGGCCTACCAATAGCCGTTAGGCCTCTCCACCCCAGTTCCTGCACGGCACGGGATCGTACACAGCATAGTTCTGACAGCGGCGCAAGTTGCGGAGATTGGACGCCTTATCGATATTGCGGGGAGCTATATGATGTACTGCTGAGCCCAAATTAACTCGGATCAAATTCATACAGAAAGGCTCTCCGAGCATGATACAGTATTTGGCTCATCACATCGCGGTAACTGAATACTGTACGTACCTCCCGCTTGCCACACCAACGCCACCCACGCAGGAAGCAGGGGAAGACGAAGTCAAGAGGCCCTGTCGATCAGGGACCACGCTCCCAGGGACAGTATAAAGGCACAACATAGCAACTAGAAGTAAGCGAAATCCATGGTAGAGAGAGTCCTCTCGTGCTTAGGTCTAAGCACACCATCGCACTAAGCACAGTTATTTCATTCTGTCGTCTTCCACAGCTTTCCAACCAGTCGCCTATGGAACTGGCCCAGATCTCGGCCGTATATTTACCTTCACCCCGTCCACTCTCTCAACTCCACCAACTCACCATTTTCACTCGTTTCTGGCGATCTCTTCGCACTTCCGATCATTATGGATGCTATTCAAATCTATGCTATCGCCGCAGGTGGCACCCTTTGTATCTTTGCTTTCGTTAACTTGCTTCCCCTCTTAATTCCACTCGTTACCCGAGTCTCCATCTTTGTCTCGAAGCATTTTAGGTATCCATACATACTTCACCGACACCGAATCCTAGGGCCGTGGACTCGGGCAGGCGTCATTATACAGCTGGCCTACCTCGCAATCAACCTGTTCTGCGTCTTCGTCGTACTGTCGTGGGACGGCCTCAAAGCCGCCAACTTCTCGGATGCTGGTCGGCGAGCGGGCACTTTAGCAGAGGTCAACATGATCCCCCTCCTCGCAGGGCCTCATTTTGCCTTCCTCGCCGACCTGCTTGGGCTCTCGCTCAAGACCATCCGTGGCGTCCACCGGTCGGCCGGGTGGATGACGGCCGCACTCGTTTTCCTCCATGCCATGGTCGCGGCGTCCGATGGGCCTCTCCCAATCGACGTTTCACAGAATCTATTTGCAGTTATTGTACGTTTCATCCGTCACTCTCCTCGTTGTCTGACCTAAATTTCGATAGGGAGCGTCACTGCTTTGCCTGCTCCTCGTCCTCTTGTTTCCTCTCTTCCGCAAGCTCTCCTACGAGCTCTTCCTACGATCGCACCAAGCCCTAGCCTTGGCTTCCATCTACGCGGTGTGGCGACACGTTCCATCCGACAAGTCTTCCCCGCGCGCCTATATCTACATCACCATGGGGATATTCGCAGCAACATACCTCCTGCAAACTGGCGCCGTCATCGTCCGAAACGGGGTCTTTCGCCACCAACTGTCACGCGCCACTATCACGCACGATGCAGGTGCGGTCAAGATGCAGCTACGTCTCTCCAAGCCCCTGACGATAGATGCTGGGCAGTATATAAACCTGTGGATCCCTTCTGTCAGCTTCTGGTCTTTCCTCCAAACTCACCCGTTCACGGTCATCTCGTGGGACGCAAAGGATCAGGACAGGCTTGATCTGCTGATCGAGCCTCGGAGAGGGCTCACGCGAGAGCTGTTGTACCACGCGAAGAAAGGCTACACCATCATCCCTCTCGTCATGTTCAGTGGCCCTCACGGAGCCAGCCTGTCGATGGGTGAGTACGAGAGCGTCCTAATGGTGGCGAGCGGCTTCGGCATCGCTGCCTTCGTACCACACCTGAAGAAGCTGATCTACGGCTATAACACTCGCGCGGTCCGAACTCGCCGCATTCATCTAGTGTGGCAGATACAGAATGAAGGTGGGATTGCCGTATGCAATATGCAAATCCGTACCAAAGCTAACAGGTGTAGCCGATGGTCTTGCAGTTCAGGAAGTACTTAACAGTGCGCTGAAGGAGGACAAATTGGACGATGGCTGTGTACGTTCAGTGGTATATGACACCCTCCAAACTGCAGCTAACGAATACCCGGACTAGATCCTCTCGATTTCGGTGTATGTTGAATCCAAGAACTCGCCTAAAACGCCATTTGGGGAACGAGCTAGTATGTATCCGGGGCCCGCTCCCTTGCTAGAGATCTTCCTCGCAGAGCTCTCAGGAAATAACATCAAGGTCCACGCAGCGGAAGTCGGTGCTGAAGGGCAGAAGGCTTTGGAACAGAGCGAGTCAACATCCAGTACGCTGCAGGATGATGTTGAATCCGGGAGTAGGTGGACGGTCGCAGGAGATGGAAGGATGCTCGTTGCAGGTAAGTACTCGACGGTCCGGCATGTGGGTGGTGCTGACAGACGAAAGTGTCTGGCTCTGAGGTGATTCGAGACGAGTTACGGGCGGTCGTGAGGAAGTATATTCGGATGGGGGTGAGATTCGTAGAACTAGATTACCAGCCAAAGTAGATAGGTCACGCTTAGATAGCTGAGGTTTTTGTAGCGTATTCGTAGAGCCTCGGAGAGTGCTCCTAGCTGGGTGGCACTCCAAAGGGTACCCTCGCGGGCGAGTGGAACGCCTAGGATTGTGGAGTCGCAGGGAGGCTCCTCCTGGGACGCTAGTGCCTCGAGGAGGGAGTCCCCAGGAGCACCCACTGCCTAGGCGTATCCTCTTAGAATCCCTGGCGTCCAAGGAGGACCCTCCTGGGAGGATCCTCCCAGGCGCTCGTACATCCAAGGAGTATGCTCCGGGTTCGTCTCTGCTCCGTGGACAAAGCTCCTCGGAGACTCTCTCTCCTGAGAGAACACCCCCTGGAGGGCTCGACTCCTGTGAGCCCACCGCCCCCGTGAGCTTTCTCTGTAGCGTAGTGTTTCCTCACAAGGTCTTACGTGATGCCCGCTCATGCACAGAAGAGAGTCGGAAGGCGAAAGGTCTGTGAAGTTGAGTGTTCTGGGTGACGCCTCCCTGTAATTTGCATTGCTAAATAGGACTTATCGATTGCCAATGCTGATGTGCGTGGAAATAACCTGGTAGACCGGCTCGCCAGTGGCTCCACTGTTCCCCCCAGCGCAGATCATATAGCTAGCGAGTGACTTAGCTGGTCCTCGCCATTATAAATTGCCCTCAACTCCCCTTCTTTTCCTCCAGCATCATCAGCCCTCCAACGTTTCCATAATGAGCATTGACACTCCTCAATTATCGCGCCTTGAGACGCTCCCGACGGAGATTCTCCACGCCGTTGTCGACCACCTTGCACCCTGGGGGATCAAACGTCTTTCCTGCACCAGCAAACGCCTCAGACAAGCCTGTCTGTCGATCCTCTTTCGCCACGTGAAGTTTGAGCTCTCTCAGGCCGGGATTGAGGAACTCAAAGACCTCTTGAAGTCAAATGTTTGCGGCCATATTGCCTGCTTAATCCTAGTCGAATCGTTCTTCCTATAAGGGTCATTTCTCCTCCTGTTATATTCCTTCCCCCACCGCTCGTCCTCTTGTTCTCGCTCTCCCTGCATATCAGAGAGGAGCTGTTCACTATTATACGCATCGCACTACTCTTTATTATCAAATTCGACCCGTTCGTTATCACTGATCCAAACTTTTGGTGAAGGTTTTGTAACCTCGACAGTCCACGTACGATCGCGCATCTTCTTCGTCAAATCGCTTAGATCCTCGCTGCCGTATACCTGGAAATTGACAATGATCTTTTTCAGTGACGAGATAGTCTTCAATTGCGTGTTGAGCAGATCTAGCGCTTTTGTTCCGAAGAGCGAATCGCTGAACGCATAGCTCATATGATCTAGTTGAAGCAATAGTTCGAGAGTAGCGATGTGTGTACAGGTATTTCTGATGAGTGCTAGATTTTCGATGTGTGCTTCGTGAAGCGTAGCACTCTCATGGCAGTAATCGCCAAGGGTAGGGAAGGGAATGCAGATATGGCGAATAAAGCTTGCGTAAGATCCGATTTGGCGAAGGAATGGGGCGATGTGAGCACTATTTATGGGAGACGGTGCCCAAGTACAAACGTTGGGAAATTGAAAGCAATTTTTTGCGTAAAGAAGGGGACTAGCTTCCCCATGTGTCTGCTTATTGACGCGGAGGAGCGCCGGATACCAACTGTCACTTCTAGATCGAATCAAGGGCGAAGGGACATAGTCGGCTACAAATACAATGGGCTCCGAAAGAACGAGAAGTTCTGAGTAGATCATAAGCCGGATCTCCGGGGTGAAGCTGAAAAAATTCACTGTCATCGTGGTGGGGTGATCAAAGACGTAGACGACGACAAGAGCTTGAAGCGGAGAACTGTTTGAGCTGTCAAGGTCACACAAAAGCTTATGTTATCGGTCGGCTGCATCGCCCAGTGCTCAAAAGAGGCAATACAGCTCGACTGGGATCACTGGTTGCTGGAGGTGTCAAAGGGAGTGTGATGGGATCTGCCTATCTGGCGGTGTCCCATCAGCAGATGAAGCGACAGTAGGCGTCAAAGTTGAGAATCTCTTCACATCATTCATTGTTCGACCAGTGATGAGTTGCGTTGTTGTGTTGCATTATTGATGCGGGAGCCCGCCAGAGCTTCAGATTGTTGCACGTCTCTACGGTAGCCTTGATCTCTTGTGAAGCAATTTATCACGTGGGCAAAAACACAGCCACTCACGTAATGACATAAGCGAGTTCACATCGTAGACGTAGGGGTCAATTTACACCACGGTAACCTAAAACTACTGGTCGCATTGACTGCTGGAGGTATTAATTTCCATGGCAACCATGCATGAATTCGCCCCACACTGCCACCACAAGGCTGATGACGATCTCCCGCATCGTAATGGGGCCTTAAAGCTTAGATAAGACTCTCTTATGGGTATTGGGAGTGATAAGAGTTCGTGGTGAGGCTGTAGCTCGAGGGGTTCTATTATACTTCGAAATGACGCCCTCCGCAATCAGGCGCGACAGCGACAACGTGATCGTAAATTTCAGAGTAGCCGGGGTTTGGTCTGTTCAAGGGTGGTCACACAACACGACTGACACAAAAATTCTGGAATTTTCAATGGACTCACAAATTTAGAATCAATTGAATTCAAAGTACCAATAGTTTGTCCCGTCACGGGGTGCGTCCCGTGATGCAGGGGTGCACGTTAGTGGTGGAGCTATGGTGGGGGAAGTCTGTTTCGCAACAAATGCAGACCCTCCGCAAATCAGGCGCGACAGTGGCAACGCAAACATAATTTTCTTGAAGGAGCGGTCTGGCGTGCTCAGGAGTAGCTATAGAATACGATTTATGCAGTAAGTTAATGTAAGAGATATTGATAAGTGTGTAGAATTTGAGATGCCCAAAGTCAAAGTACCTCTTATTTTTTTCGGCACGGTGGTTTTTTCGCCACTCAGGGACAGACGTTAAGTTAGTTCAATTCTATGTGATTGGATATCGGCTTCTCAGTTGCACACCTGTAAGAGATCATTAGGACCAGCAAGTGTAGGTGAACTCAACCTCTTCGTTCCTGCACAAAACATCCATCTTGGGGATTCCCGACCGCCCAGCATGGAATTCATTGTGAGTAGTTATACTATATACAGTTGTAGTATGTACTATATTGTAGCGAGGTTCCGGTCTTGTGCCAGCGATGGTGTACGAGGTTGATCACGTGCTTATCATTGCAAAATTGAATAGCTATGCCACTATGTTGCTACCCCCTCCGTACCTCGCAAAGATCTCATTCTTCTGTTGGCCATCTCTTCTCTGGGAGCGAGAGAGGCTAGAGGGAAATACTATGATGCCCACATTCCTAGAGAGTACATACTTTGGGGCTGAGAATTTACACATCTGGCCATGGAGAAGGGCACAAAGACGGATGGCGCGGAAACGGTGGAATGAGTAAAGGAAGGAGCATTAACTTGGATTTTTCCTGAGGAGAAAAAGTCATTGTATGAAAGGGCACCGAATGAATTATTAGTTAAGCATGTAAAGATCAAAGCAGCCGTTGGAGAAAAGCTCTGCTCATGCTCATCGTGTTTTTCTATGTTACCCCTCAAGAATATTTTGGCCCTCCCTTAGATTTGCGATCTCCTCGGTGAGCCGCGCTCTGTGGGCAACAGTCTGAAGGCTTTCACCAGCAATTTTGCTCAGCTCGGAGTCAGTTAACTTGCCAATTAATTGCGGCGAGAACAGCCACAAGGGCCCTTCTTTGCTACTAATGAGAAAGTGGTCCACAGCCTGAAAGGCAAATGGCGTCCACGAATCTTTTGCGAGATACCTTGTAATACGCTTCCAAGGTGTCATGCAAATCCTGTGTAGTTTGGCCCTCATTACTTATGAATGTCGTAATGGTATCCTCGTGTGAAGGGAAAGCCGGAAATGGAAGGTCGCAAACAATGTTTGCTGGTACCCTGTCAAGAATTGAGACGATGTCGGGAAGGCGCGGGG
>RCNJ01000430.1_pt1 | contig 16298 bp, 15 predicted proteins | sample 2041171 | NCBI WGS metagenome assembly RCNJ01 (sample SAMN09708213, study PRJNA481090) | feces metagenome | biome: feces | host: Pygoscelis adeliae | place: Antarctica: Rookery Lake | collected 2010-03-01 | reverse complement strand
CCTAGCCGTTTCCCGACGCCGTGGCAAGTGGTTGCGGCGTGTCTGGCCGTTTCCCGACGCCGTGGCAAGTGGTTGCGGCGTGTCTGGGCGTTTCCCGGCGACGTGGCGAGTGGTTGCGGCGTGTCTGGGCGTTTCCCGGCGACGCGGCGATTGGTTGCGGCGTGTGTGGCCGTTTGCTGACGCCGTCGCGACTGGTTGCGGCGTGTCTGGCCGTTTCTCGACGACGTGGCCCGCGGTTGCAGCGTGTCCGGTCGACGCGAGTGCCCGCTGGCGGTGGCGAGCCCCGTCAACCGATGGTGAGTTCACCCATCCGGCCCCACTCATTGGCTTCGATCTGCTCGCTGATGATCTGCGGCGTCTCTACGAGGGCTGGTTTCATGTCCTGCATTGCCTGGGCGAAGTGCTCGCTGTTGACATGGTCTCCCGCGGCGTCGTTCTGGAAGGCCTCGACGAGGATGAACTCCTCGTCGGAATCGACGCTGCGCGACCAGTCGAACCAGAGGTTGCCCGGTTCCCGACGGGTGGCTTCCGTGAAGTCGCGGGTCAGATCCAGCCAGCGGTCCGTCCATTCCGGCTTGACCTTGAACTTGACGACGATGAAGATCATCTCGATGTCCTTTCGTTGATGGTGTTCTTCCTCAATGATGACGGGTGCGAATGGCCCTCAGCCGTTCATGTTCTCGATTGCCAGGACCGGTACGTCGTCGCTGTGTTCCATACCGAAGACCTGCTGGAGGAAGGACAGCTTCGATTCCAGGGCCTCCCGGCGGGCCGACATGCCACGGAAGCCATGGCCCTCACCCTCGAAGGTGACCAGTGCCAACGGCTTGCCGGCCGCGCGCACGGCGTCGGCCATGTCGTAGGCCTGGTTCGGGGGCACAACCTTGTCCTCCAGCCCTTGGAGGATGAGCATGGGCGTCTTCAGGTGGTCGAGCTGGGTCACGGGGGAGCGGTCAAGGTAAACTTGCTCGGCCTCGGGCCAGGGGCCGATGAGGCTGTCGGGGTACCGTGATTCCGCCTTGTGGGTGTCCGCGACAAGGGCGCGCAGGTCTCCGATGCCATAGGAGGACATGCCCGCGGCGAAGACGTCCGTGGTCACGAGTGCCTGCAGCGTTGTGTACCCACCGGCGCTGCCGCCCGTGATGGCGACGCGTTCCGGGTCCGCGAGCCCGGCACCGGTGACGTCCTTGACAGCAGCGACGACGTCGGCCACATCCAGGATTCCCCACTCACCCTTCAGGCGGTCGCGATAGGCACGGCCGAAACCGGTGGAGCCCGAGTAGTTGACGTCGAGGACCGCGAAGCCGCGCGAGACCCAGAAATGGATCTGCTGGTCGTAGGCGGAGTCGTGTGCGGACGTCGGACCCCCGTGCGTCATCACCAGGAGCGGAGCAGGTTCCGATCCGGACCCCGCATGGAACCACGACTGGACTTCACCGGCCGTCGAGTTGGCCCAGCGGGAGGATGGTGCCAGGGCGCCATTCACCAAGTCGCTGCCGACGATGGCCGTGCGCTCACCCGACGGTGTGATCCGCACTAAGGATGCGGGACGGGTGGGCCAGGTTGCGATGACGAGGATGTCGTCGCCCTGGGCGGCGATGGACTCGATGAAGGCCGTTCCCGGCAGGGGGTGGGTGACCGTGTTCGTGCTTGGGTGCCATAGCGCCAGCACGCCCGTTCCGTTCACGATCTCGATGGTGGCCAGGATGTCACTGCCCACCATGGCGGCCGGTGCCTTGTTGAGCACCCATGTGGGGATGTCGCAGTCGTGGTCGACGTTCCAGGCCGTCGCCGTGTCACCCTCAGACAGGTACCAGTTCCAGAATCCCGTTTCATCCGAGGCCCAGGCCAGGCGGCCATCGGCACTCCACATGGGGTGCTGGGCGCTGATGCCCGGGCCACCGGCGACCGCTCGCGCATCAGAGGGGTCATTGAGGGAGCCGACCATGACAGCTGTGCTGTCCCAGGACATGTGAGGATGCTGCCACTCGAACCATGCCAGCCGGTTGCCGTGGACGCGGGGACCGGCGTAGAAGTCGGCGCCCGTGAGGAGAACACGCCCACCGTCGGCGTTGTCGCCGTCGAGGTCCAGGGCAACAACCTCGGTGCGCGCCTCGGATGTGGCGTCGTGGTCCTCGCGCACAGCAATCAACAGCCCTCGCTCAGGCACCAGGTGGAGGTCACCCCAGCGGAAACGCTCCTGGGTTGCGGTGAGGGCTCTGTGTTCCCCGTTCTCCAGGAGGAAGACACGTCGGGTCACGTCGTCGCAGTAGGCCACGAGTTCACCGTGGGTGTCGTAGGCGCCGCCGCCGTACTCCATCACACGGGAGCGAACGTTCGCCTCAGGTGTCAGCTCGACGGTGTCCGAGCCGTCATGGCGACGGATGGTGACCCGGCCATTCTGTTCGGCGATGCTGGCCAGCCAGTGGACGCCGACGTCGGATGTGCGGACCTGGGAGATGGCATCGGCGCCCGCGAGCGCGTCGTCGATGGAAATGCGGGTACTCATGGCCCCCGTTATACCGGATGTGGCCAACCTTGCTCCAACCCGGGAGAAATTAGCCGAGGGTCACGCCGACGATGCCATGGAATGGCACAGAGAGCGACACCGAGCACTGCCAGTATGATGGCGAACCACAACGGCCCGGGAGTCCGGGCCGGTCCGCGAAAAGCCCAGTGGTGCCAGAAGGTGGAACACGTCGGGGCAGCAACGCAACCCGACACGAACCATCGGTCGTCGTCGGACCACTGGAATCCGGTCAACGGTTGTCGTCGAGCCGCGCGTGCTGCACAATGGCATTCAACTGGTCCTCGGTCGCATCGCAGGGGAAGGCAATCCGGCCTGGACCAGGAGGAACTGAGAAATGACTGCACGCATGGCTGCTGAGAATCAGCCCACGGCGCGGGGGATGCTTTTCATCCACTCGGCGCCAGCTGCGCTGTGCCCTCATCTGGAGTGGGCGGCCGGAAGCGTGCTCGGTGATGCCGTGCACCTGGAATGGACGGATCAGCCCGCCGAGCCCCGGGCACGCCGTACCGAACTCTCCTGGAGCGGTGAAGCAGGCTTCGGTGCGGCACTCGCCAGCAAGCTTGCTGCCTTCGAACGGGTGCGTTTCGAGGTCACGGAGGACGCCTCCGCCGGATCCGACGGCCAGCGCTTCAGCTTCACACCCAGCCTCGGCGCCTTTGTCGCGGCGGTCGGGGTGCACGGCGACATCTTCGTGAGCGAGGACCGGATCAAGAACGCCATTGCCCAGGAGGCCATGGGTGGGGAATCCATCCACACGGCCTTGGCATCGTTGCTGGGCACACCCTGGGACGACGAGCTGGACACCTTCCGCTACGCCAGCGAGGACGCACCCATCCGCTGGCTCCACCAAGTGGTGTGATCCCGATTGGGGGCGTCCGGCCCTTATGGTGGGGCCATGTCCAGCGAATCCAGTCTGATCCTTGACCACCTCACGTCCCTCGAACACCAGGGATGGATGTCCTTGTGTGAGTCACGAGGGGGGCTGTTCTACAGCGACCTCATGACGGCGGACGGGCTCATGGTGCTCGTCAATGGCATGGTCCTGGACCGGGACACCGTCGCAGACTCCCTCGACCAGTCGCCTGCTTGGGACTCCTACGAGATCCTGGAACCTGGGCTGATCCCCCTCGGGGGCAAGGCGGCTGCGCTGGTGTACCGGGCACGGGCCATGCGTGGCGATGAAGAGCCTTTCGAGGCACTGATGTGCAGTACCTACCGTCTGGAGAAGGGCGAGCCCCGGCTCGCCCTCTACCAGCAGACAACCACCACGCACTGACGAAGCTCGACGGTCCTCGGTCAGCTACTTCTGGGTGATGTTCTCATTCGTGACGACGACGGCGACGTTGTGGCCGCCAAATCCGAAGGAGTTGTTGATGGCCGCCAGATCCCCCTCGGGGAGTTCCCGCACCGTCGTGGCGACGTCGATGCCCAGATCAGGCTCCAGGTCCTCCACATTGATGGTGCCGGGCACCCGGCGCTCCTTGAGGGCCATGACCGTCGCAAAGGTCTCGAGAGCGCCAGCGCCTCCCAGGAGGTGACCAGTCATGGACTTGGTGCCGTTGACGATGACGGAAGAGGCATGCTCGCCCAGAGCAGCGCGGATGGATGCTGCTTCGGTGACGTCGCCCTGGGGCGTGGAGGTGGCGTGGGCGTTGACGTGACGGATGTCGCTGGCTGAGAGGCCGGACTCGGCGAGCGCGCGCTTCATGGCGGTCGTCTGGCCATGGCCACCGGGATCTGGCTGCACCATGTCGTGCGAGTCCGCCGACATCCCAGCGCCGGCGAGTGTGCCGTAGATGCGTGCACCGCGCGCCTGGGCATGCTCCAGCGTCTCAATGACCATCAGGACGGCTCCCTCACCGAGCACGAAACCATCGCGACCAGTGTCCCAGGGACGCGACGCCCTCTCGGGTTCGTCGTTGCGGCGGGACAGTGCCTGCATGTTGCTGAAGGCTGCCAAGGGGAGCGGATGAACGACGGCCTCAGTGCCTCCGACGACGACGATGTCGGCGCGGCCCAACCTGATCATGTCCAGACCGAGCGATATGGCTTCGTTGGAGGAGGCGCAGGCAGACACGGGAGTGTGGATTCCGGCGCGGGCGCCGATCTTCAGTCCAATGTTGGCGGCGGGGGCATTGGCCATCAGCATGGGGATGGTGAAGGGGGAAACGCGGCGTGGGCCCTTGTCCTTGTACACGTCCCAGTTGCCGAGGAGGGAGTGCAGACCACCGATGCCGGTGCCACAGACCACTCCCAAACGATCCCGATCAATGGTGTTCTCGCCCCCCACGCCGAGCCCGGCGTCACGCCAGGCCTCCATGCCAGCAACCAGCGCCAGTTGCGAGGAGCGATCCAGACGACGGGCCTCAACACGGTCGATGTCGGGCTCCACCGCGACTCGGGCCGCGATCCTCACGGCCAGGTCGGCCGCCCAGTCCTCTGTGACGAGGCGTACGCCTGAACGGCCAGCGAGCAGGCCCTCCCACGTGCTGGGGGCATCGCCGCCGAGCGGAGTGGTGGCGCCGAAACCTGTGATGACGACGGTCTTCATGGGAGCTCCTTGAGGATGTCAGGGATTCTGTTGGTGCGGGGCCGGTCTGGGCCGGCTGGAGCGTCGCGAAGACGCATCGACGAAGCAGTTCGACGTGCGGGCGGGCCCCGATGAGGGCCCGCCCCCGGTGGCGTCAGTTGGAGGCGCGCTCAATGTAGGCGACTGCGTCGCCCACGGTCTTGAGGTTCTTGGAGTCCTCATCGGGGATGGAGACGCCAAACTTGTCCTCGCAGGCGTAGATGATCTCGACCATCGACAGGGAATCGACGCCGAGGTCATCGGTGAAGGACTTGTCGAGCTGGACGTCCTCGACGGCCACGCCGGCAACGTCGTTGACAATCTCAGCGAGGTCGGAACGGATTTCTTCAGTGCTTGCCATGTTGGCTCCTAGCGTGGGGTGATGGTTGTTCTGTTGTGAATGGGTGGTGCGTGATCAGGGGAGGAGGACGGCCTGGCCTGCGAAGACCAGCCCGGCTCCGAAGCCGATCGTGAGGGCGGTCTGCCCACTGGTGGCGTCGCCCGATTCGAGCAGCGCCTCCATCGCCAGCGGAACCGATGCCGCTGACGAATTACCCATGCCGACGATGTCGCGCGCGACGACAACGCTGGCCGGGAGTTTGAGGTGACGCAACATCGAATCGGTGATCCGGTTGTTGGCCTGGTGGGGGATGAAGACGTCGAGTTCCTCGGGCGTGATGCCAGCGGCGTCCAATGCTTCGCGTGTCTTGCCCGCGATGAACGTGGTGGCCCACTTGAATACCTGTCGGCCCTCCATGTGGATGAACGGGCCCTCGCCGTCGGGGCGCTCCTCACGCCAGTCGTCAATGGTGATGACCTCGTGCTGGGAGGGGTCGGAACCCCAGATCGTCGGGCCGATCGCCGGGACGTCGCTGGGACCGATGACCACTGCGCCCGCGCCGTCGCCGAAGAGGAACGCGGTACTGCGGTCCGTGAAATCCGTGTACTTCGACAGCAGCTCAACGCCCAGGACGAGTACGTGCGTGGCCGAACCTGAGCGCACCATGCTGTCAGCCATGCCCACGCCGTAACAGAACCCGGCGCAGGCGGCAGAGAGGTCGAGGGCGGCAGGTTCAGGCATGCCCAGCCTGTCGGCGATGATCGCGGCCATCGACGGGGTCTGCATGAAGTGCGACACCGTGGAGACCAGGACTGCATCGATGTCATCCGGGGTCAGCCCCGCTCGCTCGATGGCCTTGCGTGCGGCGTCGGTGCCCAAGGTGATGGCGTCCTCGCCCTCGGCGGCCCAACGGCGCTCCTTGATTCCCGTGCGCTGCTGGATCCACTCGTCCGAGGAGTCGATCATCGTGCACATCTCGGCGTTGTCCACGACGCGGCTGCCGCGTGCACCTCCTACCGACATGATGCGGGCGAACTTGGCTCCCTGTGAGGTCTGCATGCTCAAAGTGGTTCTCTCCTCAGACGATTTCTTGCTCGGGGTGGACGTCGGCGGCATCTGCATGGTTGCTGCAGAATGTTCGGGCGTCGTCGAGTTGATCGGGCGTGTTCAGGCTGAAGAGTTCGACGCCCTTCAGGTTGCGCTTGGCGATGCCCGTCAGAGTGCCCGACGGGGGGAGTTCGAGAAGTCCGGTGACCCCTCTTGACGCCATTGTCTCCATGCAGAGATCCCAGCGCACAGGGTTGGCCACTTGGCGGACAATCCTGGTGAGGACCTCGCGGCCACTGTCCACGACGGTCCCGTCGCCGTTGCTCACGAGGGCGGAGCGCGGATCGCCGGTGGGGATGGCCCGCGTGAGTGCCTCCAGGTGCGCCACGGCGGGTTGCATGTGGCGTGTGTGGAAGGCTCCCGCAACGCTGAGGGGGACAAGACGGGTGCGGCGCGGGGGATCGGCATTGAGCGCAGCCAGCTGTTCGATCGTGCCAGCCGCGGCAATCTGGCCAGAGCCGTTGTTGTTGGCCGCGGTGAGACCGTGGCGTTCAAGGGCTGCGAGGACCTCGTCGCGATCCCCGCCCACGACCGCAGTCATCGACGTGGGGGTGGCCGCTGAGGCTGTGGCCATGGCCCTGCCCCGCTCGCGCACCAGCACCATGGCTGACTCCTCGGACAGGACCCCTGTCCCGGCGGCGGCGGTGAGTTCGCCCACCGAGTGGCCCCCGACGATGTCTGCCACGTCGAAGATGTCCAAGGCTGACGACGAGAGGGCCGCTGCGGCAATCAGGCCGGCGGCCACGAGCAGTGGTTGGGCGATGGCCGTATCCCGGATGCTGTCTGCGTCAGCCTCTGTGCCGTAGTGCACGAGGTCCAGGGCTGCTACGGCACCCAGCCAGTTGAGCCTGTCGGCGATGGCGGGGTCAACGAGCCAGGGCGTGAGGAAGCCGGGTGTCTGTGCCCCCTGTCCTGGCGCAACGATTGCAAGCATGAGTCCACAATGCACCGAGAGACGGGCCGTCCGGGGGATCGAATGTCACGAAATAGTCACGGGCCCTGTTGTGGGGTTCCTACAAGACCGGCCTCATCCGTCAAGCGCAGCATCGCTCTGACGTTGTCCGGGTTGGTGAATAACAGCGATGTGGTTCGATCACGCATACTCACGAGGTATGCAATCTTCCGAGGGTGATCGCCATCCGCAGAACGTAGGCCTCCCGAGCGTCAGTGGGGTTGTATCCCGTGGTTTCCTGGATGCGCTTGATGCGGTACCGAACGGTGTTGGGATGGATGAACAGGGCGCGCGACGTGGCCTCCATCGACGAGCCACTGTCCAGGAAGCCGATGCAGGTCTCCAGCAGCTCCTTGGATGCTGCGAGTGAGGTGTAGATGTCGCCACCCAGGATGCGACGTGCATGGCCATCACCGGCGAGTGCCCTTTCGGGAAGCAGGTCGTCCGAGAGCATCGTGCGTGGGCCCTCGGGCCAGGCGATGGCGGCGCGATAGCCCGACGACGCAGCACGCGCCGAGCGCGGGGCCCCCGCGAGCCCATCGGCCACGGGACCCACCACGATGGGTCCGTCCGCGAAGTGCGATTCCAGACGCGACACGAGCTGTGAGGCCTCGTGGGAGTCCGTGATCGCCTCGCCCCCGAAGATGCAGACGAGACGATCGCCGTGTGGGGACGCGAGGAGTTCGAGCCCGAGCTTGGCAGATGCCCGGCGGAGACCGTCGACGCCACTCTCGCGAGAGGTGCTGGCGATCGCCACCACCACCCTGGCCTCGGTGTTCCACCCGAGCGTTGAAGCCCTCGACAGGACGGATTCGTCAGTCTCCGCCCGCACGACGGCGTCCACGACGGTGGCCTCGATCCGTGAATCCCAGGCACCCCGGGCCTCGGCCGCATGGGCGTAGATCTCTGCCGCAGCGAAGGCAATCTCGCGTGAGTAGTGGACGATTCCCAGTTGCAACGCCTGCCGGTCACCGCGCGGCAGGAGGAGATGGATCTGCTCCTCCAATACCTCGGTGGTGGTGCGGACGAGGTCCACGGTCTGCTGCAGGGTGATGCGGCCGGCCATTGCCCGCGGGGCAGCGTCGAACACTGACTCGGGGGAGAAGTCGTCGCCCGCGAGCCAGCTGACGAAGCCGTCGATACCGCTGCGGGCGAGGACGTTGATCCAGGAGCGGGACTCCGCATCGAGCTGGCCGAACCACACGTGTCGGCTTTCCATGGCGGCGAGCGTCGCGCTGTTCATGGCACCGGTGACACCCCGCAGTCTCTTCAGAATGGCCACGCGGGTGCGCTGTGAGCTGACTTGGGCGGGCAGCGTCCCGTTGCGCGGCTGGGGAGATTCCATGGCAACACCCTAGGGGGGAACGGGATGGGCGTCAGTCGCTGGAACTCCAGAGCCCATGAATGGTCCCGGTGCTGTGGTCCGTGACAATCAGGTATTTTCCCACCTGATCAACTGACTGGTTCTCCTCCAGATCGAGTGTCCACAGCACAGAGTGATCATCCGGGGAGATGGCCGAGATACGCATCCTGTCCGTCGTAACACTCGGGTCCGTGTCGACGCAGAGGAACACTTGGTTCGTTCCATCCAACACGAAGTTGATTTCGCCACCGCCGTCGATTCTCTTCTGGGGCTGCAACTCATCATCAAGGAAAGTTATGGCGTTCATCTCTCTGGCGACGACGCCCCCGACACGGGTCTGCTCTACGGAGTAGAAGTCTCCCTCATACGCGTTGCCATTCACAGGTTTTCCGGTACGCGCATCCGCCTCGAACACTCGAGACGACCCCTCAGTCTCGCTGCGCATCGACAGAAACAGTCGGTCCCCACCCACGGACGGATACGCGAGATCGCTTCTTGTCCACAATTCCTTCCCTCGGCGATTCATGGCCGTGACCTGCTGGAGATCTTCTGTCACTCCCACCCAAAGGATGATGTCGTCGTGGAACAGGTAGGACGAATTTGGGTTGTCAGAGGGTGTGAACCATGCCGGGGTATTGCCGTCGTGGACGGACAGGACTGTCGTTTTGTATCCGAATTCTGCGTCGGCATCGTCGACAAAGAACTGCACCGTGTCGTCACTGAGGGGATATGTGTAGATCCAGTCACCGGCCCCCGCCCGGCCGGGTAGGGCGTGGGTCCATTTCGGAGAATCCAGGTGAGCTCTCGTGACCATGGTCAGCACGTTGTCCGGACCCACGAGACCGACGTTCTTGCCGAGTGGGATCACTTGCGTCGTCGCTGTGCTGGGAAGTACGTCCACCGTCTCGCCGGTCGTGCCGTCCAACAGCGTGATTCCAAAGGCCGCGTCCGTGGCTGCGTTCTCTGTCACGGCGATGAGGTTGGCGCCGGGCAGGCAGGTGACGTCGCTGATGAGTGTGGGAAGCATCGCGCTCCATGCTGTTCTGCCCGTGCGCAGGTTTAGCGACCACACGCGGTAGGTCTGGAACATGATCATGTGATCCTCGTCCATGTCCGCGCCACACCGTTGGCCTTCCTCCGCACTCCACGAGAGCGTGGGAAGGGTGGGTAGGTCCACCACGAGCGGTGATTCCGCAATGGGTGAGGACCGCGAGACCAGCGACGGCAACAGCATCACAGCGATCAACGAGACGATCACCACGGCACCCACCAGCGAGCCCATCGCCCGCCGACGGGGATTGTGTCGTGCCGCGTCCGCTCCGGTGAATGCATACCCCGCCCGATCTCCGCCGGGATCATCGTCGGGACGCCGCCACGGCTTCCACACCGATTGATGGAACTCCGGATCCAAAATGACGGGACTCACGCCCGCGCTGTCCACACCAGGCGTGTCTTCTGGGACAGTGGAGTCAGGCAACCGACCGTCAGCTCCCCGCAGCGGACGTTTGAACGGTTGGTCCGAAAACGTCACTCTCGTGGCTCCTGCCCCCGGTGCGGCTCCGCTGCCGATTCTTCAATGGTAGCCATGAATCAACATCGCCACCCGTTCGCATCGTCACCAGTGGTGAGCGGTCTCTCGAGTGGGATAGCGTCGCAACCGGAACATCTTGATTGACGCGTCAACGGTCGGGGCTCTTGGGGCCGTGAACGGTCTCACCATCGTCGTCGACAAGGACGAGATGTCGTCCGAGCTGCTCCACACTTTGGCCCCACTCCGGTTCGAAACTCCAGAGCACTGCTGAATTTCTCGCATCGATCGCAGTCATCTTGAGCAGTTTGGTTTCGCCACTGGCATCGATGTTCTGGCCGAGGTAGATCTGCGTGCGACCCTGGATGAGGAAGTGAAGATTGGTGCTGGGAATCGACGGCAGCGGTAGCAGGTTGTCATCAAGGAGCGTCAATGCGTCCTTCTGGATGATGACAGGACGGCCATCTGCCGTGGTGAAGCAATAGTTGAACTCCGCCTCGAAGGACTCATCTCCGATGGCCGCACCCGTCTGCGGATCCACCTCGTGCAACCCTGACCACCCCAGCGTTCCGGAAACCCGCCACCCGCTCGCCGGTTGAGTCATCGAGCAGGGTGATGCTCAGCACAGTGTTGCTCGCGGTCACGTCGCTGATTGCCACGACGTTGCTGCCGGGGAGACACGAGACGGAGGAATAACGATTGGCCAGATCAACACTCCAATCGGTGCCACCGGATCGAAGGTCCAGTGACCACACCCTGTCCTTGTCGGAAAGGGTCGCGTGGTCCTCATCCAGGGAAAGGCATGTGTTCCCGTACTCGGCGCTCCACGCAAGTACCGGACGCGTGGGCAGGTCCACGACTGAAGAGAGCGGGCCGGGTGGGTCCGGGCGGAGCAGTGACGGGACCAGCAAGGCGATCATCACTGTCGTTGCCACAGCGACCGGAGCCAGCCAGAGGATGTTGCGACCCAGCGAGAGCTGCGGCGTCGAAGCGGAGGATTCCCCCGGAGGAGATGAATCCTCCACTCTCACCTCTTCGTCCTTGACGGGAAGGCTGTGCCAGGGTTTCCAGACGGACTGGTGGAATTTCTGGATCCAGTATCAGTGGCTCGGATGCGGATGCGGATGCGGATTCGTGATCCGGGGGAGCGTCGGAGGAGGGGATGACCCCATCATCTTCCGCACCAGTTCCCGTCGATGGTCGTTTGAAGGGCTGGTCTGCACTGGTCATCCCGCCACCCCGGTCCATCGACGGATCCCCGGCGACGTCATCGCGACTCACTGGAAAGGCCGTGCAGAGTATTTTTGAGGCGGTCCCTGACGATCAGATGGCGTCCCATCTGTTGGATGGACTGTCGTGGCTCAAGGTTCAGCGTCCACAGCACCATGAAGTCTTGTGCTGACAGGGCCTTCACCTGAATCTCCTCCGTCATTTCTCGGGAATCCACGTCGATCCCGAGAAACAGTTGGTCTGTCCCCTCCGAGAGCAGGCTCACCTCCCCACCAGCGACGGAGGCGAGCGGCTGCAGGTCTTCGTCCAGGAGAGTCACGTCCTCAGGACCCGACACTGCGAGGTAGTCGCCAGTTGTCGGCCACACGTTGCCCGACTCCTTTTCGTAGGCACTGTCGCTCACGGGGTCACCGGTCAGAGGGTCCACCTCGAGCAGTTGCACCGACTCGTCCCTGTCGCTCCTGATCTGGAAGTAGAGATGATCACCGCTGACCAACGGGTACTGGTACTCACCGTCGTCCAGGATCGCATCACCGCGGGTCCACAGTTCTCGTCCGCTCGCATCGAGGGCGGTCACCTCCGGGAAGCTGCGCCAGTCCATGGAGATCACGATGTCATCGACCACGATGTAGTACGACTGCGCCGCACCCGGATCCGTGAACCATGCTGGGGAGGTGCCGTCGCGGAGCGAAAGAACGGTGGTGTCGAAGTTGGCTTCGCTGTCCGCGCCACCAGTGCCCCACCGCACAAGCTGCACTGTGCTGTCATCAACGGGCATGGAGAAGACTGTGCTCGGCGGGGGGACTGAGGAGAACTCATGGGTCCACACCGCTGTGTCCAACCTGTTCCGCGTCACCATGGAGAGAGTGTTCTCGGGACTCATCAGGCCGATGTGCCGGCCCAGAGGAAGGACCTGCACGGTTGCCGAGCTGGGGAGTACCGCGAGAGTGTTGCCCGTCGAGCCATCGAACACGGTGGTGGTGTAGACCTCACCGGAGGGCACGTTGTCAGTCACTGCGACGGCGTTGGCACCGCTGAGGCAGACGACGCTCTGGAAGGGGACCGACGGCGAGACGCTCCATCTCTCCTTCCCGCTACGAAGGTCCAGCGACCACACGCGCTGGGTGTGGGTATCGGAGAGGATCATGTGATCCTTGGTGAAGTTCTCGGCGCACGGCTCACCCCCCTTTGCGCTCCATGACAGGGAGGGGAGTTCAGGCATGTTGACCACCAGCGGCGAAGCCGCATCGAATGCCCACCCCTCAAGGAGGGGAAGTGCCAACGCGACGGTGAGCACCACGAGCCCCGCCACCAGCGCTGTCCAGCCCGTACGACGACGGTGCCGGGAGATCCTCGGGGAGTTCTCCTGCGGCGTGACGTCAGAGCCGCCGCCTTGCTCGTCGTCGTTCTCGACGGCCGGCTGGGGTGCATTCCACGGCTTCCACACCGACTGATGAAAATCCGGGTCGAGAATCGTGGGCTTGGCGTGCGTTGCGATGGAAGCGTCCGTGGGCGATTCCGGATCGTTCTCTGCGTCCCCCCAAGGGGGGATGGGGCGCTGGAACGGCCGGTCCGGACTGCTCACTGTCTGGCTCCTGCCTGTTGCCTCGTGCGCGACGCTGTTGTCGTGGAAACAAATGGTAGCCAAGAGGGAAAGATCTCAGTCAGCAGAGTGGCACGAATGACGGAGCGGACTTCCCTCTAGGATTCGTGGGTATGTCCAACGATGCGTCAGAGGTGCCTGCCCACCTTCGTGAATACGCCTTCTGGCTGGAACGCTCCATGGCGGACACCCACCGCATCCAGGCCTACCGCCGGGCTGCGGCGGTGGCCTCCGCTCTCCGCTCCGATGAGACGCAGGACCTCACCACAGAAAAGCAGTGGAAGGCGTTGCCCTCCTTCGGCCCCAGCACCGCCGCCTTTGCCGCCGCCGTGGTGGCTGGGGAGGTCCCTCCCAAGCTGGCAGAGGCCAGGGCTGCAGGTTCCATCCCATTGGATCCAGCAGGCGCAGAGCTGGGACGTGCTCTGCGCGGAGACCTGCACACCCACACGGATGCCTCCGATGGCGGGTCACCCATGTGGGAGATGGCAGAGGTGGCGGACCGGATGGGTCGCGACTACCTTGCCATCACGGACCACTCACCCCGGCTCCGCATTGCCAATGGCCTCACCAAAGAGAGACTGCTCGCGCAATGGGAGGAGATGGAGCGCATCCAGGAGAATTTCGTCTGCCGTCTCCTGAGAGGGATCGAGGTGGACATCCTCGCCGACGGTGCACTCGATCAGTCCGATGACATGCTCGCAGGCACCGACATCGTCGTGGCGAGCGTGCACTCCTCCTTGCGTGCCGACTCGGAGACGATGACCCGCCGCATGGTGGCAGCGGTCTCGAATCCCCACACGCTGGTGCTGGGACACTGCACTGGCAGGCACCGAAAGTCGGATGGCACGTGGCGCCCCGAGTCCACCTTCGATGCTGAGGTGGTGTTCAGTGCCTGCGAGATGTTTGGCGTGGCCGTGGAGATCAACTCCCGCCCGGAGCGTCGGGACCCACCGATGCCGTTGCTGGAGATGGCGCGCGACATCGGCTGCCTTTTCGCCGTCAACACTGATGCGCACGCGCCGGGCCAACTGGAGTTCTGGTCACTCGGAGCGGCCAGGGCCACAGCGGCCGGCATAACCCCAGACAGGATCATCAACACATGGCCGCAGGCGGACCTGCTGTCCCATTCCCGTCGTCGACGAGTCACTCCGGGCGGCTCAGGTCCTTGACCATCTCCCACTCCGATGTCGTCTCATCCAGTGGGTATGGATGCGAGGCTCCAGTGCGGACGTAGCCGAGACGTTCGTAGAACTTCTGCGCGACGAGGCTGTGTTCATGGACGTCGAGGTACAACTTGTCGAAGCTTCTTGCCACAGCCCATGACTCCACTGCCGCCAGAAGTGCCTTCGCCGTACCGTCACCCCGGTGAGCCGGCGTCACGTACACACCCATCAGCAGTGCGCGGGGCGGCGAGTAATGGTGCATCTCGCACACAGCCATGTGGCCGACCCACGTGCCGTCCTCTGCAACAGCAACGAACATGCCTGAGTCCGGCAACAGGTGCGATTCATGGCGGATGCGCCATCTCTCATCTCCCCATGCGGTCACATCATCGAGACGATCTCCGAAGGAATGGGGTGTGTCGGCCAACATCTCGAGCCGTAGGTCTCGTGACTGCTGCCATTCGTCGTCCCGGGCGGCTCGGATCAGGGGACGACAAAGGGGCCGGGCATCTGCCTCAGGATGCGAGTGCCCGGCCCCCATGTTCATCAGCCCTTGACGGACCCGGCCAGCAGGCCGCGCACGAAGAAGCGCTGCAGTGCGAGGAACACGACCATGGGCACGATCATGGACACGAATGCGCCTGCACTCAGCAGATGCCACCGGGCACCGAGGGTGCCTGACAGCTCTGCAACGCGCACCGTCAGTGGTGCCACGTCCTTGTTGCCGCCCGCAAAAGTGAGCGACACCAGCAGGTCATTCCAGACCCACAGGAACTGGAAGATGCCGAACGAGGCGATGGCCGGTACCAGCAAGGGAAGGAGAACGCGGAAGAAGATCTTCACGTGTCCCGCCCCGTCGACCCGGGCTGCTTCGATCAATGACGCCGGGATTTCCTTCATGAAGTTGTGCAGCAGGAAGATCGCCAGTGGCAGCGCGAAGATCGAGTGTGACAGCCACACCGTCCAGAACGTTCCGGCCAGTCCCCAGTTGACGTACTGCGTCAAAAGAGGCACGAGTGTCACCTGAATGGGCACCACCTGCAGTGCGAACACTCCCACGAAGAGAATGTTACGCCCCGGGAACTCGATCCACGCGAAAGCGTAGGCGGCGAGCAGCGCGAGTGTGATCGGGATGATCACTGCCGGGATGGTCACCACGAAGGAGTTCAGGAAGAAGGTGCTCAGTCCCGTGCTGGATCCGAACATCGTCTCGACATAGTTGTCGATGGTGACTGACGGAGCTGTGAACCAGGTCCACCAACCGGTTGTCCGGATCTCCTTGGCAGGCCTGAACGACGTCAGGAACAGCCCGAACGTGGGCAGAGTCCAGATCAGGGCAAGAACAATGGCAATACCCGAAGCCAAGGGGGAGGACAACCGGCCCTTGGCGTCGATGGCCCGCTTCTCGGCCCGCGTCAGCTTTCGCTCCTTCTTGAGGGAAGTGTCACCAGGGAGCGTCGGATCCTTTGCATCCGGATCATCGGTGAGTTTGTATTTTATTTCTTCGCTCATCGTTCTCCCTCCGAGATCCTCATCTGACGCACGTTGTAGATGATGATCGGGATCACCAGTATGAAGAGGACCACGGCCAGAGTCGCGGCGATCCCGTTTTGGCCGCGACTGAACTTCTGGCTGTAGAACTCGTTCGCAATGACAGAGGTGTTGAACTGTCCACCGGTTGCGGTGCGGACGATGTCGAAGACCTTCAGTGTGGCCATGGCGATCGTGGTGACGACCACGATGAGAGCCGGACGAATGGAAGGCACGGTGATACTGAAGAAGGTACGCACGCCGGTGGCGCCGTCGATCTGGGCGGCTTCGACAATCTCATCGGGGATCGCCTTGATGGAGGCGGACAGGATGGTCATGGCGAAGCCCGTCTGGATCCAGATCATGATGACGATCAGGAAGGC
>RCNJ01000426.1_pt1 | contig 16318 bp, 19 predicted proteins | sample 2041171 | NCBI WGS metagenome assembly RCNJ01 (sample SAMN09708213, study PRJNA481090) | feces metagenome | biome: feces | host: Pygoscelis adeliae | place: Antarctica: Rookery Lake | collected 2010-03-01 | reverse complement strand
GCACGTACACAACTCTGCTCACCACCACCAAGATGCGCAGCGATTCCTGGACGTCCTATGACTTCGGCTTCACAGCGCCGAGGGCCGGACCTGACTCGTGCCACTTGGCTTAGTGACCTGCGACGAGCCGGTTGAGGATTTCTTGGATCTTTGCTGGTGGCTCTTGATCAAGCACGATGTGCTGGCCGTTGATCTCGATGGTGGCTGAACGCACGGTGCGCAGCGTCGTGACGAGTTTCTTGATCGATGTCCCGGTGGTGTCGGTGAGGTAGCGGGTGATTGCCAGGGCGGCGAATACTACGCTCAGGTGCGCTTCGATGGCATCTCGTTGGTGATGAAACACTGGCCTGGCTCGGAGGTCGGATTTGGTCATCCGGAAGGAGGCTTCGACCTGCCATAGGTCGTGGTAGGCCGCGATCACTTTGGCCCCGGACATTGTGTCGACGGGCAGGTTGGTGACATACCCTTTCAGGCCTGCGAGCTGGCGGGCCCGATCAATGGTGGCCTGGTTGAGTTCTTTGGTGGCGCCGGTGACTTTCAGGAACCGGGCGTTGCGCATCGACGACTGCCCGGATGCGATCTTTTCAGCACGATCGATCATGGCGTTGATGGCCTTGTCGTCGTGCTTGTTGCGTTTGAAGGACCACTGATACACGATCCTTCTTTCCCGGGCAGCCTTGCGCGTCCCCATTACACGTGTCGATTCCAGGATTTGGCCATCTGTGAAGTAGTTCCCGTGGCGCTGGAAATGCTCGGCCAGGTCGTAGGGGGCTTTGGTCAGACGGGAACCGACGATGAAGGAGAACCCGGCATCCTCCAGTGCGTTGAGGTTGCTTGCTGAGAGCATTCCGGCGTCAGCGACCACGACCATGTCGGTGATGCCGTGACGCTCCTGAAAGCTGGTCAGGACCGGGATCAGCGTGGTGGTCTCGGCTGTGTTTCCTGAAAACAGGTGGACCTCCAGCGGGAACCCGGCCGGGTCGACCAGCAGCCCGACTTGGACCTGCGGATCGACGCGGCGCTCCTTACTCATCCCGACCTTGCGGAGCTTGTCCTCATCCCTGGCTTCGAAATGCAAGGTGGTGACGTCATACATCACCATGGCCGCCAAGCCGCCGGTCCGGGCTGAGTGCTTCACGCAGGCACGGGCAATCAGGTTCCGGTAGTCACGCTGCTGGCAGCGTTGCAGCGCCCGAAACAGGGTCCGCAGGCTCGGACACGGCGCACCGACCTCGTCCAAGACCCGGATGGTGTCGGCTTTGCTGGTGGGCTCAATGATGCGGGCCAGCACCATCGCCTTGAACGCCTCATCACCGATGGCGTCAAACCCGAGATGGGAATAGGCCCTCGCCAAAACATCCCACAACAGCAACGCCGACGTCGACACCAACCGCCCACCACCGGTGACTGCTCTGGGCCGCCCTCCAGCAGCAGCCGGCAGCGGCAACGTCCCTGCGGGCTGGGTCCAATCCGCAATGTCGTCGGTACTGACCACCGGTTGGGGCACGACGCCGAAGTCGAAAGCATCCTGGCCCGGATACAGCCGATCTCGGGCTGCTTCAAGCAGGAGTGCCAAGTCGGCGTCGGTATGCGCGGAGCCGACATGGTCGATCTCCACGGATTCTCCTGCTTCACGCGTCACGATCTGGACAGCGACCGCTCCAGAAGCAGTCCTGACCCTGCGCACGAACCGTGATCCCACGCCCAAACAGTATCGGCTACGAGGTTTTTAGTGACCGATTCGACATCACCCGGGAAATGAAACTCCTAGCCAACGCCATTTCATAGCCTCGCCCCGATCAGGTGGCACGAGTCAGGTCTGGATAGCCTCTGGGCATGGACAACATGCTTGCTGCGGATCGCTCCTCGCTCACGATGCGGTCCGAGACGCTGATGCGCTCGTCATCCTGGGATACTTCCGGGTGACCGGCGCAGCGGTGTGGAGCATCATGTATCTAATTTTTGGGAAGCTCCTGAATAGCTCCGGACGAGAAGTGCGCGAAGACGTTCCGTGACGAGGAGGCAGTCAATGAGCTGCGCGTTGTGTCATGTGAGTTGCCTATCACTTTCGGATTCGTCGGGACGCTGTACGAGTTTTCCTATCTCGAATCGGGCACCAGCGTGGACCAGGGCGACGAGGTGGGGCCACTGCCCAGTGCGTGTAAATGGTTCTCCCTCACTGCAATCTGAAGTCACTGCTTGTCGCCGTGTCGACATGGTGTGGTTGGTGCCGTCACACTCGCGCTCGGCTTCGACGTCACACGTCTTGGCCGCTAAGGTATCTACGTTGGCCTCGTAGCTCAGGGGATAGAGCACCGCTCTCCTAAAGCGGGTGTCGGAGGTTCGAATCCTCCCGAGGCCGCCAACTTCTGTGTCGGGGCGCCGGGCGCGGTGTGGGAAGGCCAGGGAAAATTGTACGGGTGGAAAAACTGGACCGTCCGACATCCCGTGCTCTTTTGGATCGTCCTCATTCTCCTCATGACTGGTTTGGGACTCAGCCTCCCCGTGGGTCCGGGATTCTGGGCAGCCGCCATCGTATCCGGGGTCGTGTGGCACGTGCGTGCCCTTGCCGTCCTCCCGCGGGGCCGCATCGCGGGATCTCGTCGCAAGATGGCAAGGCCATCGCTAGATGCACTGCCGGCCTCCGCCCTTCCGCAACTTCCCTACGTGCTGCTGCCGCGGGGCCAGAAGATCCAGGTGACCAAGGAGGAGCGTCATCTCGGGGAGACGGAACAACTTTTGGCCAACAACGGTGGGCGCCCCGTGGCCGCCACGCTGCACCGTCTGATCCCCGCATCCTCCCGCTCGACGCGGGATCGAGTTCAGGTGCGCATTGATGGATTGGCGGTGGGGGAGCTGACCACATACATGTCAGAGCACTTCCTGCCCGTGATCACGGCCTGTGACGCACAACGTGTCATCGTTGCCTGCCATGCGGCCATCCGCGGCAATCAGCTGAAAGTGGACGTGGTCCTCGACACCACAAAGGCAATCGATCTCACAGACGACTGGATCGCCAAACACGTTCTGCGGCCCGGTGGCCTGGGAGCTGAACATCAATGATCACCCCCCACGACAGAGAACCCGCACCAAGATGATCCTCGGTGCGGGTTCTCTGGTGTGGGGTGGCTGTCAGCTACCTGCGATGACGTCACCGGAGGGCCAGGTCTCCTTGATGAAGGCGGCGACCTCGTCGGAGTGCAGGAGCTCGTCGAGCTTCAGCACACCCTCGTTGGTGTTGTCGCTTCGCCAGGCCAACAGGTTGGCGTTGGGGTTTCCCTCAACTTCTTCAGCTGCGATCGCGTCATCGGTGTTCAAGCCCGCATTCAGGATGAAGTTGCCGTTGATGAAGGCAACGTCGATGGCGGGATCCTCGAGCTGCTGCACAATGACCTCGGGCTGGTTCTCGGAGAACTTGAAGCCGCGGGGGTTCTGGTCCTCTGTCAGGGTCAAAACGTTGCTGTCGTCCTGAACATCCTTCAACTGTCCCTCTGCCTCCAGCAGACGGAGCCCGCGAATCTGGTTGGCGGCGTCGTTGGTGATGGCGATGGTGGCGCCATCCGGAACCTCCTCCAGTGACTCGTACTTGCTGGAGAATGCGGCGTAGGGCTCGATGTGGATGCCCTCCCCGTGGTCGAAGTCGTAGCCCTTCTCATTGATCTGGTCCTGGAGGTAGGGGAGATGCTGGAAGTAGTTGGCGTCGATCTCGCCTGAGGCCAGAGCCTCGTTGGGCAGAACGTAGTCATCGAACTCGGTGATTTCGAGTTCGATTCCTGCGTCCTCGGCCAGGTTGTCCTTGACGAACTCGAGGATCTTGGCGTGCGGGAGCGGGCTGGCGCCCACCTTCACGATGGTCGAAGAAACGCCATCGCCCGGTTCGGTGGAAGTCGCCGGATCGGCGGTGTCTCCTCCACATGCGCTGAGCATGAGGGCGGAAGCGATGGCGAGGCCTGTGGTGAGTGTGCGGAGGTTGCCCATGGGGGTTTCCTTGTCTGTGATGATGACCGGTGCCCGGATGGCAGCCAGTCGTTGAGGATCAGCGGTGGTCGACGCGACGCACGACGACGTCGCCGATCACCTGGACGAGTTGGACGAAGAGGACCAGAATCACGAGGACTGCGAGCATGACCTCGGGCTGGAAGCGTTGGTAGCCGTAGTTGTAGGCAAGACGGCCGAGTCCGCCGCCACCGATCAGGCCGGCCATGGCGGAATAGCCAATGAGTGTCACCAGCGTGGTGGTGACACTTGCCACCAGTGATGGCTTCGCCTCCGGCAGCAGCACCTTCCAGACGGTTTGGGCACGTGTTGATCCCATGGCGTGAGCGGCATCCACCTTGCCGGGCAGCACGTCGCGCAGTCCGGCCTCCACCAAACGAGCGAAGAACGGCACGCATGCGATGGTCAGGGAGACCGACGCCGCCAGGGGCCCGATGGAGGTGCCCACGATGAAACGGGTGAACGGCATGAGGGAGACCATGAGGATGGCATAGGGGATGGAGCGGGTGATGTTGACGATGATTCCGGACAGGACGATGTTGATGGCGCGGTTCGCTGCCATGCCACCGGGCTGCGTGATGAAAAGCACAACGCCCAGTGGCAGGCCGATGAGGACTGTGGCGACGCCGGCTATGCCCACCATCAGCAACGTCTCGACGAATGCGGGCCACAGTGCGGTGGTGATTGCAGGATTGGTGAAGAGATCGTTGAAAAAGCTGATCATCATGCCACCGCGCCGTGAAGGTCGATGAATGGGGAGGCCTGGGCTCCGTGTCCCCGAAGGACGTCGGCAACAGTAGTGGCATCCAGTTCGGGGGGCACAAGGACCCGCACTCTCGAGAACGTGGTGCCTCCGAGATGTTCGACGGTGCCGGCGAGCACGGGAAGATCCACACCAAAGTGGCGCTCCGCATGGGTGAGGGCTGCGGCGTCTCCGGAATTGGTGGTGTCGAGCACCTCCAGCGGGACGCCCAGCGACGCTGGCACGTCAGCACAGGTCGGCAATTGCAGGAGCATCTCACCCAGACGACTGCCAAGGCGACCCACGGCATCCGCCAACGGCCCGGATTCGACCACGAGTCCGGCCTCCAGCAGTGACACGGAGTCACAGATGCGCTTCACCACGTGCATTTCATGGGTGATGACGAGGACGGCAAGGCCAAGCCGGGATTTGATGTTGGCGATGAGGTCGAGGATTTCGTCGGTCGTGCGGGGGTCCAGCGCACTGGTGGGCTCGTCGCACAACAGGACATCGGGGTCGGTGGCCAGGGCCCGGGCGATTCCCACGCGCTGGCGTTGTCCGCCGGAGAGTTGTGCCGGGTACGCGTTTGCCGCGTCACCCAGCCCGACGAGCCGCAGCAGTTCCGTGACCTTGGCCGTGCGCTCGCGTCGGTCCACGGCGGCCAACTCAAGTGGGTAGCTGACGTTGGCGGCGATGGTGCGGGAATCGAACAGGTTGGCGTGCTGGAACACGACTCCGAGACGGCGACGTGCTCGTCGCAGCTCCCCAGCGCGGACGTGCGCCAGGTCGACGCCGTTGATCTCCACCGTGCCGGACGTGGGCCGATCCAGAAGTGCGAGGCAGCGCACAAGTGTCGACTTGCCGGCTCCTGATTGTCCGATCACCCCGTGCACCGAATTATCAGGCACCTCGATCGTGATGCCGTCGAGTGCACGGACCTCACGGTTGGCCTGGTGGTAGATCTTCTTCAGATCCTTGACTGCAATCACTGGTGACCCTCTCGGGGATGCGCCTGGGCTGATTTGCGGAGGTGGGCGAGCACACAGACATCCTGTGATGCACGCCCTGGGGTGCAGGCGAGAGAACCACTGCCACGTGTGGGTCCACGGGATGGTCGTCGCTGCGAGGTCGGACGCTTGATCAGCGGCAGCACATTCGCACGCGCATCATCATGGCCGGAACTGCAGGCAGCAGGCGGGCGATGTGAAGGGTGCAGGTGAACACGTCCCAAAAACTAGCAGTCAGGACAGGGGGTCACCAAAAAATGGACGTCGTTGTCCGCTGGTTGGACAGTTGCGTCGCGCCTGGGCGGGTGCCGCATCGCGGTGCTGTACAGACCTCCGACGGTGGGCTCCGGCGCGAAGCCCCTCAGTGAGAGTCGGAGGTCTTGCGCAACGCGGAGCCCTTGTGCGCTGCAATGTGATCCGTCTTGTCGCTGGCGATTTCGTACTGCGGATCGTCCCTGTTCGCGCGGCGCGTGTGCCCCTTGTAATCGAAGTCACGCTCGTGAATTTTGGTGATCGTGCCGGACACCCGGCCCGCTTCAGAGTTCCACGTGACGTGGTCACCCACCTTGAATGTCGAGCTCATGCTGCTTCTCCTGTCCTGCCGGGGTAGGTCAGGGAGCCGTCGGCAGCCACCACTGGCGCCGCTCCCCACTGTCCCAGCACATGAGGCTTGGGACGCGAACCGTTCATGAGGTGCACGACGCTCCAGCCACGCGCCGCCAGGCTGTTCGAGATGAGCAGGCGGTGACAGCGCCAGGGCATTGGCTCGCCACACATGACAGCCACGTTTTGTGTGCCCGCAAGGCCGATGAGATGTTCCAGGCCTGCTTCGAACTCGGAGGTGAGAGCGTAGTCGGCGTAGTTCTTGAAGCTCGCGTTCTGCCATCCGGTGTTGAGGGTGGGATCGATGTCCTTCTGCTTGGGGCGCCGCCCGCCGAGTGCGGTCAGGTGCAGGTAGCCGATCCCCGCCTCATCCAGCCACAGCGGCATCTCGTCTGCGTCGAACTGCGGGCTGCGACGGGAGCCCGGCATCTTTCGCACGTCCACCAACATCTCAATACCGGCCGACGAAAGTGTCTCCAGCACGATGTCTGGCGGGCATGTCCAGTGCCCGATCGTCCAGATTTCGCCTGCGCTGGCCGCCGGTGGCCGTTCGTCATTCACGCAGCGCCTCGATGCTTGAGACGGCATCCGGGTATGCGACAACCACGTCCTCGAACTCGATCTGCGGCGGAAGGTCACTGGCCTCTTGGTGGCCGAGGAGGTAACGGGCGGTGGCGCGAGCCGTCATCTCGTCGTCCGTCAGCCGTCCCTGGCTCACGTCTGCCACGTTGGCGAGGACGACTGTGAGGGATGTGTCACCCTCACGAGAACGAACCCGGATCCGGTATTCGTCTTGGTCGTGGGACAGGATCTCAATCTCGTCCATCGTTGTCTCCTGATCTGTTCGTCGTGAAACACAGGACATGCGCAGTGTCGCGGGATGGTCGTTTCGGTGCGTCCCGGGAGGGTGTGTCAATGGTTGCGCAGCGCCTCGATCAAGTCGTCCTTGTTCATGCTGGATCGCCCGTCGATCCCGATTTCAGCGGCACGCTTGTGGAGGTCCTCAACGGTCCAGTCCTCATAGCTGCCGGACTCGCCGCCCTTGGCGCCCACCTCTGAGCGGGACGTGTTCGCAGCGGCGTTCGCGATGCGCGCGGACTTCTCCTTGCTGTTGCCCTCATCCCGTAGGGCTTCGTACATTTCCGGATCCTTGACGCTCGGTCCGGGACCCTTCTCGCTGTCCTTTGCCATGCTCAGACTCCTTCTTCGAGGTGGGACCCACAAGTCCACACCATGAGCGGGTCACTGGGAGGGCAAGCGCAGGCCCAGACACCATCGTGGATGGTGCCTGGGCCGGCTGTGCTCGGGTCCTCAGGCGTCCTTGGGATGCGTCATGTCGATGGGGATGACCCACTGATCGAACTGTTCATCGGTCAGGTACTCGAGATCCAGGGCAGCCTCACGCAACGAACTGCCCTCAGCGTGGGCCTTCTTGGCTATCTTGGCTGCCTTGTCGTAGCCGATGTGCGGGTTGAGTGCGGTGACCTGCATGAGGTTGCGCGACAGATTGTCCTCGATGCGCTCCCTGTTGGGCTCGATCCCCACCGCGCACTGATCCGTGAACGCCTCGCAAGTGTCCCCGATGAGGCGGATGCTCTCCAGTACTGCGTGTGCCATGACGGGCTTGTAGACGTTGAGCTGAAAGTTGCCCTGGCTGCCGGCGAAACCGACGGTGGCGTCGTTGCCGAAGACGCGGGTGGCCACCATGGTCATGGCCTCGGACTGGGTGGGGTTCACCTTCCCGGGCATGATGGAACTACCGGGTTCGTTCTCCGGGATGGTGATCTCACCGATGCCGTTGCGAGGTCCGGATGCCAGCCAGCGGACGTCGTTGGCGATCTTCATCAACGCCATCGCCAGGACGCGCAGGGAGCCGGAGACCGACACCAGTGCGTCGTGTGCGGACAGGGCCGCGAACAGGTTCTCGGCTTGGCGGAACTCGAAGCCAGTCTCCTCAGCGATCTTCTTCGCACACAGGGCACCGAACCGCGGGTGTGCGTTGAGACCGGTGCCGACGGCGGTGCCGCCGATGGCCAGATCCTGCAGACCCAGCTCGGCATGGCGGACCTGCTCCAGTGCGTAGTCGAGCTGCGCGACCCAGCCGGAGATCTCCTGCCCCAGGGTGATGGGGGTGGCGTCCTGCAGGTGGGTGCGGCCCACCTTGACGATGTCGCCGAACTCTTCGGCCTTGCCGTGCAGGACATCGCGCAGACGGGCGACGCGGTCATAGAGCAGTTCATGCAGGTCCAGCACGATGCCGATGTGCATGGCGGTGGGGAACGTGTCATTGCTGGACTGGCCGCGGTTCACGTGATCATTGGGGTGGACGGGCGACTTGCTGCCCATCTCGCCTCCGAGGATCTCAATGGCCCGGTTGGAGATGACCTCGTTGGAGTTCATGTTCGACTGCGTGCCGCTGCCGGTCTGGAAGACCACGAGCGGGAAGTGGTCGTCGAGCTTGCCCGCGACCACCTCGTCGGCGGCGGCGATGAGCGCGTCCACCTGGTCCTCCTCCAGCGGGAGCTCACCCAGCTCGGCATTGGCCTGGGCGGCGGCCTTCTTCAGGATGCCCAGCGCCCGGATCATGGAACGACCCCAGACGAAGGTGTCGCGACCAATGGGGAAGTTGCCGATGCTGCGTTGGGTCTGCGCGCCCCAGTAGCGATCGGCGGGCACCTCGAGGGCGCCCATGCTGTCGGTCTCGCTGCGTGTGCCAGTGTCCTTGAGTGTCTCTGCCATGGCCCAACCCTATGACCCTGACGTGGCCTCGTGGACCTCGGGTGGCACTTCCAGCAGGTCCGGCCGATCGGGAAGCGTCCGCTTCATCCGGGTGATGACCACGTGCATCCATGCCAGCGCCAGGAGCGTCAGGACGAGCAGCACGATGAACGGCATGGATGTGATGCCCGTGGACACCTTCAGGTAGGCGAACATGGGCGGCAGAAAGAAGCCCCCCAGTCCACCGAGCATTCCGACGAGGCCACCGACCGAGCCGACATTGGCGGGGAAGTAGGTGGGGATGTGCTTGTAGACGGCCGCCTTGCAGACGCCCATGGCACATCCGACGACGAAGATCAGCGCCACCACGGCCCACAGGGGGAGCCCATACGCACCCGATTCGTCGCGACCGCTGGGAATGGACAACACCACCAGGGCCGCGATGATGGTGAGGAACGTGGCATACATCGCGACGCGTGCGCCCCAGACGTCGGAGAGCCAGCCACCGACGGGCCGCAGCAGCGAGGCGGGGAAGATGAACGTGGCGGTCAGCAGGCCAGCGGTGGTGAGATTGACGCCGAAGATGTCGATGTAGTGGCCGGGCAGGATGGCGGCATAGGCAACGTAGGCGCCGAATGCGATCACGTAGTAGAGGCTGAAGCGCCAGACGCGGATGTCCCTGAGAGGTCGAAGCTGCGTCGCCAGGGGTTGCGCCTTGCCCGGCATCCGGTCCTGCTTCGGGGCCAGCCACCAGACGAGTGCGGCACACAGGAGCAGCAGGACGGCGTAGAACGTCGGGATCAGACGCCAGCCACCTTGCAGTCCGAAGATCACGGTGGTGCCGGCCGTGGCAGCGATGACGGGCGGGCCGATGAATTTGGTGACGGACGCGCCCACGTTCCCCGCACCGAAGACACCCAGGGCGAACCCCTTGCGCTCTGCGGGGAACCACGCGGAGTTCCAGGCAATGCCGCTGGAGAAGCTGTTGCCCACGAAGCCGACGAGGAAGGCCAGCACCAGGAGCATCTCGTAGCTGGCTGCCAGGGAGACGAGGTAGGAGAACACAGCGCCTGCGAGCAGCAGGATCACCATGATCTTCTTGCCCCCGAAGCGGTCGGCGAGAATACCCGCGGGCAGCCGCCAGAGCGACCCGTTCAACACCGCGACGGCGCTGATCCAGGAGAGCTGCACGTTGCTGAGCCCGAACTCGGCCTGAATGGGTTTCCCGAGGATGCCGAACATGAGCCACACGGCGAACATGAGCGTGAAGGCAACGGTGGAAAGGGTCAGTACGCGGTTGGCACCCCCGGGGCCCGGGGCGTCGAAGGTGTTCGTCGTGCTCGGTGTGCTCATCTGTCCTCCGGGTGGGAAAGGGCTCGACGACCGAGTCACCACCCGTGGTGCCAAGCCGATTGCCTGATGGTAGAGCGCGGGTTTCTACGTGGTGAGGGGAGGGTCCCTCAAGGTCTCATCAACTCGTCGTTGTTCGCCCGGGTTGCTACATGGGGTTGACTGGCATCATGAACAGCGTGGAACGCAAACCAGTCGACGAGGAAGCTTGGCAGCCGTGGGTCAACACCGTCGCGGCCAGCGTGGAGATGGATCCGGCGACCGTCTCCATCCCCGCCATCCATGAAGTGACGAGCGCCGTGTCGCAGAGCCGGACGCGCCCCATGGGACCGGTTGCGGCCTATATCTGGGGCTTGGCGCGCGGGCTGCAACCCGATGCGGACCCGGACGTGCTGCGACAAGCCATCATCGATGCTGCCGAGCAGCAATGACCGCATGGCCTGGACCCCTCGTGGCACCGTCGGCGGACCTGAGCCACGATGAGTTGGAGCGGTACGCGCGCACCATCTCCCTGCAGGACGTGGGCGTCGATGGTCAGCGGCGCCTGAAGTCTGCTCGAGTCTGTGTGATCGGCGCTGGTGGGCTCGGAGGACCGGTCCTGCAATACCTGGCCGGGGCGGGCGTCGGGCACATCACAGTGGTGGATGATGACGTCGTCGAGCTGAAGAATCTGCAGCGGCAGGTGCTGTTCGGACACAGCAGCATCGGTCACCCCAAGGCCGAGGCGGCTGCCTCGCGCCTACGCGATCTGAATGACCTCATCTCCATCGAGCCCGTTGGCCGACGGGTGACGGTTGACTCAGCCGCCTCGATCTTCGCCGGTCACGATCTGGTGGTGGACGCCGTGGACAACCTGCCCACCCGGCTCGTGACGGCCGACGCCTGCCAGTCGCTGGACATTCCCTTCGTGTGGGGGGCAGTACAGGCAGTCAACGGTCAGGTGTCAGTCTTCTGGGAGCGGCTCGGGTTGGGCCTGCGGGACCTGTTTCCCCGGCCGCCGGCCGAGATGCCGAAACTGGACGACGTGGGTGTGCTCGGGCCCATGACCGGGTGGGTGGGCTCAGTGATGGCATGCGAATGCCTCAAGGTCATCATGGGGATCGGCACCCCGCTGGTGGGCCGTGTGATGTACATCGACACTCTGGGGGCAAGGGTGATGGAACTGCCATTGAGAGGACGTGGAGCCAAGTGAGCGAGCGCGTGAAGCTGAGCGTTGAGGAGTACCTGGCCGAGTTGCTCGAGCTGGTGACGCCCATCCGGGACGTGGACGTGATCTCCGTCCACGACGGCGTCGGACGCACGCTGGCCCTGCCCGTGGTGGCGGCCAGCGACGTGCCGATCATGGCCAACTCCGCGATGGATGGCTTCGCCGTCCGCGCCTCGGACCTGGAGGTGGGCCGGACGCTTGCAGTGGTGGCCGACGTGCCCGCCGGCAGCCCGCTGGATCCCGCAATCGGGGCTGGTGAGTGCTGCCGCATCATGACGGGGGCGCCCGTGCCCTCGGACGCGGACACGATCGTGCCCGTCGAGCTGGTGGAACAGTCCGTGGACCGGAGCACGATCACGCTCGTGGAGATTTCGTCGCCCGGTGCCCATGTTCGCGGGGCCGGCGAGGACTTCATTGGCGGGGCAGAGGTGTTGCCCGCGGGGATCACTCTGGGCGCCCGTGAGCTGGGTCTCGTCTCGGCCGCCGGGGTGCCCGAAGTCACCGTGGTGCGTCGCCCTCGCGTCGCCGTCGTTGCGACAGGCGACGAGCTGCGCCCACCCGGCGGCTTGCTGGAGCGCGGCCAGATCTTCGAATCCAACGGACTGTTCCTGGCCACGGCACTGACATCCTTGGGCGCTGAGGTGGTGGCACGTCTGGTGCTGCCCGATGATGACGACGAGTTCACCGCCGGGTTGGAGCGCGCCGCAGCGGATGCGGACATGGTGGTCCTCAGCGGTGGCGTCAGCGTCGGCGACCATGACGTGGTGCGCATCGTCCTGCAGGCGCGCGCCACGTCCGCCTTCCGGCACGTGCTCATGCAGCCCGGCAAGCCACAGGGCTGGGGCGTGTGGCACACCGACGACGGCCGTTTCGTTCCGCTCGTGGCGCTTCCCGGCAACCCCCTGTCGACGATGGTGAGCTTCGAGATCTTCGTGACCGCCCTGCTGGACCGGATGTGCGGCCGGGCCACGCCCGGGTGGCAGAGCGCAGTGGCTGCCTGCGACTGGAAGCCGCCGCCCGGGCGACGGCAGTTCGTGCCGGTCATGGTCGAGGTTGACGGTTCGGGCAGGCAGCAGGTCAGTCCCGTGCACCGACGCGGATCCGCGTCCCACATGGTCTCCGCCGCTGCTCGCGCCGATGGCTTGGCCATGGTGGAGGCGGACATCGACAACGTCCATGCAGGTGACACAGTGTCCTTCAGGAGGTACCGATGAGTAGTTTCACGCATCTGGACGAGGCGGGGCATGCCCGCATGGTGGATGTCACAACCAAGGAGCCGACGGTGCGAAGCGCGACCGCCGCGGCGTCCGTGCATTGCTCGGATGCCGTGATGGAGATGCTCCGCTCCGGCACGGTGCCCAAGGGAGACGTGTTGGCCGTGGCCCGCATCGCGGGCATTCAGGCCGCCAAACGCACCCCCGACCTGCTGCCGTTGGCCCATGTGATCGGCGTGCACGGCGTGGTGTGCGACCTCGAGCTGGTCGAAGGTGGCATCGACATCACCGCCACCGTCCGCACCGCTGATCGCACGGGGGTGGAGATGGAGGCGCTGACCTGCGTCGCCGTCGCAGCCCTGGCTGTGGTGGACATGGTCAAGGGAACGGATCGCACGGCCTGGTTCGGCGATGTGCGCGTTCTTGCCAAGGAGGGCGGCCGGTCCGGCTCCTGGAGAAGAGATGCCTGAGATGCCCCTGGAATTCGATGCGATCATCGTGGCCGGTGGCCGTGGCTCCCGGCTGGGTGGTGTGGTCAAGGCGGACCTGCAGGTGGGTGGTCAGCGCCTCCTTGATCGGGTGCTGCTCGCCGCACGACATGCGCGCCAGCGTCTCGTCGTCGGCATGGTCGACGTGCCGCACGATGTCCGCCAAATCGTGGAGGATCCGCCGGGCTCCGGCCCGGCAGCGGGACTCGTGGCGGGCCTCGATGCCATCGCTGAGCCCTCCGAATGGACACTGGTGCTTGCCTGCGATCTGCCCGGGGCCGAGGAAGCAGTACCCCAGTTGCTCCGGGCCGCCATTTCTGGAGGTGACGCTGACGGGCACTGCCTGGGCTCAGAGGACGGCACGCCCCAGTGGCTCCTGGGGATCCACCGGAGCGACGCTCTGCGACGAGCCGCCGCCGACTATGGTGATCCCAGGCAGCGCTCGGTGCGTGGCCTCCTCGCGCCACTGCGGCTCGACGTGATAGCCGACGTCGCTGACGTCGGCAAGGACCTCGACACCTGGGGTGACTACGAGGCGTGGGACAGGCGTTGGAGGGACACCATGGAGGCCGAGCACGAAGGCTGGCACACGTTCGTCGAGCAGGCGTGCGAAGCAGTGGGCGTGGATCCTGCTCTCGTTGACATCAATGCCGTTCTGGACATGACCCGTGAGGTCGCCCACGCAGGCGCGCGGCCCATGGCGCCCATCAGCGCCTACCTGCTCGGTCTGGCCATCGGGTTGGACGCGGACGCCGATCCGGAACGTCTGCGCAGCACAATCGAGGATGTCGCGACCGCGGCGCCCGTGCCGAAGGAGAACTCATGACCCAGGTCCGCCACTTCGCCGCCGCTGCCGATGCGGCGGGCACCGCCACCGAGGAGGTGTCCTCCGCCACGCTGGGGGACCTCGTCAAGGAGCTTCAACAACGACACGGCGAGCAATTCGCCGCCGTGCTGGACCGCTGTTCGGTGTTGGTTGACGGTCGCGCTGTCACGGATGCGGCGGAGTCCCTCTCAGGCGCGAGTGTCATCGACATCCTGCCGCCATTCGCCGGCGGCTGAGGATCGACCAACAGGTCAGCTGGCGCGCTTTTTCTCAGGCCCCTGCGGACCCGTGAGATGCATTCGACAACCGTCGGGCTCTGAGAAGGGCAGCAGTTCCACGCCCTCCCGGGCCCCGATGCGGCGAAGCACGCCATCGATCACGCCCCGGTGAATGTTGCAGACGAACTCCGGTGACCCGTGTGCCATGTCGAGCAGTGGGCAGGTGCGCAGGATCACGGCATCGCCGCTCTCCGTATGGATGGTGCTGGGATCGAACCCCAGGATGTCCAGCACCTCAACCACCGCCTCCAGTGCACCTCCCGAATGCTCCTCGTCCAAACCCTCGGCCCGTTTCGTGCCCCAGGCCCTGCCAATTTCCAGCGCCTCTTGCGGACCGCTTCCGGTGGCAACGAGGTAGGAGGCGAAGACGCCGGCAAGCTCCCGGGACTCGTCCACCCGTCCAGCGCCGAGGGTCTGGCGCCCCAAGGACGTCAAGGTGTAGCCACGTGGCCGGCGGCCGGGCCGGTCCGACTGCACGTCCTGGGTGCTCAGCAGCTTGAGTGCGGTGAGGGCGTCCAGATGCTGGCGGGCAGAGTTCGGGTGCCCGCCGAGGTGCTTGGCCACCTGGTTGATGGTGACCTGGTTGTACCCGAGGTCGAGCACGGCTTGCAACACCCGACGACGCGGCGCCGAGATCGTCGGCGGCGTGGTCAGGGGACGGGGCCCATTGGTTGCGTGCATCACATCGCTCAGACTACCTCATTTATCCATTTTGCCCTGTAGTAATGTCCGTGGCATGACCGATTTGAACATCACCGAGAAGAAGTCCTCCTGCGCCTGCGGTGCACCGAATGAGGCACTGCCTGAACTGGACGTCCGCGTCATCCCGCATGCGGTGCGTCACGCAGCCATTCATGGCGTCGTCGACTCCCTGGCTCCGGGTGCAGCCGTCATCCTGATTGCCAATCATGACCCGCTGCCACTGCTGGCCCAGCTCGCGCAGCGCCACGGCTCGGCCGTCACCTCTGAGTACGTGGAGAGCGGTCCCGAGGTGTGGAAGTTGAAGCTCGAGCGCGTCTGACATGTCAACCCGGCTCATAGCCCCACCAGTGCCGAGGGCCAACAGTTGGGGGAACAGCATCCCGCTGGGCCGTGTGCTGCTGTTGGCACTGGGAGGCCTGAGCATGCTGGCAGGGCTGAATGCGGGATTGGTGAGGCTGGGTGTCTGGGCACCCATCGCATCAGAACGCGTTGGTGACCTCCATGGCCCCGTGATGGTACTGGGTTTTCTCGGCACTCTCATCGCTCTGGAACGTGCCCAAGCACTGCGGAACCCGCTGGCCTACATCGCTCCCGCCCTGCTTGGGACGGGAGCGCTGGCACTGGTGGCCGGCGCTCCCATGCTGCTCGGCCAGCTGTTGTTGTTCGAAGGGGCGGTGGCGTTCACGGCCGTCCTGTTGGCGCTGTGGGTGCGGGCGCCCCTACCTCTGGTGGCCGCTCAGGCCCTGGGTGCGTTCTTCGCGGCGCTCGCCGCGGGGTTGTGGATCCGCTTCGACGTGGCGAGCGTCCTCCCGCTGCTCGCGGTGTTCCTCATCATCACCATCGCGGCGGAGCGGGCTGAGTTGGCCCAACTGGTCATGGGTGCCAGGGCCATGCCCACGCTCATGTTCATGACCTGCCTGCTCGCGGTGGGCGGGGTCACCTCGATCATCGCCCCCGATGTGGGCCTGCGCATCCTCGGCCTGACTGCGCTGCTCGTGGCGCTCTGGCTGCTGCGCGACGACGTCGGGCGACGCATGATTCGCACCTCTGGACTGCGCCGTTTCAATGCTGCCGCCCTGCTGTCGGGCAACGTCTGGCTGGCTGTCTCGGGTCTGGCGTGGTTGATAGTGGGTCAGCCGACGGACCGGGGCGCCTACGACATCGCCATCCATGGGACCTTCATCGGG
>RCNJ01000425.1_pt1 | contig 16343 bp, 15 predicted proteins | sample 2041171 | NCBI WGS metagenome assembly RCNJ01 (sample SAMN09708213, study PRJNA481090) | feces metagenome | biome: feces | host: Pygoscelis adeliae | place: Antarctica: Rookery Lake | collected 2010-03-01 | reverse complement strand
GGGTTGTGGCTGGCGGTCACCATCACGCCAGCGTCTGCGGATAGGTGCCGAACGGCAAAAGACAGCAACGGAGTCGGCAGGGGTCCAGGTAGCAGCAGCACCTCGAGCCCCGCCGCGGTCATGACCGCGGCCGAATCTGTGGCAAAGGTATGCGAGTAATGCCGGGCATCGTAACCAATGACAACGCGTGGGCGTTCCCCCTGACGCGCGTGGTTGAGGAAGGCAGCCAAGCCCGCCGCAGCTCGGATCACAACCGCGCGGTTCATCCGATTAGGGCCGGCTCCCATTTTGCCGCGCAGGCCAGCGGTGCCGAATTCCAGTGTTCCGGAGAACGCATCCGCTAGTTCCTGGTCAACGGCCTCAATGGCGCCGTCGCTGCTGTGCACAGACATGAGATGTTCTAGGCGCCGTCGCGTCAATGGGTCTGGATCATTGGCCATCCATTCGACAACCTCTTCGCGCAGCTTCACCGCTGCTTCGGACTTTCCGATTGTTGGTTTGACGGGTTCCATGGTTTACAACCTTCCGACGATGCTGGCAAGAAGTACGCTGATTCGAGGGCCTGCAGCCCGACCAGCTGCAATAACTTCGCTGTGGTTCAACGGCGTGGGACTTATGCCGGCTGCCAGGTTGGTGACCAACGAGATGCCGAGAACTTCAACTCCAGACTGTCGCGCTGCAATGGCCTCGAGCGTGGTCGACATTCCTACCAGGTCTGCCCCCATGTGCCCAGCCATGCGCACTTCGGCCGGGGTTTCGTAGTGGGGACCGCGGAACTGGGCGTAGACACCCTCCGGCAAGTTTGGGTCGACGTCGCGGGCTAACTCACGCAATCGCGCCGAGTAGAGGTCGGTGAGGTCCACAAAGTTTGGTCCCTCAATGGGGGAGGTGGCCGTGAGGTTAATGTGATCATTAATGAGAACCGCTTTTCCGGGTTCCCAGTCCAGGTTGAGCCCGCCGCAACCATTGGTAAGAATCATGGTTTTTGCCCCGGCCGCAGCAGCCGTTCGTACCCCGTGCACCACCGGCCGCACGCCGCGACCCTCGTAGAGGTGAGTGCGTGAACCAAGCACGAGGGCGTGCTTGCCGGTTTCTGCAATTCGAATGGATCGTAGGGTGCCGCCGTGACCAGCGACGGCTACGGCACCGAACCCAGGAATGGTGGAACTATCAAGTTCTGCGACGGTTTCGCCAAGCAGGTCTGCGGCGCCAGACCAACCTGATCCGAGTACCAGGGCCACATCGTGGGCTGGCACTCCCGAGGCAGTGGCAATGAAATCTGCCGCTTCCCTGGCGAGGTCAAATGGGTCTGGACCAGAGGAGTCAACTGTTACCTGTGTCATAAACAGACACTAGCCCGACTCGCGTCGGAGCAACACTGCAAACCTGGTCTCAGTGGCCCAATCAGGTGCCGAATCGTTATCTGCGCACTCCCTTGGCACAATGGGCCGCGTGAGTGAAACAACGCAGGATCTTCAGGCAACCCGAATCGTCATTATCGGTGGTGGACCAGGCGGGTACGAAGCCGCGTTGGTCGGCTGCCGCCTTGGTGCAAAGGTCACCGTGGTGGAACGCGATGGGATGGGCGGCTCCGCAGTCTTAACTGACGCGGTGCCGTCAAAAACTCTCATTGCCACCGCTGATTGGATGACAATTGCGGAAACGGCTGCCGAACTCGGCATCGCGCTAGACACTAACGGTTCGCCAGTCCCAGCTGCGGGGGACGATGGCCCCGCGCCCGCTAAGCCGCGCGTCAACTTGGCCGCGGTCAATAAGCGTGTGATGAAGCTCGCCGCCGCTCAATCCGCCGACATTAGAGCGCGCCTGCTTGGCGCCGGGGGCACCATCATCAATGGCACTGCGCGCGTGGAATCTGCCGCGCAGGTCACCGTCACCATGCCCGATGGCCAAACAAACAAACTGCCCGCCGACGTCATTCTGTTGGCCGTTGGCGGAACTCCACGCGAATTGCCAGCGGCGAAGCCCGACGGCAAACGGATCCTCACGTGGACGCAGCTCTACGAACTGAAAGAACTTCCCGAACGTCTCATCGTTGTGGGTTCGGGCGTCACCGGAGCAGAGTTTGCTGGGGCGTATAACGCGCTCGGGTGCGATGTGGTGCTGGTCTCTAGCCGAGACCGGGTGCTCCCCGGCGAGGACGCCGACGCCGCCAACCTCATCGAGGATGTCTTCCGGGACCGTGGCATGACAGTGATGTCGCGCATACGTGCTGAATCAGCCGTGGTGGCTGGTGAAGGCGCTGACGAACACGTGGAAGTGACCCTGTCCGATGGCCGCGTTGTCGAGGGCTCACACGTGTTGGTTGCAGTGGGGTCCATTCCAAACACGGCGGACCTGGGCCTAGAACAGACCGGTGTGCGCATGACCAGCTCCGGCCACATCGAGGTTGATAAAGTTTCTCGCACTTCGGTGCGGGGCATATACGCGGCCGGGGACTGCACCGGAGTGTTTCCACTCGCGTCAGTGGCGGCAATGCAGGGCCGCATTGCCATGGCCCACGCACTGGGAGACGCGGTCAGTCCAATTAAACTCCGCACGGTGGCGGCGAACATTTTCACCGCACCCGAAATTGCGACGGTGGGTTTCTCCGAGAAACTGCTCATTGAGCAAAATTACCGATACAACGTGACACTTTTGCCGTTGAAGGAAAATGCTCGCGCCAAAATGCTAGGTATGCGCGATGGTTTTGTGAAGCTCTTCATCCACGCGGAGGCCGGCACTGTGATGGGCGGGGTGGTTGTGGCCCCGCGGGCCAGTGAGCTCATCTTCCCCATTGCGCTGGCGGTGAAGCATCGGCTCACTGCGGACGACGTTGCCGAAGCGTTTACGGTGTATCCGTCCTTGAGTGGCTCAATTGGCGAAGTTGCCCGGATGGGCCACCGTCGCCTCGACGACTAAAACTACTGGATAGCGGCACAACTGTGGAGCGCCGAAAGGCGCGTCACTCACGCCCCAGGATGAGGTTTGCTAGCTCCGCGGGGGAATCGACAATACTGCGCGCACCGGCCGAAGCCAACTCACCAGGGTAGGCATACCCCCAGCTCGCTCCAATGCAGTCAACCGTGTGTTCGCGAGCGCCATGCACGTCGTGTAGCCGGTCGCCGACCATCAGTACTCGGTCCAGCGGAGGCAGCCCCGCTGCGCTGGTCTGCAACTGGTTGAGGCCATAGCCGATGACTGCACCCTTGGACTTACGGGAGTCGTCAATCGACGAGCCGAACTCTGCTTCCAAAAATGGGCTGAGGCCGAAGTGTGCGGTGATCTGTTTGGCATAAATCTCAGGCTTGGACGTCGCGAGGGCCATCCGAATTCCGGCGCGCTGAAAGCGAGTGAGGCATGCTTCGATGCCGTCGTACACGCTGTTGTTGAACATTTCACCATTGACGAACGGCGTGCGGTACGCAGCGATGGCTTCTGGCACGCGGTCTGCGCTCACACCGTGTTTGCGAAAACTCTCATCAAGAGGTGGGCCCACAAAACTGGTGAGCGCGGTTTCGTCGGGAATGGGAAGGCCCATGTGCTGGTACGCGTGGCGGATGCTTGCCACGATTCCGGGTGCGGAGTCAGTCAGGGTGCCATCAAGGTCAAGAAGAACAAGGTCAACAGTCACCTGGCTATCATCTCATCGAGGTTCGGGAGCCAGATCAACCTCAAGCTGCATTGTGCCTTCGGCGAGCACCACTGAGGTGAGGTGCGCTGCGGGCAGTGGTGAAGTCCGCAGTAACTCGGTCATCACTGCACCTACTGCGATGCGGATCGTTGGCTCATTATCAGTGGTGTCCAGCAGAGCGGTATCCGCCGGCAGGTCATGCGCAACGAGCACTGTGGCGATATTGGAGTTCACCTTGTCTTGCAGGAAGTGCAAGAGACGAGCCATCGGCAACGACCGGGCGTGAACGGAAATGGCACAGGTAATCAGTTGGTTGACGGCGTCAAAGTGGGTGCAGGTCAGTTCGACTTGCACCACGCCGGCTGCACGCATCGCCAACTTGGCGGTGAGTGAGTCGACGTCGAGATCTGCGAGGTCAACGTCAACCCGCACGCCGGCGGCGGTCCACTGCAGGTTACGGACGGTTGGAGGTAGTCCAGCGCCGCGGGTTGCCAGGTAGATGAGCTCAGCACCGGTCAGACGCAGCAGCATGACTGACAGCCCAATCTGTGGAGACTTAAGGAGACAGTTCCGGCTACCACTGTTGGAGCCTTTTCAACAGCATGGGCCAAGCGGAATCGAAGGCGGGCAGGAGCTCTCGCTGCGTTACCTCACCCAGGGCGACCCAGGCGATGTCGATGCTTTCGGCGTCGGCAGCGTGCACGTGGGAGTCCGCGCCGGGTTTGAGCTCCCCGAGCACGGTGGTGTAAGCCCAGGTGCCGTGATCGATTTGGTAGGTGTCGCGGACAATAACGTCGCCGGGGTTGATGCCGGCTTCTTCTTGCGCCTCGCGCAGTGCGCCCTGGGTGGGTGTCTCGTCAGGTCCGACTGCGCCGCCGGGCACACCCCAGGTGCCGCCTTGATCGCTCCATAACGCACGGTGTTGCAACACCACAGCGCTCACCGCAGCCGTTGCGGAGTCGGACGTGCGCTTGGCAAGCAAGAGCCCGGCAGCGCCGTGCAAGCCCCAGTGCCGATGCCCGCAGGCGCACTGCAGCCAACCGTCGCCGGGTTGCGGGTGCATCTTCGGTGCCGGGGTCATGTGTCACGCCCTCGTAGTCGGTCAAGTTCACGCCGCTCACGTTTGGTGGGTCGGCCGGTGCCGCGGTCGCGCACCGCAACGTCGCGGATTTCTCGTGGCGGTGGGGGTGGGCTGTGATCTTCAAAGCACGTGGCGGCAATAGTGGCTGATACGCGTTTGGTGAGCAGTCCCGTCACGATGACGATGCGTTCTCGTTCGCCGCCGCGAACGTGCACTTCATCTCCGACGACGACGTTCGTGGCCGGTTTGGCACGATCACCGTTGACGCGGATGTGGCCGGCACGGCAGGCAGTCGCTGCAGCGGAACGGGTTTTGAACAAGCGCACGCCCCACACCCATGCATCGACGCGAACCCGGCCTCTGGTTTCCATCCCAGCCACGATACGCATAACTGCTCGTTAAGCGCGCACCGCGTCAGTGGGCGCGGTTGGCACGGTAAAACTCAATGAGTCCCCGAGTCGACGCATCTTGGTGCTTGAGTACATCGTCGTCACCCGAAACTGCGGGTGCAATCTCCGTCGCCAACTTCTTGCCCAGTTCTACGCCCCATTGGTCAAAACTGTCTAGACCCCACACCACACCCTGCACAAAGGTGATGTGCTCGTAGAGAGCAATGAGTTGTCCCAACACCGAAGGGGTCAATGCCGGAGCCATGATGGAGGTGGTGGGGCGGTTGCCTGCGAATACTCGGGCGGACACGAGTTCTTCTGCCGTGCCTTCGGCTCGCACTTCGTCAGCAGTTTTGCCAAAAGCCAGCGCCTTAGACTGCGCAAAGAAGTTCGCGAGGAACAATTCGTGTACGTCGACGTCGCCAGCAGCGGCGTCACGCAGCGGATGCGCAGGAGTGGCCACAGCTATGAAATCTGCCGGAATAAGTTGGGTGCCCTGATGAATCAGCTGGTAAAAAGCGTGCTGGCCATTTGTGCCGGGTTCGCCCCAGAACACTTCACCAGTTGCCGTGGTGACGGGGGAACCGTCGGAGCGCACTGACTTGCCATTGGATTCCATCGTCAGTTGCTGCAGATAAGCCGGGAAGCGATTTAGCAACTGCGAGTACGGCAGCACGGCGTGGGTGTGCGCGCCGAGGAAGTTCACATTCCACACGTTGAGCAGGCCCATCAATACCGGCACGTTTTCGGCAAAGGGTGCGGTGCGTAGTTGCTCGTCCACGAGGTGAAAACCTGCGAGGAAGGCCTCAAAGTTTTGCGGCCCCACGGCAATGGCCAGTGACGTCCCGATGGCGGAGTCCACTGAGTAGCGGCCGCCCACCCAATCCCAGAAGCCAAAGGCGTTCTCGGGGTCAATTCCGAACTCAGCAACTTTATCGAGCGCTGTTGACACTGCAACGAAGTGCTTGGAGACGGCGTCGGCACGGGCGGCGTCGTCGTCAGACAGCGCGCCTGCAGTGCTTAACTGCTCCCACAGCCAGGCGCGTGCCAGGCGCGCGTTGGTCAGAGTTTCTAGAGTGCCGAAAGTTTTAGACGCCACAATGAACAGCGTGGTGGCCGGGTCAAGGCCCTGGAGCGTTGCGGACAAATCGGTGGGGTCAATGTTGGAGACGAAGCGGACTTCCAAACCGTCGGCGACGTAGGGCTGCAGAGCTCCATACGCCATGGCCGGGCCCAAGTCGGAGCCACCAATGCCAATGTTGACTACTGTTTGCACCCGCTGTCCGGTGACGCCGGTCCACTGCCCGGACCGCACGCGGTCGGCGAAGGCATAAACCTTTGCCAACACCTCCTGCACGTCGTCGTCAATGTGCTGACCGTCAACGACCAACGCTGGTTCCATGCCACGCGGACGGCGCAGCGCTGTGTGCAGCACCGCGCGGTCCTCAGTGGTGTTGATGTGCTCGCCACGGAACATTGCGCCAATGCGCTCTGGAAGGCCAACTTCGTCGGCGAGGCGCTGCAGCAGGGCGAGGGTGTCATCGGTGATGAGGTTCTTTGATAAGTCCACAAAGAGGTCACCAACGGAGAAGGACAATCGCTGCGCACGCGCGGGATCAGTGTCGAACCAGGATCGTAGATCTGGCACAAGTGCGGCGTGGTGCTCAGTGAGCTCCCGCCAAGCTGCGGTGCTCGTTGCATCAACAGGGGTGTGGGTCACTGGTGCTCCTTGCGGGTTGGTTCAGATGACAGCGAGCGCCGAAGCGCGGTGCTGATCAGTCTATGATCGCGCAGATTGCGGTGCCAGCGCTCACACTTGCACCAACTTCTGCGGTAAGCGCTGACACCTTGCCGGCGCGGTGCGCAAGCAGGGGTTGTTCCATTTTCATGGCTTCCAGCACCACGATGAGGTCGCCCTGGGCGACTTCGGCGCCGTCGGCGACAGCAATCTTTACGATGGTGCCTTGCATGGGTGAGGTGAGGGAATCACCATTCGTTGCGGCCGCACCTGAGGATGCGGTGCTCCGGCGGGGTTTGCGCGTGCCTGCCCCGTTCCGACTGCGGCCCCGACCAATTCCGAGCCCGGCGGGGATGACAACTTCAAGACGCTTACCGCCGACTTCAACCACTACGCGTTCCGTTAAAGGTTCTGCGGTGGGTTCGGGGGTGTCAACGGCGGGGGCTGGCGCCAGTGCGGCCAGGGTGGCAGCGAACTCTGTTTCAATCCACTGGGTGTAAATCGAGAATGGTTCGTGCACCGTGAAAGCATCGGAGTCGAGCACGGCACGGTGGAATGGCAGCACCGTGGGGATGCCCTCCACCTGAAATTCCCGCAATGCGCGTCGGGCGCGTTCAATTGCTTGTGTGCGGTTGGCGCCGGTGACGATGAGTTTGGCAATCATGGAGTCAAATGCGCCAGAGATTGAATCGCCGGCCACCACACCGGAGTCCACGCGCACGCCAGGTCCTGATGGCAGTTCAAGTTTGGTGATCTTGCCGGGGGCGGGCAAGAAGTTTGCAGCTGGGTCTTCACCGTTGATTCGGAATTCAAATGAGTGTCCGCGTACCTCTACGTGGTCGTATCCGAGTTCTTCGCCGGCGGCAATGCGGAACTGCTCGCGGACGAGGTCAATTCCGGTGACTTCTTCAGTGATGGTGTGTTCCACCTGGAGCCGCGTGTTGACCTCAAGGAAGGACAGGGTGCCGTCTGCGCCGATGAGGAATTCACAGGTGCCCGCACCGACGTAACCGGCTTCCAGCAAAATTGCTGCTGACGCCTCGTAGAGTTGAGTTTCTTGGGCCTCGGTAAGGAAGGGCGCGGGTGCTTCTTCCACCAGTTTCTGGTGGCGGCGCTGCAGGGAACAATCACGGGTGGACACCACGACGACGTTGCCGTGGGCGTCCGCCAGGCACTGGGTTTCCACGTGTCGAGGTTTGTCCAGGAATCGCTCGACGAAGCATTCGCCGCGGCCAAAGGCGGCGGTGGCTTCGCGCACTGCAGAGTCGAAGAGTTCGGGGATCTCTGCCATGTTGCGGGCAACTTTGAGGCCGCGTCCGCCGCCGCCGAAGGCAGCTTTGATGGCGACGGGTAGTCCGAACTCGGTGGCGAAGGCAATGACTTCGTCCGCGTTGTTGACGGGGTCTGGCGTGCCGGGAACCAGTGGTGCTCCGGCGCGTTGGGCAATGTGGCGTGCGCTGACCTTGTCACCGAGGGCGTCAATTGCGGCTGGCGGTGGGCCAATCCAAATGAAGCCGGCGTCAATTACTGCGGCGGCGAACTGGGCGTTCTCTGCCAGGAAGCCGTATCCGGGGTGCACCGCGTCTGCTCCGGCGCGTCGGGCGACGTCGAGAAGTTTGGGAATGTCCAAGTAGGTTTCGACGGCGCGCTCACCGCCCAGTGCAAAGGCTTCATCTGCGAGGCGCACATGCAGTGATTCACGGTCGGAGTCGGCGTAGACGGCGACGGAGGTAATACCGGCGTCGGCGCATGCGCGAGCAATGCGGACGGCGATCTCGCCACGGTTCGCGATCAGGATCTTGGAGATTACGGGCACGGCTCACAGTAACGTGTCTGAGCCGAACACCTGCAGTTGCCACGAGGGGTGGCGGACAAGATTGGCTGCCTGACCAAGGGCCTTTGGTCCGGTTTGTAGGACTCCTACTAACTTTGCGAGTTTTCCCACAGTTGCGTAATGGGAATGTTGATCTCGTTGAGCAGTTCGCGCAACAGTGGCAGGCTCAGTCCGACCACACCGTGGTGGTCTCCGGTGATGCCGCGCACAAATGGACCGCCGCGGCCGTCGATTGTGAAACCGCCGGCAACCTTCAGCGGCTCGCCGCTCGCAACGTAGTCATCAATTTCTGAGTCGGTGACGTCAGCAAAGTGCACGGTGGTGGAACTGGTAGCGCCCAGGGTGGCGCCCGTTCCACCCTGGGCTGCGGGACGTAAGTCAATGAGCCAGTGCCCGGTGTGCAGCACGCCACTGGTGCCGCGCATCAGTTTCCACCGCTCGCGGGCTTGGTCAGCGGAATGAGGTTTGCCAACAATTTCGGAGTTGAGTTCCAGCATTGAGTCGCAGCCCAGCACAAGAACATCAAGGTCGTTGAGCGGGCCGGGCGTGTCCCCGGACTCTTCTTCTAGTGATTCCAAATCCCGTGCGACGTCGGCGGCCTTGGCCTCCGCCAACAGTAGGACGGCGTCTGCGCCGGCAAGTGTGCCGAAGCGTTCGGCGCCGTCGGCAAGCACGGCGTCTTCGTCAACCGCCGAAACACGGACCAGCGGCGCGATGCCGGCTTGTTGCAGAGTGGAAAGACGAGCGGGGGATGCTGACGCCAGCACAAGCAATGTCATGGCCTGAGCCTAAACGGTGAAACGACCGCCGTGCGACTGGGACGAATGTCCTGCAGGTGCAGGAAATTGCTGGGGATACTGATGGCACGGAACTAAGCGATGGGCTGATGACCGTAAGCCTGATGACTACAGTCATCCCGAGGGCTAGCGTGGGTTCCGGCGAGATGCCAACCCCTCCGGAACTCGCCGGACTCCCGCGCCTCACTTCATGTGCCGCAATGCGGCACTGGTCGCCACTCCGCGTATCGCCGCCCTGATTGCTTACTGCAGCGCAGACTTCAGCACATCCAGGCCAACGGAGCCCAGTCCCAGCGCACGGGCATGAAAATCACGCAGGTTGAATTCTTCGCCGCGAGCGCGTGCTTTTGCTGCGGCGTCGTCCCGAATCTCCTCCCAGAGTCGTTGTCCCACCTTGTACGAGGGCGCTTGGCCGGGCCATCCGAGGTAGCGCATCCACTCGAAGCGGAGGAACTCCTCGGGCATGTTGACGTTACTGCGCAGGAACGACCACGCTTTGTCCGCGTCCCAGGTGCCGCCACCCCACTGGGCGGGTGCGGGCAGTTCCAAGTGCACCCCAATGTCAAACACGACGCGGGCAGCGCGCATCCGTTGCGCGTCGAGCATTCCAAGTCGGTCGCCAGGGTCGTCCAAGAAGCCAAGGTCCGCCATCAGCCGCTCGGCATATAACGCCCAGCCTTCGCCGTGTCCGGAGGACCAACTCAGCAACCTGCGCCAGGAGTTGAGCGTGTGGCGTTGGTACACGCCTTGCCCGACCTGCAAGTGATGACCGGGCACCCCTTCGTGGTAGACGGTTGTCAGTTCGCGCCAGGTGTTGAACTCGGTGACAGATTCGGGCACGGACCACCACATTCGACCGGGGCGGGTGAAGTCGTCACTGGGGCCGGTGTAGTAAATACCGCCGTCTTGGGTGGGAGCAATCATGCATTCCAGGGTTTGTAGCGGTAACGGAATGTCGAAGTGTGTTCCGTGCAGTGCTTGCACTGCAGCGTCCGAGGTTTCCTGCATCCAGGATTGCAACGCCTTGGCGCCATGTAATTGACGGGCGGGGTCTTGGTCGAGCAGCGCAACTGCGTCGGCAACGCTGGCGCCGGGGCCAGCTACCTGTGCGGCGGTGCGCTCCTGCTCAGCCACAACGCGGGCGAGTTCCTCCAGCCCCCACTCGTAGGTCTCCTGCAGATCTACTTGCGCACCGAGGAAGTACCGCGACCACAGCGCATAGCGTTCTGGGCCGGCAGCGTCTTTCTCTGGAGCTTGTTGCGCGAGGTCGTTTTCCAGGAAGTCAGCCAACTGTCCGTAGGCCTCGGTGGCGCCGCGCACTCCGTATTCGAGTTCTTTACGAATGGCAGCGCAGGCCCCGGAGTCGTTAAGGACGGCGTCGACATTGGGGCCGGTCACCAGTGACCGGAAGAAGGACGTGGGTTCGTGGGCGAGTTCGCGGGCTTGGCTGATTCCCTCACGTATCTGCCGAATGGGCGCCACCCGACCGCGGCGCGCTGCTTCTTGCAGGCTCTCGATGTACCCGGACATCGTTTGGGGCAGTGCGTTGAGACGCGCCCCAATGTTCTCCCACCCCTGCGGCGTTGCAGTGGGCATGAGGTCAAATATTTGGCGCAGATCTTGCACCGGGGAGGCAATATTGTTCAGGCTGCCCAAGTCTTCAGCGTGCTCGTGCAGCTCAAGTTCCACACCGATGCGTTCGCGCATGGCAGCAACTGTGACGCGGTCGACGTCGTCTGCCGGGGTCGCGTGGTCGAGTTCGGCCAGCACATTGCGGCTGGCAGTGGCGCGGTCAGCAAAGCCTTGGGGTGACAGGTCTGTCATCTGGTCGTCGTACCCAGCAATTCCTGCCGACGTCGCAAGAAGCGGGTTCAGCTCTGCGGTGCGCGTCACGAAGGTGTCAGCGATGCGGTCAATTTCGGTGGGAACACGGGGCGCGGGCTCAGTCATGCTCCTAGCCTATTTGCGTTGCTGATCTGGCGCAGGTCTAGCTCAGTGCCGCAAACTCCAACGCCATGCGTTTGCCCCAACGGTGCGCGGCGCACCGCGCAGCATGCGGGACCGGTTTAACCAGGCTTCTTCGGGTATGTCTGCGGGGTCCTCTTCGGAGCCGTGGGCGGCGAGCCCGGCAACGAGAGCAGCTAACTCAATGTCATCGGGTTGACCGCGCACAATCTGCACTGCGGCTGGGATTACTGCGGGCGTGTCAGTCATCGTCGTGCCCCGCGTCGCTGTCTGTGTCATTTTCCCCCGTCCCTTCTTCAATGTAACTGCGGCTTGCGCCCCATTCCTGCACCTCAAAACCGATTGCAGCCAGGTGGTCTGCAATGCGCTGACCGCCTGACTCCACCAGTGCGAAGGCACTGTCCACGGAGGCGGTTGATGAGGTCGGTACGACCAGGAAACCCATTTCGAATACGGAACCTGACAGCGACTCGACGTCGTCAGTGGGGTCTTCTTGCTCGGTATCTGCGTCCCACATTTCGTTGGTGTGCGCAGAGACAAAGCCGAGTTCACTTTCGAACCGGTCAGCTATTTGAGCGTTAATTTCACCAACGCGGTCTTCAACTGCGTCAATGCGTGGGTCGTCCTCGGAGGTGGCCGCATCGAACTCGGCACGAATTCCCACCGCAACGTCAATGTATTCATGCAACGCACCGGTGAGGTCGTTGATCAGCTGGTGCAGCCCGTCTGCGTCGATGTGGAGTGGGGCGAGGTGTTTCGGGTCAACATCGTCAACGTCGTCACCATCAAAGTTAGTCACAATGGAATGTTCCCATGCTTCTTCGCAGGCATGGTCGCTCGCTTGGTGCGTAGTGCCCGCAGCGCGCGGATGATTTGCACCCGCGTCTCATGAGGTGCAATCACCGCATCCACGTAGCCGCGTTGCGCGGCATCCCACGGGTTCACAATGGCGTCTTCGTATTCGTTGGTGAGGCGCTGACGTTCGGAATCGACGTCGCCGCCGTCTGCTGCGACCTGCTTCAATGCGCCGCGGTGCAAAATGTTTACTGCACCACTGGCACCCATCACCGCAATTTGGGCGGTGGGCCATGCAAGGTTGATGTCGGCGCCGAGTTGCTTGGAGCCCATCACAATGTAGGCGCCGCCGTAAGCCTTCCGGGTAATGAGCGTCACCAGTGGCACGGTGGCTTCCGCGTAGGCGTAAATGAGTTTTGCGCCACGCCGGATGATGCCGTTCCACTCTTGGTCGGTGCCGGGCAGGAACCCTGGCACGTCAACGAGCGTGACGATCGGAATGTTGAACGCGTCGCAGGTGCGCACAAAGCGTGCGGCTTTCTCTGCTGCGTCAATGTCGAGGGTGCCCGCCATGGACATGGGCTGGTTTGCCACAATGCCGACGGAGTGCCCTTCGACGTAACCAAAGCCAATGACAATGTTGCGTGCGAACAGGGGCTGCACTTCGAGGAAATCGCCGTCGTCCACAATGTGCTCAATGACGGTGCGCATGTCGTAGGGCTGCGCGGGGGAATCGGGGATGAGCGCGTCTAGTTCTCGGTCCTCGTCAGTGGTTTCGAGGTCTGTTTCCACGGCGAAGGTGGGTGGGTCTGCCAGGTTGTTTTGCGGCAGGTGGCCCAGCAGGTCCCGCACGTAGTCAATGGCTTCGTCTTCGTTGGCGCCCATGTAGTGCGCCACTCCGGAGCGTTCGTTGTGCGTCCGCGCGCCGCCAAGTTCTTCAAATCCCACGTCTTCACCGGTGACGGCGCGAATCACATCAGGTCCGGTAATGAACATGTTCGACGTGCCATCGGCCATCACAATGAAGTCCGTCAGTGCGGGGGAGTACACCGCGCCACCAGCGCTGGGGCCAAGGATGAGCGAAATTTGGGGAATCACGCCGGAGGCTGCCACGTTGCGGCGGAAAATCTCCGCAAACTGGGTGAGGCCGGCCACGCCTTCTTGGATGCGCGCGCCACCGCCGTCGGAAATGCCGATGAGCGGCACGCCCGTGCGCAAAGCGAGGTCCATCACTTTGGTGATCTTCTCGCCGTGCACCTCGCCCAGGCTGCCACCGAACACGGTGAAGTCCTGTGAATAGATGCATATCTGCCGGCCGTCGACCGTGCCATGTCCGACGACGACGCCGTCGCCGTCGATCCGGCGCTTCTCCAAGCCAAAGTTCACCGAGCGGTGCTTGGCAAAGGCGTCAAGTTCGACAAAGCTGCCCTCGTCGAGGAGTGCGTCAATGCGCTCGCGGGCGGTTTTCTTGTTGCGGGCGTGTTGCTTGTCTTGGGCTGTGGCCTCGGGCAGGTCTATGGCCTGCTCACGGCGGTTGGTGAGGTCGTCGAGTTTGGCGGCAGTGTGGTTAGCGGCATCAGTCACATGAGCGAGCCTAAGGGCTGGCACCGACGAACGTCGTGCGTGGCACGCACGGTAATTTCGACAATCGTTGGTGGTTGTCCACAACTAGGGCTTGGTTCGGTCATGATGGGGTCATGGCGGAAAAACCGATGACATCGCGTCCTGATCGTCTTCCCTTGCGGGAATCATTGCTTCAGGATCTGCTTGCAGTGCCCGGCGGACCGATTGCGCGTCTGGAGGTTTTGGCCAAGGTCGGGTCGACGAATACTGAGTTGGCCCGGCTTGTGGCGCAGAGCCCAGCGGACTGGCCAGCGCCGGCGTTGTTGATTGCTGATCATCAGGAGGAGGGCAGGGGCAGGCTGGATCGCGCGTGGCAAACCCCGGAGCACACGGCATTGACGTGTTCGTTGTTGTTGCGCCCGCCGGCGCCGCGTGCGGCGTGGTCGTGGTTGCCGTTGTTGACGGGTTTGGCGACGGTGCGTGCGGTGCGCGCGATGACGGGGGTTGCTGCGGGGTTGAAGTGGCCTAACGACTTGCTGGCGCCCGCTGGGGATGACGACATGCTCGGCTGGGGTAAGTACCGCAAATTTGGCGGGATTCTGACAGAGGTGCTCCCGGATGGCGGCGTCATCGTGGGGCTGGGAGTTAATGTCTCGCAAGAAGCGCATGAGTTGCCAGTGGCTAGTGCCACGTCGCTGTGGCTTGCCGGTGGCGCGCTGGGTGAACGTGAATTATTGCTCACGGCGTTGCAAGAGTCCTTGTCGAGCGTTTTCGCGCAGTGGTACGAGTGTGATGGTGACGCCGAGCGGGCGGGTTTGCGCGCTGAGGTGGAGGACGCGCTCATTACGAGGGGCCATGAGATTCGGGCTTATGTGCCCGGTGGGCGTGAGGTCCGTGGGTTGGCACGAGGCTTAACTGCCGACGGCGGCTTGGTGGTGCAGGCTACGGATGGCCGCGACGAGGTCGTGCTCAGTGGAGACGTACATCACGTTCGACTGGCTGATGGGGCCTAAGATAGTTGAGTGTCGTCGCTATGGTCCTCCGCTGCCCAGGAACTAATCCGTCATCTTGAGGGTGGTCCGCGTGAGTTGAACATTGGCGAATTGGCTGAGGCTACGCAGTTAAGCCCGGACTTTGTGCAGCGGTACTGGCAGTTGATGGGGCTGCCCGTTACTGACCCACAGGAGTCAGCGTTCACCGTGACCGATGCGGAGTCCCTGCAGCATTTGGCTGCGGTCATTGACCGCGAATCTTTGGACCACCGCACTTTGGCGACCATTATCCGGTCGGTGGGGCACAGTATGGACCGGCTGGCGCTGTGGCAGTTTGAGGCGCTGGTGGACCACATGGCGCGGCTGCACGGGGTGGATGACCCCGGTGCACGACTGCTGGTGCTGCAAGAACTTGATCGTCTCGCCCCGGCTCTTGAGGAGCAGCTAGTCCACGCGTGGCGCCGGCAGATGGCTGCGCTGACTGGGCGAATTTCAGTGGAGTTCGGGGGCGATATGCCCCGCTCTGGCATGGCCCCGATTCGTGATGGTGGCGAACTGCCGCTGCCTCGGGCGGTGGGTTTCGCGGACATTGTGGCGTTCACTCGGTTGACGGCGTCGCTGCGCGCCACGGAGTTCACAGACTTTATTCAGGCTTTTGAAGCCCGCGCTCGCGACATTGTGACGGCTAACGGCGGCCGGGTAGTGAAGACGGTGGGTGATGCGCTGCTGTTCATTGCCGACGACGTCGAGACGGGTGCCCGCGTGGCACTGGGCTTGGCGGAGGCGGCAGAGTTGTCCCATGGGGACAAGGTGAGCGGCATTGCGGGCCGGCCAGTTCGGGTGTCGTTGGTGTGGGGGCGGGTGTTGTCTCGCTTTGGGGATGTGTTTGGCCCGACGGTGAACTTGGCGTCACGGTTAAGCGACCAGGCAGAGCCCTCCACTGTGCTGTTGGACGCCGGTACGGCGCGACTGTTGGAAACGAACCGTGCTTTTAAGCTGAACACATTGGAACCGCGAGATCTGCCAGGTTTGGGTGAGTTGACTCCGGTGCAATTGCTGCGCGCTTAACTCTTGCTGGTGGTTCACCTCGAATCGTTAGGATGAGAGTTGTGACCTCACCCTCCGCCGGTGATCCGGCGCACGACGAGCAACCGCGGTTTCGCCCCAACGCGAAGTACGTGCTGCTGCTGGGCTCACTTGCTGCGCTGCCCGCAATTACTACTGACTTGTATTTGCCATCATTGCCGGCAATCGAAGTTGATCTGCTGACGACTGAGGCGGCCGCCCAGTACACAATTTCAGTGATGCTGATTGGTGCGGCCGTGGGCCAGTTGGTGATTGGGCCGTTGTCGGACCGCTTTGGCCGGCGCAAGCCGGTGCTCATTGGTATTGCTGCGCACGTGGTGACGTCAATTTTGTGCGTTTTTGCGCCGAACATTGGGCTGTTAATTGCGTTGCGGTTGCTGCAGGGCTTTTTTAACGCGGCGTCTGCGGTGATTGCCATTGCGGTGATTCGGGACCGTTTTGTGGGGTCAGATGCTGCGCGGTTGATGTCTCG
>RCNJ01000424.1_pt1 | contig 16429 bp, 17 predicted proteins | sample 2041171 | NCBI WGS metagenome assembly RCNJ01 (sample SAMN09708213, study PRJNA481090) | feces metagenome | biome: feces | host: Pygoscelis adeliae | place: Antarctica: Rookery Lake | collected 2010-03-01 | reverse complement strand
TCGGTCAAGTGAAATCTGATGCGTTCTGCCACAACATGGTGCGGGCGCTCGTTGGCGCATCACTGGCAGTGGGCGCAGGCAAACGTTCAGAAGACTGGCCACTGCAGATTATGGAGCAGCGCCAACGGGGCCCAGAGATTGTTGTCAGCGCCGCTCACGGACTCACCCTGGAAGCGGTGGTGTACCCACCAGACGACGAGTTAGCAGCCCGGGCAGAACTAATCCGAGCACGCAGGCAACAGGAGCCTGATCGCCAAGAATGACGCTTTGAGTCGTGGCGCTATCGGGCAGAGCCCGATCCTTGAAGGGCTGAGTCCTGGGTAAGATTTATTGCTGGGGCTTGTCAGCCGGCTCTTCCCATACCTCTGGCCGCTCCTGCTCGAGCCGTTGGGCAACGGATTCACCCTGTGACTCCTCCCGCGCAGTTTCGCCGAAATGATTAGTCCGCGGCTGGTCTGGGGGCGAGTAGCCCTCGGCGGCCAAGTCGTCTGTGCCAATCAATGTGTCCTCAGGCGGTAACTGGTTGACGTCACCTTCTGAGGTCAACTCTGGATCTGGTCTGGTTGCTGGTGTCTGATCTGTCATGACTCCACACTGACACTGGTCCACGGCGCCCGCATGTTGGCGTGGCCGTGCTGACCGACCGCGTGACGGCGATATCCTCAAGGTATGGCCGTTCACAGAATTGTGTTGTTCTATGCGTTTGCGCCTGTAGCCGACCCCATTGCAGTGAAACTTTGGCAGCAGGCATTGGCGGAGCGTTGGGAACTTACTGGGCGCGTTATTGTCTCCGAACACGGCATTAATGCCACCCTCGGCGGCACCGTTGAGCACCTCAAACGGTATGTGCGGAGCACCAAGGAGTACCCCGGGTTCAAGGACATTGACGTGAAGTGGTCGGAAGGCACCGGTCAGGACTTCCCGAGAATGAGCGTGAAAGTTCGCCCCGAACTGGTGAGCTTTGGCGTGCCGGACGAAATTCGCGTTACTGATTCCGGCGTGGAGGGCGGCGGCACACGGCTCACACCACACGAAGTCGATGAACTCGTCGCCGAGCGCGGTGACGACGTCGTCTTCTTTGACGGGCGTAATGCGTTCGAAGCTCAAATTGGCCGTTTCAAAGACGCAATAGTCCCGGACGTCAGCACGACGAGGGATTTCATTGCCGAACTCGATTCGGGTAAGTACGACGACCTGAAGAAGCGGCCAATTGTCACCTACTGCACCGGGGGAGTGCGCTGCGAGGTGCTCTCCGCACTGATGACGTCCAGAGGTTTCGAAAACGTCTATCAAATTGATGGCGGCATCGTCCGGTACGGCGAGACCTTTGGCTCCAAGAGCCTATGGCAGGGGTCTCTTTACGTATTCGATGAACGAATGCACGTTGACTTCGACTCCGAAACCATTGCCATGGGTGCTTGCAGTAACTGTGGCGCCGCAACCTCTCAGCACCGCAACTGTGCAGCGCCGTCGTGTAAGACGCTGCGGTTATTTTGCGCTGATTGCACTGCGGTAGCCGAAAGCCAGACCTGCTCCGCCTGTTCTGAACAGTTGTCGACCACTCAGCTGCCCGTGCACGGTTAGTCGTCAATTACACGGGTTATCGGGCACGGTGCAGGAAAAAGATTCGCTTGAACGTTCCCTAGGGTGGGCCACGTCGGGTACTATCAACTAGCGATTTGCTACAGCTTCTGTTCTCGAGCGGTTTCACTGTTAGCAGTATCAGCCTTCTTGGTGATCTGCTGAACGTGAGTTTGACCGTTTAGCTGTTGAACGGATACTGTCAGACGTTGTGCTTCCATAAGTGACCGGTGCGCCCACTCGCAAGGTTTACGACGAAGCGCTCACCGACCTCGCCGGACGCAGAACTCTGTGCCGGAGAAGACACACGAAAACGAAACGAAGGCTACGACCGTGCGTACGTACACCCCGAAGCCCGGCGACGTTCAGAGCAATTGGTACGTCATCGACGCGACCGACGTCGTCCTGGGCCGCCTGGCCACTCACGCAGCAACACTGCTGCGTGGCAAGCACAAGCCCACTTTCGCCCCGCATGTCGACGGCGGTGACTTCGTCATCGTTATTAACGCCGACAAGGTTGCCCTCACCGGTAACAAGCGCGAGCAGAAAGTGGCATACAACCACTCCGGTTTCCCGGGTGGTCTGCGTGCGGTTGCTTACTCCGATCTTTTGGAGAAGAACCCCGAGCGCGTTGTGGAGAAGGCCGTCCGCGGCATGCTCCCCAAGACCACGCTCGGTCGCAATCAGCTTGGCAAGCTCAAGGTCTATCGTGGCTCTGAGCACCCCCACGCTGCGCAGCAGCCGCAGACGTTCGAGATCATCCAGGTCGCACAGTAGGCTCCGCCTGCTGAGCTGACGAACTTTAAGGACGCGAGGACACCACCAGTGGCCGAGACCACCGTCGACACCGACACGCTGGACGAAGAATCTCCCAGCAACTACACATCTGAGACCGCTGCCCCAACAGGCCGTGGTCAGAGCATCACCGCCCCAGGTCATGCACTTGGACGCCGCAAGCAAGCAGTTGCTCGCGTGCGCTTGGTGCCCGGCACCGGGCAGTGGAAGATCAATGGCCGCACCCTTGAGGAGTACTTCCCCAACAAGGTGCACCAGCAGCTAGCCAACTCACCGCTGAAGCTCGTTGACGTCGAAGGTCGCTTCGATGTCATTGCACGTATTCACGGTGGCGGCACTTCGGGCCAGGCCGGCGCACTGCGCCTCGGCATCGCCCGTGCGCTGAACGTCATCGATGAGGAGAACAACCGCCCCACGCTGAAGAAGGCTGGGTTCCTCACACGTGACGCACGTGCCGTTGAGCGCAAGAAGGCTGGCCTCAAGAAGGCCCGTAAGGCACCGCAGTACTCCAAGCGCTAGATTTTCTGCGCGCTTGTTACGAAGGGCTCGATGGTTCGCCATCGGGCCCTTCGGCTTTTGCGGCAGCAGTTCTCTTGTGGTGCGCGTAGTATTTTTGACCCTGAGACTAATAGGCGTTCCGGACGCGGCCCATCAGCAGCCCCCGGTGATGCCCAGACGGAGGCAAACGCATGGGTCGCTTATTCGGCACAGATGGAGTGCGGGGCTTAGCCAACAAAGACGTCACGGCTGAGTTAGCGCTCAAGATCGGCACTGCCGCAGCTCGGGTACTGGGGTCCTCCGGACAGTTTGAGGGCCACCGTCCGCGTGCCGTTGTTGGCAGGGACACGAGGGTGTCCGGAGACTTCCTCTCCGATGCAATCTGCGCGGGACTAGCCAGCGCCGGAGTAGACGTGCTGAACGTTGGAGTGCTGCCCACCCCAGCGGTCGCCTTTCTGACCGCAACGAGCAACGTCGACTTAGGCGTGGTGTTGTCGGCGTCGCACAACCCAATGCCAGACAACGGAATCAAACTGTTTGCCCGGGGCGGCTTCAAATTAGCTGACGCAGTTGAAGACCAAATTGAGTCCCGCCTCGAGGGCGACTGGGACCGCCCAATTGCCGCAGATGTCGGGCGTATCGCCATAGATAACGGCAGCGCAGCAGATGCCTACATTGAGCATGTGATTTCAAGCATCGGTGCAGACAGTGACACTTTCCCACTGGCCGGGGTGCGCATTGCAGTGGACTGCGCCAACGGCGCGGGCAGTGTCGTCGGACCGGAAGCGCTACGGCAGGCGGGAGCCGACGTCGTCGTCATCAATGCGTCCCCTGATGGCCGGAACATCAACGAAAAGTGCGGTTCAAACCGCCCAGAGCAACTGCAAGCCGTCGTCGTCGCGTCCGAAGCCCACTTTGGAGTGGCCTTCGACGGTGATGCTGACCGCTGCCTGGCAGTGGACCACACCGGGGCGCTTGTCGACGGTGACCAACTTATGGGCATCCTAGCGCTGGCAATGCACGAGGATGGGCTCCTGCCAAACCACACACTTGTCGTCACCGTCATGAGCAACTTGGGGTTACTTCAGGCAATGCGGGCTGCCGGGATTACCACTCATCAGGCCGGCGTCGGAGACCGCTACGTGCTCGAAGCGATGCGCGCCGGCGGATACAGCCTGGGCGGTGAGCAGTCAGGACACATCGTGCTCTCGGATTACGCCACCACAGGCGACGGGGTGCTCACCGCCCTGAAAATTGCCGCGCACATTTCGGCCACTGGCACGACGCTTGCGGAGTTGGCTAGAAGGATTCCAAAGTTACCGCAGACTCTCGTGAACGTCCCTGGGGTCAGTAAACCTCTCGCGGCCTCCGATGCGCAGGTTCTTGCCGCGGTGGTGGCCGCTGAAGCACAACTGGGGGACTCCGGTCGCGTTTTGCTTCGGGCTTCCGGAACGGAAGACGTGGTGCGGGTCATGGTCGAGGCAGCAACGCAGTCTGAGGCAGAGTCGGTGGCGTTGGTCATAGCGGACGTCGTCCGGGAGCGGTGCGCCCTATGACAACCCGTTCCGTGCACAACTGGCCTGCAGACGGCGTGAACGTTGAACTACAGCAGGCCATTGGCGAGTTCCTTGATGTGTGCGCTGACGGTCCACTGCCCATTGTGCAGACTGGACACTCGGTGCTGCGCACTCCGACAGCGCCATACACCGGACAGTTGGGTGACCAACTTCCGCGTCTGATCGACGCGATGATCGCGACGATGCATGCGGCGCCTGGGGTTGGCTTGGCTGCGCCGCAGGTGGGCATCGGATTGGCTATTGCGGTGATTGAAGACCCCGGAATGGGACCGGATGCCGAAGAAGCCGCGGATGCTCGTGAGCGTCAGCCGCTGCCCCTGCAGGTGCTGGTTAACCCCAGTTACACCCCGGTGGGCGAGGAGCAGCGTTCGTTTTACGAGGGCTGTTTAAGTGTCGCGGGGCTACAGGGTGTGGTGTCCCGGCACCGGCAGGTGCGGTTGCGGTCGCAGAACTTGGCGGGTGAGTGGTCTGCGGAACTCTTGACGGGTTGGCCGGCGCGAATCGTGCAACACGAAACGGACCACCTTGCCGGTGAGCTTTACCTCGATTACGTGGAAACCCGGTCGATCACCTCCGCTGAGAACTACAGCCGCTTCTGGGCCCACGAAGCGGCTCCGCATGATGCCGCCAGGGTGCTGGGTTTTAAGGGGGCGGAATGCTCGAAGCAGCCCTGAGCTTCTTCACCGGGATTGAAGACTGGATTGTTGCGGCGTCGTCCTCTGTTGTGGTGTTCCCCATTTTGTTTGGCTTGGTGGTTTTGGACGGGTTTTTCCCACCGATCCCAAGTGAGTCCGCCGTTATTGCCCTAGCGGTGGTCGCGGCGGCCCCCGGGGGCCCGAGCCTGACGGTCGTGATTCTGGTTGCTGCCGCCGGGGCCTGGGTGGGGGATCAGGTTGCTTACTTGATCGGTCAGCTGATTGGCACGGAGCGAATTCCATTCATCCGTGGCCCACGTGGGCAACGGATGGTCGGGTGGGCTGATACTGCTTTGCAGGATCGTGGCGCTGCGTTCATCATGGCGGCACGCTTTATTCCCATTGGTCGGGTGGCGGTCAATATGGCTGCTGGCGCCCTGGGGTTCAGCCGCCGCCGCTTCCTTCCGCTGACCGCCATCGCTTCATTGATGTGGGCAGTGTTTCAGTCGATGATTGGCATTGTGGCGGCCTCGTGGCTGGAGAACAGCACTCTGCTAGCCATGGCCGCTGGCATTGTCATCGGACTGGGGTTAGGAATGTTGTTGGACAAGGTGCTGAGTTCTTTTGCTGCCCGTCGAGCGGTCGTAGCCGGCACTGAGGTTAAAGTTTCCGCAGACGAACCCGCTGAATTGAATGATCCGGACCTTTACTGAGGACGAGGTTCGCCCGTGAGCGGGTGGGCAAAACATTCTCCAGCAGGTTGGGCTCGTTAATGGAGTCCCAGATTTGTTCTGCCTTTGATGCGGCTTCGTCATCAGACAGTGATGCGTAGCGCCGGAAGTACGACTCGGGGTGGCTGAAAGCAGTTTCCCGCAGGGTGAGGAAGCGGTTGACGTACCACTGGCGCACATCGGCTGGGCGTGCGTCGACGTAAATGGAGAAGTCGAAGAAGTCGCTGACGGCGAGGCTGGAGTGCTGGTCGAGGGTGGGCCGGGCTGGTTGCAGCACGTTGAGGCCCTCCACAATGAGCACATCTGGGCGCCGAACTACTGTTTCGGCCCCTTTAACAATGTCGTACGTCAGGTGGTCGTAGACGGGGGAGCGGACTTCGGGGCGTCCGGCTTTTACCTTCATCAGGAACCGCACGAGGGCACGGCGGTCGTACGACTCGGGGAAACCTTTGCGGTCCATGAGGCCGCGGCGTTCCAGCTCGGCGTTGGGGAACAGGAACCCGTCGGTGGTGAGGAGTTCAACGCGTGGAGTTTCGGGCCAGCGGGCCATGAGTTCGCGTAGCACCCGGGACGTGGTTGATTTTCCCACGGCTACTGAACCGGCAACACCGATGACGTAGGGGGTGTTGCCGGTGTCTTCATGCAGGAACGTTGAGGTGGCTTCGTGCAGCCCGCGGGTGGCGGCGACGTAGAGGTTGAGTAGCCGGGACAGGGGGTGGTAGATCGCTGCGGCTTCGGCTAGGTCTATGGGGTCGCCAAGTCCGCGCAACCGTTGCAGGTCAGATTCGGTGAGCGGGAGCGGCGTTGAAGCGGCAAGTTTGCTCCACGCATCTCGGTCAAGGTCGACGTAGGGTGAGAGCGCTACGGACCGGAGTTTGGGATCCACACCTGTGATTCTGCCGTCCCGGCAGCCCTGGTGCTAATTTTCGCCAGAACAGGGTGGACAGTGCTCCGCACGGAATAGGGTCTGAACATGATTATTGGCATCGGCGTTGACGTGGTGGACATTGCCCGGTTCAGCGCTTCTCTGGCCCGAACTCCACGATTATTGGAGAAATTATTCACCCCATCCGAGCGCGGGTTGGCACCGTCGTCCTTGGCTGCGCGGTTCGCGGCAAAGGAAGCCATTGCTAAGGCGTTGGGCTCACCGGGCACGCTGCGTTGGCACGATGCAGAAATTGTTCGTGAGGCTGGTGCTCGTCCGGTGATTGACGTTCGGGGTTCCGTTGCGCAATGCGCAGCAGATCTTGGCGTGCGGCATTGGCATTTGTCGCTTTCACACGACGGCGGTTTGGCGACGGCGATGGTGGTGGCTGAGGGCGCTTGAGCGCCCCCAGCCGGGATGCACCAGGGTGCACCGAGATGTAATGGGGCAACTCAGGCGTTGTCGGAGCCAATGGCTTCGAGCACACGGGGAACCACAGTGCGTTCGAACAGTTCAATTCCACTGCGGTCGTAGGCTGCCTCCGCGAAGTACGTGATGGCGTAGGTCATGCCCAGGCCGTGCAATTCGACGAGGGTGTCAACAATCTGGTCTGGGGTGCCGACTAGTGGCCCGGAGCGCAATGAATCAACTTCGCTTTGCGCGGAGTCGGGAACCGTTTTGGCCATGTGCGCGGCATGCCAATCGAGCCGGTTTGCCACGTCCTTTTCAGTTTCACCGATGACGACGTTGTAGTTACCTGACCGCGTGATGTCGTTGAAGTCCCGACCGACGTCCTTGCAGTGTTGGGCCAGCACCTGTGATTTGTGGGCGAACCCTTCAGGGGCACCGTCGAAGTTGGTGTGCGTTGCGTACTGAGCGGCGATGCGTAGCGTTTTGCGTTCGCCACCACCGGCAATCCACAGCGGGATGCCGCCCTCTTGCAACGGCTTCGGGTAACACAGGGCGCCATCAACCTGGTAGTGCTTACCGTCCAGCGTCGCGGAGCCAGTGCTCCACATTTGCCGCATAATTTGCACACCCTCATCGAGCATGGCGAGGCGTTCACCGGCGCGTGGGAATCCGTACCCGTAGGCACGCCATTCGTGTTCGTACCAGCCTGCGCCGATGCCCATCTGGGCACGGCCGCCGCTGATGACATCAACGGTGGCGGCAACTTTGGCTAGATGAGCTGGGTTGCGGTACCCCATGCAGGTACACATTTGCCCGAGTTTGACCCGGGAGGTGGATGCGGCAAAAGCGGCCATGAGAGTCCAAGCCTCGTGGGTGGCTTCAGTTGTTGGTTCGGGAACCGTGTGCATGTGGTCGTAGACCCACACGGAGTCGAAGGTGGTGCCAGCATCTGCGTGCTGGGCGAGCCCGTTCATCACGCCCCATTGGTCTGCTGGTGCGATTCCGGTGAGGTCTTGGCGCCATCCCTGTGGGATAAATAGTCCGAATTTCATGTTCTTACCGTACCCACATGCCATTGGCGCCGCGCTGGGCGAGGATGGGGGAATGATTGATGCTCTTGTCACCCAGCAGATCCGTTCCTTGGAGCGCACTGCGCTCGAGGCCAATGTGCCCCTGATGCAGAATGCCGCCTACGCTATTGCGCTGCGCTCACGACAGTTATTGCGGGCAGACACCGGGGTAACGGCCGGTGCTCGAGTCGTGGTGCTGGTGGGGCCAGGAAATAACGGTGGCGATGGGTTATTCGCCGCGGCCCACCTGGCACGGCAGGGCGTGAACGTCCAGGTGCTGTTGATTGCCGATCGGGCACACGCAGCCGGGCTTGCGGCCGCTGGAACTGAGCGGATACCCGTGCACACGCTGGCTACTGGGCCAGCAGGGGTGGATGCTGCCCGCATCTCGCTGCCGCAGGCGATTGCGCTGTGCTTGGACTCGGACCAGATCATTGACGCCATGTTGGGAATTGGTGCGTCGGGCGCACTGCGCGATCCCGCTGCCAGTCTGGTGCGCCGGCTGAACCGACGCTTACAACAGCCAATGGGAAAATCGCGGCGGCCCCGAGTCTTGGCAGTTGATGTGCCAAGTGGAATTGGCGCTGATGACGGTCAGGTGCCGGGCCCAGTCCTCACAGCCGACCTCACCCTGGGCTGTGGGGCACTTGCGGCGGGCCTACTGCTGCCGCCGGCATCCGCCCACGCGCCACACGTGGAATTGCTCGATATTGGTATGGGACAGCCCAGCCCCGATAGTGATGGGCAGGCACCGGGCCTGGATGTAGGAACGATCACCCGTGTGGAAGATCATGACGTAGTCGCTCTGCTGCGCCAGCCGCAAGCCCACGATGACAAGTACCGCCGCGGTGTGGTTGGGGTTGTGGCAGGCACCTCGGCGTTCCCTGGTGCTGCGGTGCTGAGTTGCGCGGCGGCAGTGCGGTCAGGGGCGGGGATGGTGCGCTACGTGGGGCCGGAGCACGTCACCCAAGCCGTGCTCGCGGCTTCCCCAGAAGTGGTGCCCGGAACAGGTCGCGTCCAGTGCTGGGTGTTGGGCCCCGGAGTGGACCCAGACGATGAGCAGCAGCGCCGCCCCATTGAGTCAGCACTAGCCAACGCCGGCGTTGGCTCCCAGAGCCACTTCGCTTCTTCCGGGGTCTGGGGTGCGCGTGCGGCAGACCATTCTCTGGTGCCAGTTGTGGTCGATGCCGGAGCGTTGCCGTTCATTACAGAGACGTGCCCACCCTGGGTGGTGCTCACCCCGCACGCTGGGGAACTCGCCCGGCTCCTAACCACTTGGGGCGATGACGTTGCCCGTGCTGACGTCGAAGCCGCGCCGCTGGAGCATGCGCGCAGGGCGCACGAACTCATTGGCGCGACAATTCTGCTCAAAGGTGCCACCACGATTGTCGTTGGTCGCGGCGTGGTGTTCAGTCAGGCTGATGCACCGAACTGGCTTGCCACCGCAGGTTCGGGAGACGTGCTGGCGGGTCTGCTCGGCTCGCTCCTGGCGGGACGCTGCGAGGACGCATTGCAGGACCCCGCCGTCGTCGCGGAACAAGCCGCGCTTGCTGCGCTGATCCACGGCAGAGCGGGTCACGATGCCAACCCGGGCGGGCCGGTGCACTCCACTGCAGTGGCACAGGCCCTTGGTTCCACAATTGCGCGCCTGCTGGCATCATCGTGACAGCGCACTCCTGCCCGGATGTGCAGCGACCAGCGAACGAGGACTTATGACGACGCATCCGCAACCGGTTCTGATCGGCTGCTCTCACGGCACCGCAAACCTCGACGGCCAGGCCGTAGTGGCCCGAATTCTTGACGATGTGCGCCAATTGCGTCCGGAACTGGATGTGCGTGCCGCGTACGTTGATGTGCAACTACCAGAAGTGGCCGACGTCGTCGCCGGTGCGCTCGCTGACCGCGATGCTGCTGGCGGTGTCTGCGCCGTCGTCGTGCCGTTACTGCTCTCGCCGGGCTTTCATACCTTCGTCGACATTGCTTCAGCGGTTGAGCCCACCGGAGCGGGCGCTACTCAGACTCTGGGGCCGGACCCACGGTTGGCGGACATGCTGGTGGAGCGGCTACGCACCGCCGGCGCTCGGCCAGAAGACACCGTTATTCTTGCCGCAGCAGGGTCAAGTGATCCGCGAGCGCTGGTCGTCGTTGAGGACATGCATGCGTTGCTGACGGACCGGTGGCCCGGCCATGTGCTGATTGCTTATGGGGCGGTTGCGCAGCCCTCAGTTCCCGAGATGGTGGCCCAGGCACGTGCGGCTGGCGCGAAACGTGTGGTGGTGGCGTCGTACCTGTTGGCGCCTGGTTTCTTTCACGATCGGTTGCAGGAGTCGGGCGCCGACCTGGTGACGGAGCCTTTGGGGCCGGACCCACGTTTGGCCGCGATTGTGGTGGATCGCTACGACTCTGTGACGGCGGTGCGATAATCACTGACGTGAGCTCTCAGGACTATTACCCGGCGCAGGCCATCATCGACCTTGGTGCGATCCAGGGAAACGTCACGACTTTGGTGGACCGTGCGCAGGCCGCCGCGGTGATGGCCGTGGTGAAAGGCGACGCCTATGGTCACGGGTTGGTGCCTAGCGCGAAGGCTGCGGTAGCCGGTGGCGCAAGTTGGTTGGGCACGGCGCAAATTAGTGAGGCGCTGGCCTTGCGGGTCGCCGGTTTTGAGCAGCGTATTTTGACGTGGTTGTACGGCCCTGGCGCGCCGTTGGGGGATGTGATTGCGGCCGATATTGATGTCTCTGTGAGCGCCCACTGGGCGTTGCTGGAGGTCGCCGCTGCGGCCCGCGACCAGCAGCACACTGCACGGGTGCACATCAAGGTGGATACCGGGCTGAACCGTAACGGCGTGCACCCGGAGGAACTACCTGAGTTGTTGCGCCGGGTACGGGAGTTTGAACGTGCCGGTTTGATCAGTGTGGTGGGTGTGTGGTCCCATCTGGCTTTTGCTGATGAACCCGCTCACCCCTTTGTGGTGACGCAGGCCAAGACCTTTGATGACGCTGTGCAGTTGGTGGAACGGGCGGGGTGCGAACTTGAGGTGCGGCATCTGGCGAACTCCGCGGCAACTTTGACCAACCCGCGGGTGCATTACGACCTAGTGCGACCCGGGTTGGCTGTTTATGGGCTCTCACCGGTTCCGCAGTTGGCTGGTGCTGGGGAGTTCGGGTTGCGGGCTGCCATGTCGCTTGAGGCGCAACTGGTCAACGTGAAGCGCGTTTCGGCAGGAGCCGGGGTGTCTTACGGGCATGGATTTGTCAGCGAAACGGATACCGTGCTCGGCCTAGTTCCCCTGGGGTACGCCGATGGCGTGCCGCGGCACGCTTCGGGGGTCACTGAGGCTGCTCGCGCGGACGCCTCCGTTTTAGAACCAGGGGCGACGCCGTACTTAGCGCAGCCGGGCGCACCCGTACGGGTGGGCGGCGGCAATAGTGCCCGCACACTGCGGATTGCCGGGCGGGTGTGTATGGACCAATTTGTGCTGGACCTTGGGCCAAGTGCCACCGAGCAGGTGGGGGACACGGTGGTGCTCTTCGGTGACAGCAGACTCGGTCTGCCGTCGGCGCAGAACTGGGCGGAGGCCGCCGGCACCATTAGTTACGAAATCACAACCCGGCTCGGTGCTCGCATCCCTCGGGTATACCGCGTACAGGAGGACAGGTGAGTTCCCACACGACGCGGTTTGACTTGGTCGATGCTGACAGCACCCGAGCGTTTGGGTCTGCGCTCGCGGCGGTGTTGCGGGCCGGGGACCTCGTGGTGCTCACTGGCGACCTTGGTGCGGGTAAGACCACGTTGACGCAGGGCATCGGTGCGGGGCTGCAGGTTCGTGGTCAGGTTGCGTCGCCCACTTTTGTGATCGCCCGCGAGCATCCGCCACTGCAGGATGGTCCAGCGCTGGTGCATGTGGATGCCTACCGACTTAATTCCTTGGACGACGTCGACGCCCTCGATCTGGATGCCAGTTTGGAAGAGTCCGTGACCGTTGTGGAATGGGGCGCCGGTTTAGTGGATTCCTTGGCGGTGGACCGGCTGGAAATCACTCTGGTGCGTCCCCGTGGGGACGTTCCAGCCTCGGGGGCTGACGAAGGCACGGACCCCGCCGGTGGGGCTAGGCAGGTCACCGTGCGTGCGGTGGGTGCGCGCTGGGCGGACGTACAACTGCCCACTCCCGCGTAGGCTGAGCACATGCCTGTTCTCGCAATAGACACCTCTGACGCCGTTGGCGTCGCTGTACTCGGCGACGACGGCAGTGTGCTTGCTGTGCGTGACGTTAGTCAGGCGCGCCGGCATGCGGAGTTGCTGGCCCCCATGATTGCGGAGGCCCTTGCCGAAGCGCAGGTGCGCCCCCAAGAGTTGACCTATGTTGCGGTAGGCACTGGCCCGGCACCGTTCACCGGTCTGCGGGTGGGATTGGTGTCGGCACAAACGTTTGCGTTCGCCGCCGGAATCCCGGTTTATGGCGTGAGCACGCTGGACGCAGTGGCGCAGCACACCGCAGCGCAGCGGCAGTTGCCCCAGGGCACCACGGTGCTGGTGGCAATGGATGCCAAGCGCCGTGAGGTGTACTACGCGCGTTACGTTGTGTCGGCACGCCAGAAGGGATCTGCGGACCACGAAGGGTTGGCGCCCTCCGAGGGCTCCGCTCCCGACGATGGTTCGGTTCCGGCCGTGGACGTCGTGGTGGCACCAGACGTGGCCAGTGCACAGGACGTCGTGGCAGCGGGGCACGCCACCGGAGCTGTTGTGGTCGGTGCGGGAGCGCAACTTTATCGGAGCGTATTTGAACCAGTGGCAGCACAGTTGGTCGCCCAGGATGGCCCGGCTAATCCGGCGGCAATCGCCGTCGCCGTCGGCCAACTGGCGCGCCAAGGCTTGGAAGCCGGGGTTGACCTGCCAGTGCGGCCGCTGTACCTGCGGCGCCCGGATGCCCAAGAGCCTGCTGCGCGAAAGCGAGCCAGCTGATGCCGGATAACCTCATACCAGAGCACAGCCTCGAAGAGGACCTCGAACTGACAGTCGAGATCTCCCCACAGGAACGCCGGGAGTTGGCGGGACCGCCAACGGGCGCAGTAGACCCAGCGGTGCTCGGCATCCGAGTGCGCGAACTTGTGTGGGCGGACGTCACCCAGGTGGCAGTAATTGAAAGCCTACTTTTTGGGCCCAGCGCCTGGACTATGGGCATGCTCACCGAAGAACTTCGCGGCACGGGCCGCTGGTACATCGGAGCACACCCGATTGACGACGGCGGTCACACCCCCCTGGTGGGGTATGGCGGCATTTGGTACGACGGTGAGCACGCGCACATTATGACGATCGGTGTACACCCGGAGCGGCAGGGCGAGGGCATCGGTCAAGTGTTAATGACCCAGTTGGTGCTGCGCGCCCGGCAGATTGGGGCCCGCAGCATGCTGCTGGAGGTTGCAGTGAACAACCCTGCGGCCATTGCGATGTACGCCCGGGCCGGCTTTGAGCGTATTGGACTGCGCAAGCGCTATTACCAACCAGAAGATGTCGACGCGTACACAATGCAACTCGTTCTCAAAGACCGGGTGCCACCAATCGGAGACCCGGTGTAGGCACCTCGTTGAGAAAAACACTGCATCACGGTTCATACCAACCGCAAGGAGGCGGCAACAATGACACCCCGAGAATCCGTTTTGATCTCGCCGAATGAACTCCAGGGCATTTTTGACTCTGGCCGTCCCGTCACCGTCCTTGATGTGCGGTGGTCACTGGGGCGCGATGATGGCTCCGAGTTGTTTCTAGCCGGGCACCTGCCGGGCGCAATTTATGTGGACCTGGACTCCGAACTTTCCAGCGTCGCCGCACCGCAGCACGGGCGCCACCCGCTACCAGACCTGCCGACTTTAGAGTCCGATGCGCAGCGTTGGGGGGTGCGGCAGGACGTTCCGGTGGTCGTATATGACAACGACGGCGGGCAGAGTGCTGCCCGGGCCTGGTGGGTGCTCCGCTGGGCTGGGCTCACGGATGTGCGCATTCTTGACGGCGGCCTTGGCACCTGGCAGGAGACCGGCGGTGAGATCGTCACCGAGGTCACGACACCGGAGGCGGGGAGTGTGGAGTTCGTCGGTGGGCAGATGCCGGTGCTTGACGCAGACGAGGCGCAGCGCCTTGCCAGCGAACCAGCCCCAGACGGGCTTCTGATTGATGTGCGGGCACAGGAACGCTATGACGGCCGCAGTGAGCAGATGGACCCACGTGCCGGGCACATTCCAGGAGCTATCAACCTGCCCACTGGGCAACTGCTTACCGCGGACGGACGCTTTGCAACCGCAGCAGAACTACGCGAACGCTTCACCGGTGTCGGACTCGACGTCGATTCGCACATCCCCGGCTCCCCGGGACCAGACCACCCCGTGGGCATCTATTGCGGGTCCGGGATTGGCGCGTGCCACACCATTGCTGCGCTGGCAGCAATTGGCGTGGAAGCTGCGCTCTACCCCGGGTCCTGGTCACAGTGGTCGAATGACCCAGCACGGGCGGTAGCGACTGCTCCGGGCGTGGAACCACCCACGACCTAACAAGCCTGGGCTGGCACTGTTCCTTAGACGGTGCCGGTTCTTAGATGGTGTGCGACACATCTGCCGGGTTGAGCCGTGCCGCACGCGGATAGTGCGCACCCTCGGCAGCGGGGTGGCCCAGGTTCATCACAACCATGCTCAGCCACCGGGAGTCCGCAAAGAATTCGGCATCCACCGCGGCGGCATCGAAGCCAGTCATGGGACCCACATGCAGGCCTACGGCACGCAGCGCAGGAATGAAGTAGCCCAACTGCAGCAGTCCGTTCATCTTCGCCATTTCAGCGCGCGCTTCGGGTACGGACACCAAACCCGCCCCAACTTCGCTCAGGTGGGGCGCGAGTACATCCATGCGGGTGTGGAACTCCGGGTCTGCCGCAATGACCAAGGTTAGTGGCGCGGACTGAGTTTTGGCCTGATTGCTCCCGGCCATGTGCTGCACCAAGCGCTCGCGGCTTTCGGGAGTGCGCACAATCAGGTACCGCATCGGGGAGATGTTCATCGCGGTGGGACCCCAACGCATCAGGTCATAGGCGGCGTGCACCTCTTCGTCAGCAACGGGTTCGCCGCTGAACGCCTGCACGGTCCGTGCAGTGCGGAACAGGAGATCGGCGGTGGCGTCATCAATAGCTAACGGGGCCGGCAATGAGGTGGGGGCAGCGTCGTCGATTGTCAGTGTGTGGCTCTGAGGCCCTGCTGAAGTCATACCTGTGTCAACAGTCACGCCGGATGCTCGATTCCCTGCAGCGCTGTGATGTGCATCCCAGACGCTGTGCCGGTCGACCACAGTGGCGGTGTGGCGGGCTTCGCAGCGGTACTACGCTTGCAGGCATGACTGATCCACTCATCCTCGGAATTGAAACCTCATGTGACGAAACTGGGGTGGCGCTGGTGCGCGGACGCGAACTGCTGGTGGACGCAGTTGCTTCGTCCATGGATGAGCACGCCAGGTTCGGCGGCATCATCCCTGAGGTCGCGTCACGGGCGCACCTCGAAGCAATGCTGCCAACAATTCAGCGGGCGTTGCGCGAAGCCAAGGTCACCTTGGAGGACGTGGACGCAATCGCCGTCACCGCAGGCCCTGGCCTAGTGGGTCCGCTGACCATTGGAGTTGCGGCGGCTAAGGCGCTTGCAGTGGGTCTGGGCAAGCCGCTGTATGGCGTGAACCACGTCATCGGTCATGCGGCTGTTGACGAGTTGGTGCACGGCCCGTTCCCCGAGCAGGTGATGGCGCTTGTGGTCTCGGGTGGGCACTCCAGTTTGCTGCTGATTGATGATATTGCCACCTCCGTCACCCTGCTCGGACAGACTCTTGACGACGCCGCTGGGGAAGCTTTTGACAAGGTGGGGCGGCTTCTTGGCTTGCCCTACCCGGGTGGACCACACATTGACCGGTTGGCACAGGGTGGGAACCCGGCCGCGATCCGGTTTCCGCGTGCGTTGACGCTGCCCAAAGACCAGGCAAAGCACGCCTATGACTTCTCCTTCTCGGGCTTGAAGACGGCGGTGGCCCGTTGGGTTGAGGCCCGGCAAGACGCGGGCGAGGAGATTCCATTGGCTGATGTAGCGGCGTCGTTTGCGGCCGCAGTTGCTGATGTCCTTACTGCGAAAACCATTCGCGCCTGCCAGTTGCACAATATTGACACACTGGTCATTGGGGGCGG
>RCNJ01000436.1_pt1 | contig 16435 bp, 16 predicted proteins | sample 2041171 | NCBI WGS metagenome assembly RCNJ01 (sample SAMN09708213, study PRJNA481090) | feces metagenome | biome: feces | host: Pygoscelis adeliae | place: Antarctica: Rookery Lake | collected 2010-03-01 | reverse complement strand
ATCATGACCGTAGGTACCGTAAAGTGGTTCAACGCCGAAAAAGGCTTCGGCTTCATCGCACCTGAGGACGGCAGCGCCGACGTGTTCGCACACTACTCAGCGATCTCGTCAAGCGGCTACCGCTCACTCGACGAAAACCAGAAGGTTGAATTCGACGTCACGCAGGGCCCCAAGGGCCCGCAGGCCGAGAACATTCGCCCACTCTGATTCACCCTGCAACCCAGCGGTAGTTCACTGAACGGCCGCTGACCAGCAGATGCAGTAAAAGTAAGGCCCCGGGATTCTTCCTGGGGCCTTACTTGTTTCTGTTCCTCACTCATGCGTTCGTTATTACGCGCGCCAACTCTGTGCTGCTCGCGACTACGCGCCGAGACCGCTAGCAACTACCCGGGACGGCGGCTTTGCGCCTATGCACAGAGCCGCACCTGCAGGCAGTTGGGCCATTGCCGCTAAACAGAAGGTAAGGGGCTTCCTGCCCCTGCTGGACTGCCACCAAGCGGGAACTCCCGCCCCGGGTGCCATACACCGTCATCACCAAGCTCGAACATATGGAACGAAGCAGCCTCGAAGGTGGCCTCAAAGGTGGCCATTTGGCTAAACGCGCGATCAAGAGCTTCATCAGGAATCTCATGAGCCACAGTCACATGCGGGTGGTAATTGAACCGCAGCACCTGCTCCAAGGGTCCAGAGCGCACCGCACGTTCCAGTTGCTCACACTCCGCGATGCCCTGAACCACCTGAATAAAAACGACCGGTGACACCGGCCGGAATGTCGCGCTCCCACGCAGCATCAGCTGAAACGGCTCAGCCGCACGTGCCACACCCTCCAGGTGCAACACCGCCTCTGGCAGTTTCCCTGCATCAATCAGCGTCGGTCCCAACAACGTAATATGCGGCGGGATGTTGTCCGCCTGCGGGTCGCCAAAACTACGCCGAGCCTCTTGCAATTGGCTGGAGTAGGGCTGCGGAACTTGGATCGACACACCAATCCGCGTTTGGTGCGCACCACGACCGGTATGAGTCACGCGCGCAGTCCCAACGGGGGCAATAGTCCGATCCGGTCATAAATCCGGTCCAGGGTGGCCCGGCCGATAGTGCGTGCCTCAGCGGCGCCCTGCGCCAGAATCGCATCCAGCTCAGCGGGGTCATCCAGATACTCCTGAGCTGCGGCCTGCAACGGCGCCAAGAAGTCAACGACAACATCTGCAAGATCCACTTTCAGGTGGCCATACATTTTGCCCGCATACTCTTCTTCGAGATCCGCGATGGCTTTACCCGTCAGCACCGAGTAGATGGTGAGGAGATTCGCAATTCCCGGCTTCGTCGCTCGATCAAACCGAATTTCGCTGCCGTCATCGGTGACTGCAGACTTAATGCGCTTCGCCGCAGCCTTCGGGTCATCCAACAGCCAGATGGCACCCTTGCCGTGCTCGGTCTTGCTCATCTTCTTTTCCGGTTGCTGCAGATCCTGAATTTTTGCACTCGCCGGCACGATGTGCGGCTCCGGCACCACGGCAGTGCCAGCACCAAAGCGAGTGTTCAACCGCTCAGCAAGGTTGCGAGCCAACTCTAAATGCTGACGCTGGTCTTCCCCAACGGGAACCAGCGCGGTGTCGTACAGCAGGATGTCCGCTGCCATCAGCACCGGGTAGGTGAACAGCCCGACAGTTGTGCCCTCAGCCCCTTGACGAGCAGATTTGTCTTTGAACTGAGTCATGCGACTTGCCTCGCCAAAGCCGGTCTGGCAGCCCAACACCCATGCAAGTTCAGAGTGCTCAGGTACGTGCGACTGCACAAACAGCGCAGCCTTCTTGGGGTCCACTCCCCCAGCCAGGTACTGCGCCGCGGTGCGGCGCGTCCGGTCACGCAACTTGTGCGGGTCCGGACTGACCGTCAACGCATGGAGATCAACGACGCAGTAAAGCGCGTCGTAAGAGTCCTGCAATTTGACCCACTGGGACAGGGCACCGATGTAGTTTCCAAGGTGCAAGGAGTCTTCTGTCGGTTGCATTCCGGACAGAATCCGAGGGCGCGGAGAATCAAGCATTCAACTATTCTTGCAGGTTTGCCGCCCAGAATATAAACCGCCCATTTTTTTTGGGGTGAAGCCCGTAGGAACTCACGTCGCTTCGTCATCAAAAGGTGCTGGTTCATCCTCAGTGTGCTGCTGCGCATTACGGGCCGCGAAGTGTCCCGCTGCTGCTGCCCCAGCCGCGTTAGCCGCCTGCTGCTGCGCTCCTGCTGCGGTGCCCGGCTGCCCGCTAGGACTGCTGAGGTTCTGGCTGCCAATGATGGCACCTAGGCCGAGACCCTCGTCTTCCATGAGGGCATCGCGCACAATCCGGCGCGGGTCATAGCGACGCGGGTCCATTGAGGCCCAGTCGACGTCGCCAAGTTCTTCGCCGAACTCAGAATCCACCCGGGTTTTCGCATCTGAGAGCATTTTGCGGGCTGAGCGCACGAAACCTGCGAGTTGCTCGGCATAGCCGGGTAGCCGCTCGGGGCCAATGACCACAGCAGCCACAATCAGCAAGACGATCAGTTCGCCGCCATTAATTCCGAACAAAGCAGCGCTACCCCACCCGGGCGAAGCGCCCGAAACGTAGCTGCGCCGTCAAGCCATGCCTCTGGACCGGGGTCATCATTGGCTGACTGCCTCGTCGAGCACCATACGCACGTCCGTTTCGTTTTCCGTGCCGTTTGATCGGATAGTCAAGACCACCGCATCACCGGGGGCTTTTGCACGGATTGACACGATCAGTTCGTTGGGCGCCGTGACCGGACGACCGTCAATTGCGACAATGACGTCCCCTGACTGGAGGCCAGCGCGGTCTGCCGCGCTATCGGGGGTGACCGCGGTCTGCCCCTCTGGTGGATCGCGCAGCACCATGACGCCCTCACCGTCGTAGAAGGAGTCGAGCAGCACTCCAATGAGTGGGTAGGTGGCAGTGCCAGTCTCAATCAGCTCTGCCGCGGTTCGTTTAGCTTGGTTGGACGGGATGGAAAACCCCAGTCCAATACTGCCGGTGGCCTGAGCAGAACCAGGTGGCTGGGCGATTGCAGAGTTGATCCCAATCACTTCCCCAGCGCTGTTGACCAGGGGCCCCCCTGAGTTACCGGGATTAATTGCCGCGTCAGTTTGGATTGCGTTAATGAACGCAGTGTCAGCGTCACCCCCAGCAACAACCGGACGGTTCATCGCGCTGACAATTCCCGTTGTCACAGTGCCGTCCAAGCCCAACGGAGCACCAACCGCGATGACGGGGTCTCCTACAACGACCGAATCAGAATCGCCCAATGTGAGTGGTTCCAAGCCGGTGCGTTCAATTTTCACCACGGCCAAGTCATAGTCATTTGTGCTGCCCACCACAGTCCCGGCTTCTTTGGACCCGTCGGAGAGCAACACGGTAATGCGTGCAGCATCTGAGGCCGCAACGACGTGGTTATTCGTCAGGATGTAACCATCTTCGCTGAACACAAAACCGGAACCTGTTGAGTAGGATCCGCCGTCCACAACTTCAAGAGAGACCACCGAAGGCGTCACGGCCTGCGCAATGCCCGCTACCGATTCGGGGGAGCGTTCTGGGCCTTGGGTCTGCGCAACGACCGGAACCTCGACGACCGTAGCCCCCGCTCCAACTTTCGACTGTCCCGCCATGAAGCCACCCGTCCCGCCGGCAACAAGTGCTAGCGCAACGACGAGTAGAACAGAACCAAAACCCAATTTAGCCCGCGCGGCACTCTGCGGCCGTGTTGGCCCCTCTGCGGCGTACGGCAACTGGGGCCCGGGGTAGCTTCCGCTGGGCTGGGATGCCCACCCTGCGGGCCCAGCCGGGTACTGCCTTGGCTGTGGCTGCTGCGCCGGTGTGTGCGAGGCTCCGCCTGGTGGCTGCTGTGACTGCGGCTGGGTGGGGCCCTGCGATGCGGACCCCTGCCGGCCAGAGTTGGGCTGAGCGGAGTTCGGCTGAGCGGAGTTCGGCCGAGCGGAGTTCGGCTGCGGACTCTGTGGCAGCGGTGAGTGCGGTCCACTGCCCTGCGGGAAGCCCACAGGTGGCTGTCCTGGACTCGCAAAAGGCGTCTGATCGGGTTCGGTCATGTTGCTCAGTTTGCTCCAGTCAGCGTTGCCCAGCCGCGAGCGATTCGTCGCTCAACTCCACTGGGAAAGGAGTGGTTGGGGTAGTGCTCAATCACCTCGGTGACAGCCGGCGACTGCCCGGCAGCAACGAGGTCAACAACTATGTCACCGGACTGCCAAACAATGTGCAAAGGCTCAACTGATAGGACAAAAACAGGCCGGTCGGCAATCCGCATGTTCTGCACTGCATCGAGTTCGTGGGTAGCAAGTTTGCCGGACTGCTCGCGCACCATGATCGGATTGTCCTGCTCCCCGCGATTCACCTGCTGCACCATGGAGTCCCGTGACTGCCCTCCTGCGAGAATAGTGAGCGCTTCAACATCGCTCAGATCCGGCGCCACCATGCTGGGTGACCCGAGAGCAGCCACTCCCAGCAAAGCTGCGCAGACTCCCGCACCCACCATCAATGTCGCGCGCCGCGCGCGCTGTGGCCTGTGCACCTCACCTGTCAACGCAGGAAGTACTCGGTCCTGCGTCGATTCCGGACGCAGCTCAAAGGGGACGACCTGTCGGCGTGGAAAGTCCGCCGGAACATTCTGCTCGGCGACGGCGCGCAGCAGCCGGTTCGTGAGTTCCGAACTGGGGTCCACGTCCGGTGCGGACATCAGTGCGCTTCGTGCCTGCCGAATTGCCGCCAGTTCAGTTGCGCATCTTCGGCACTGTGCGGTGTGCATGACCAAACGTTCCGCGCGAGCCGCACCCAATTGCCCGTCAACGTATGCACTCATCCAGTCACCAAAATGGCTCATGACAGGCCACCACCGTTGGCGGGGAAACTGGGGACCTTTGCAGTCCCTGTGAAGTCACGCATATCGGCTTGGGTACGCCGGTGCGCCAACGACTTACGCAGTTGCGCTCGGGCCCGGTGAATCCGGGACCGCACCGTGCCCATTTTGATGTCGAGGGTGCGTGCTATCTCCTCATAAGAGAAGCCTTCAATGTCGCACAGCACAACAGCCGCACGGTTCTCAGGAGTCAACTCATCAAGCGCAAACTGGATGTCATAGTCCAGGTTCTGGTGCTCAAACTCTCGTTCCGGGCGCTGCTCGCTCGGCGCCTGCACGAGGTGCTCGTTTTCCCCCATGGTGTCCATCCGAATGCGCTTCTTACGGCGGACCCGGTCCAGAAACAGATTCGTCGTAATGCGGTGCAGCCAGCCTTCGAATGTGCCCGGCTGAAAAGTGTTCAAAGACCGGAAGACGCGGATGAACACGTCTTGGGTGAGATCTTCGGCGTCATGTTGATTACCGGTCAGCCGATAGGCAAGACGGTAGACCCGTGCGGAGTTGTCCCGCACGATCGACTCCCAAGAGGGAGGTGTCCACTCGTCCATTGCCATAAGAACAAGTATCTCAAACTCGGGCCGCGGCACTCACCATTGCCTGTCAGTGCCCGCTGAGCGTCACGCACCGCTAAGATCGTGCATGTCAGCGCATCATTTTCCATTGCAGGAGGCCATCATCTCGAACGATAAGACCCTCAGCTGGGTCTACGCCGAAGAGTTCGTCTCCGAAGACGACATCATGCTCCGGGCTAGGGAGCGCGCCGACCAGTTCGGCTGCCCCGCTATTGATCCCGGTGCTGGCGCCGCGCTCCGGATGCTCGCCGCCGCAATTTCGGCGCGCGCAGTTGTAGAAATCGGGACTGGAACCGGCGTCGCCGCACTGTGGCTGCTGCGCGGTATGGCACCCGACGGGATCCTGACCACTATTGATGCTGAAGCTGAGCACCAGCGTGCCGCCAAAATTGCCTTCGCCGAAGACGACATCAAACCAACCCGGACCCGCGCAATTTCTGGTCGGCCCTTTGATGTATTGCCGCGGCTTACCGACGGTGCCTACGACATGGTGTTCGTCGGCACGGATGCGGCAAATTATGCGGACTACGTCGAGATGGCCTTGAAACTACTGCGGCCGGGCGGGCTTCTGGTTGTCAACGATGCCCTCTGGCATGACCGGGTTGCTGACCCAGCGCGCCGCGACGAAACCACCACGGCAATTCGCGAGATGGGCCGCATGCTGCGCACGGATGAGCGGGTTATTCCTGCGCTGCTACCGGTCGGTAATGGCTTACTCGTCGCCGTCCACAAGTAAGCACGGTTCACAAGTGCGCGCGGTGCGCTAGGAGCCTGCGCACACCTTAAGCCGCGGTTTTTTAACCGAAGTTGTCAGAGTTTGCGCAGTAGTTCCAGCAGTAGCCGCGCGCCGTAACCTGTTGCGCCCGCTGTAATCTCGTGGTTGTCCGCGTCGGCGCGCGCCGGCCCGGCGATGTCAAGATGCGCCCACCGGCGAGCTCCAACGAACTCCTGCAAGAACAAAGCCGCGGTAATTGCTCCACCACCTGGCGAAACGTGTGGCACATGGCTGAGATCTGCGTAGGGAGAGTCAAGTGCGGAACTGTACTCAGTCACCAGCGGCATATGCCAGACCTCCTCGCCTGTTTCTAAGGCAGCTGCTTGAACTGCTTTCACAAGTTCCGCATCAGAAGTGAATAGAGCAGCGTGTCCCTTGCCTAAGCCGACGCTTGCCGCGCCTGTGAGAGTTGCGACGTCGATCAGGACATCGGGGGCCAGTTCAGCGTCTGCATAGGCCAGGGCGTCGGCAAGAACGATGCGGCCCTCGGCGTCAGTGTTGCTCACCTCAACCGTCGCTCCGTTGAACATGGTGAGCACATCAGAAGGCCGGTAAGAGTCGGCTCCGAAGTGGTTCTCCGCAAGGGGCAAGACTGCGGTTACCCGATGCAGCACCTGGGCCTCTTGAGCCGCGAGCACAGTTGCCAGGGCTACAGCTGCACCCGCCATATCGGTTTTCATTGGAACCATAGCCAGGCGAGGCTTAATGGAGATCCCGCCGGTGTCGTAGGTGATTCCCTTCCCAACAATGACTACATGCTGGGGCTCTAGGGCTGAAGTGCCTGCCGTAGCAGGAGTGTAAGAAACAGTCACCAGTCTGGGCGTACTTGCCGAGCCGGCGCCCACGGCAAGAATGCCACCGAAACCTTGCGCTGCGAGATCCTTTTCGTCCCAGATTTTTGTCTCAAGCCCAGCGTCTGCAGCTAGCTGCTCCGCACGCTGAGCGAGCCACTGGGGCGTCTTCAAGTTTGATGGAGTGTTCGTTAAGTTACGAACCAACCAGGTGGCCCGTGCCGCAGTATGCGCCATTGACACAGTCTCGGGGCAATGATCGCCCAACATTGTGAGTGTGCGGGCCGGCTCCGAAACTGAGGCGCCGGTGCGCTGTGACACTTGGGTGTAACTGCCCAGTAAGTACCCCTCAACGAATGCTGCCGCATTTTTCTGCGCTGCCGCTCCGGCAACCGTTGTCAGCACCCGGTCGCAACCGCGGGTGGCCCGGGCTAAAGCGGCGCCGGCGCGCCGTAGCGCGCGGTCGTCACCTGTGCCAACCCCGAGCAGAATGACTCGCTCTGGCAGGCCAACCCATGGCAACGCAACGGAACGTTTATGTGGTCGAGGCAAATCAATAACGTGCGCTTCACCAGCTTTACCGGTGAGATCAGCACGGTGGGCGAGTTCTGCAAAGTCGATTCCGTAGCGAACCGCTGCATCAACCGTTCCGTGCCGTGGCTGCAGGTCATCGCCGTCCTCAACCGCTGGTGCGATCGGGACGGCAACAACCTCAACTTCTTCGGTCGTCAGGAAGGTGCAGTCGAGCAATTGGCCCGATTCGACCGTCACCTCAGGAAGGGATTGCTCCTGCTCCCAAAGGCTAAGGTCGCCGGCCTGCAGTTCGACGTGAGCTTCCAATCGTGGCAAGACGAATCAGCTCACGACGCCGTTCAAAGCTGCGCCGAGCTCAGTTGCTTCGGTTGCGTTCATTTCGACGACGAGGCGTCCTCCGCCTTCAAGTGGAACCCGCATCACGATTCCACGGCCTTCTTTAGTCACTTCAAGTGGCCCGTCGCCAGTCCTTGGCTTCATCGCTGCCATGAGTGGCTCTCCCTTGTGTCGTGTTTCTGACCACGGTTCGTAGCAGTCGCCCGGTGAGGAAACCGCCGTCGAACAGTGGATGTCCGTAACCCATTCTAGTTCACAACCACGACCACTACGTGCAGGGGGCGGATCATACGTGTGCTATAGCCTCAGAGTCCACGCAGCGGCGCCCGCGGTTCCACTTCGCCACGGATCGCCGCAACCATGTCCAACACCCTGCGTGTTGCCCGAACATCGTGTGCCCGAAACACCCTGGCGCCCTGCCATGCGGCGACAGCAGTTGCCGCAAGAGTTCCCTCAAGCCGCTCGTTTACTGCCAAGTCCAAGGCCTCCCCCACAAAGTCTTTGCGGGACAGTGCCATCAACACTGGGAAACCCAATTGCGTGAGTTCGCCGGTGCGGTGCACCAAACGCAAGGAGTGCGCCGTCGTCTTGCCAAAGTCGGGCGTCGGGTCAACCAGAATGGACTCTGGCGCAACACCTGCGGCCACCGCGCGGGCCGTACCGGCCCGAAGCGTGGCAATCACATCGAAGACAACACCCTCGGCGAGGTCGGTTCCATCTGGAACCCCTAGCGGCAGGGGGAAATGCGGCTGATCAGGATCAGTGCGGGGCGCGTTGCCTCCCGTGTGGGAGCACACCACCCCTAGGTTGAACTCCGCCGCAACGTCAACCACATGCGGGTCATACCCCGCCCACGTGTCGTTCAGTAGATCGACCCCCGCCAGCGCGGCTGCACGGGCCACCTCTGACCGCCAGGTATCAACGCTCACCAACAGATCTGGAAATTGCTCCCGCACCTGGCTGATGAAGGGCACCACACGATCAATTTCCTGCTGTGTGCTCACTTCGGGCCCGGTACCGGCCCGAACGCCACCGATGTCGACGATCTGAGCGCCTTCGCGTTCCGCAAGGGCCACGGCCTCTAAGGCACGCGCGTCGTCGTCGTGCCTAGCTCGGTCGTAAAAGGAGTCCGAGGTGCGGTTAATGATCGCCATCACCGCACCGGAGCACTCCCCCACGGGCTGCCCCCGCAGCACCAGAGTGGGAGCGGGAGGGAAACCCATCACTATGCGTCGGGTCCCGGTTCGGTCTGACCTGTTGCGGCAAGTTGATCTTCCACGAGACCGTCGCGGGACGCACGCTGCGAGGCACGTAGTTCAGCGCTGCGCTCCACCACGAAAGCCACTGCTTCCTCAGCGCTGTCAACGACTCTGAGCAGGTCGACGTCTTCGGCACGGATCATGCCGCGTTCCAGTACCTCGCCGCGGAGCCAGTCCAACAGCGGTGTCCAAAACTTTGTGCCGATGAGCACAATCGGGAACTCAGTGACCTTGTGCGTCTGCACCAAGGTCAGAGCTTCGAACAGTTCATCCAGGGTGCCAAAACCCCCGGGCAACACGACGAAACCTTCGGAGTACTTCACGAACATCGTTTTGCGTGCGAAAAAGTACCGGAAGTTGACCCCGAGGTCGACCCACTCGTTCATGCCCTGCTCAAAGGGCAGCTCAATTCCAAGCCCAATCGACACCCCACCGGATTCACTGGCGCCCTTATTTGACGCTTCCATAGTCCCTGGACCACCGCCGGTCATCACGGCAAATCCGGCCCCCACTAAGCGCCTTGCTACCTCTTCACCCAGTGCGTAATCGGGGTGATCAGCTTTGGTGCGGGCAGAGCCAAAGATGCTCACCGCGGGACCAATTTCAGCCAAAGCGCCGAAGCCTTCAACGAATTCACTCTGAATCCGCATCACGCGCCAAGGGTCACCATGTAGCCAATCGGTGTCACCACCCTTGGCCAGTAGTCGCTGATCAGTTGTCTGGGCAGGAATCTGGCCACGGCGCAACAGCACCGGGCCCATCCGATAGCCGGTTCCGGGCTGCGAAACGCCTTCATCACTCATGCACCGCAGACTATGCGCTTTCGAACCGGACTGTCGGGTGCGTGCACCCGCGCGTCGGAAGAATTATTGCGACGCGCCCCAGCGAATGCATTCCTGGACCCTGTACGGAACGCCTAGGCTGGCCCTATGACATCACGCGCCGCCTGGGGCCATGGGATCGCGACGATCACCCAAGACGGAACAGTGCTGGACACCTGGTTTCCAGCCCCGACTCTTGGCCGCCGCCCACACCTCGACGCTGATGCGGCAACGCTTGAGCAATTGCAACAACTAGTCGGCAAAGATGCAGCGCGGGATGTGCACCGGGAAGTTGTGACAGTAGACATCGACTTGGACACCCCACCGCTCTCCGCCTCCGATGCGTATTTGCGGCTACATCTGCTCTCCCACCGGTTGGTGCCTCCGCACGCACAGAACCTCTCCGGACTCCTCAGCATTCTGAGCAACGTGGTCTGGACCACTGCCGGGCCCTGCGCCGTGGACGGGTTCGAACTCACCAGATTGCGCCTGGCGGCCAAAGGCCCCGTCACCGTTTACGGCGTCGATAAGTTTCCGCGGATGGTCGACTACGTCGTTCCTAGTGGGGTGCGCATTGCCGACGCCGACCGGGTACGTCTGGGTGCACACCTCGCGATGGGAACCACCGTCATGCATGAGGGGTTCATCAACTTCAACGCAGGAACGCTCGGCGCAAGTCTGGTCGAAGGGCGCATTTCAGCCGGGGTAACAGTCGGACCGGGGACTGACATTGGCGGTGGCGCCTCAACAATCGGGGCTTTCCCTGGAACCGCCGCTGATGCGGTATCGGTAGGGACCCGCTGTTTGCTGGGCGCTAACTCGGGACTGGGCATCAGTCTGGGCGACGATTGCGTTGTTGAAGCCGGATTGTTCCTCACCGCAGGCACCAAAGTGCGCCTCGTTAGGCCAGGCACCGCCGACTCCCCCACCGCAGTAAAAGCCGTCGAATTGGCCGGGCGCAGCAATCTGTTATTTCGCCGCAACTCCGAAACAGGTTCAGTCGAAGCAGTTGATCGGGGAGTCCCTACCGCCCCTGCGCTCCACACAGAACTGAACTAATTTGCCCACAAAGAGTAAGCGCAACCGCAAACGGAAACTTCAGCGCCGTGCTCGCCTGTTCCTCATCGTACTGACCACCTGTGCGCTGCTTGGGGTTGGCGTGGCAAGCATCGTCTCCACTCTTTCTGCCCTCCAACCGGACCCCAAGGAACCGCAGCGGTGCGCTGCCCAGTTGAATGGCACTCAGTGGTATCTGTCTCCAGATCAGGCCCAGAACGCCGCGCTGTTTGCGGCGATGGCAACTGAACGTGACCTGCCGGGCCGAGCGGTCACCATTGCAATTGCCACTGCGTTGCAGGAGTCACGGATGATCAACATTGATTATGGGGATCGTGACTCAATTGGTCTGTTCCAACAGCGTCCCTCCCAGGGGTGGGGGTCTGTTGAGCAGATTATGGAACCGGTTTACGCCACCGGAAAGTTTTATGACGGGCTTGTGAAGGTCTCTGATTATCAGAGCCTGGAGGTCACCGTTGCGGCCCAGGCAGTGCAAAGATCTGGTTTTCCGGATGCATATGCCCAGCACGAAAGTTGGTCGCGGGCTTGGGCTTCTGCACTGACCGGGCACGACGCGGGAGCTATCACGTGTGCGCTGCAAGACCCAGCACGCGCTCCGCATTCCCAGGCGCCGACGAAGCCGCTGACCACGCGGGTGCAGCGGGACTTTCCGTCACTTTCCCCCAAGGCCCTCAAGTACAGCGTCGACGCTGGCCCAGGGATTCGGGTGAATGCGGGTGACCTGCCCGGCGGAAAATCCAATGAGCTGAGGCAACGACGAGCTGTTGCCTTGGCACACTGGGCCGTTGCCGTTGCCCTTGAGCAGGACATTGTCAGCGTTCAGGTGGCAGATCTGATGTGGTCCCGGGCAACGGGCACGTGGCAGAGCAACCCGACGCCTGCGAAGCCAGGCATTGTGCTTATCCGGCTTGCCCCACTCGAATAGACTCGGTGCATGTCCGGCCAATTCTGACTGATCAAAGAAAGATCGCGCCAGCCCGAAGTGGGCTGACGCGATCTGCTTAGTTCAGGACTAACCTCAGTGTTACCGTTTCGCCACTTCGATGTAATCCCGGCTGGTTTCACCGGTGTACACCTGACGCGGCCGGCCGATCTTCGTGGCGGGGTCCTTCGTCATTTCGCGCCACTGTGCAATCCAGCCGGGCATCCGACCGAGTGCAAACAGCGGGGTAAACATGTTCGGGGAGAAACCCATTGCCTTGTAAATGAGGCCCGTGTAGAAATCGACGTTGGGGTAGAGCTTGCGCTCGATGAAGTAGTCATCGTGCAGCGCAATGTCCTCAAGCCGCAGTGCAATATCAAGCAGTTCGTCCTCGGCACCGAGGCTCTTCAGCACGGCGTGCGCGCTGTCTTTAACGATGGCGGCGCGGGGGTCGTAGTTCTTGTACACCCGGTGGCCAAAGCCCATGAGTCGGACGCTGTCGTCCTTGTTCTTGACCCGCTCAACGAAGGTGTCAACGGTCTGCTCGGAGTTCTTAATCTCGGTGAGCATCGAGAGCACTGCCTCGTTAGCGCCCCCGTGCAGTGGACCAGACAACGCATTCACACCCGCAGCAACTGAGGCAAACAGGTTTGCCTGGCTGGAGCCCACCATTCGCACAGTTGATGTGGAGCAGTTCTGCTCATGGTCGGCGTGCAAAATCAGCAGGGTGTCAAGTGCCTCGATGACGACCGGATCGGAGTCGTACTGCATGTACGGAACCGCGAAGGTCATGCGAAGGAAGTCGTCGATGTAGCCGCGTGAGTAGTCAGGGTAGAGCAGTGGCTCACCCATTGCTCGGCGGTGTAGGTAGGACGTAATGGTGCGCGTTTTGGCCAACAGCAGGACCGTGGCTAGCTCAACAGTTTCTTCGTCAAATGGGTCCAGCGCTTCTGGGTAGAACGTTGATAGCGCGTTAATCCCTGAGGAGAGCACTGCCATGGGGTGCGCGTTGCGCGGGAAGGTGCCCATGAGGGTGCGAAAGTCCTCGTGCACGAAGGTGTGCCGGTTGACCCGGGTGACAAAGGCATCAAGTTCGGACTCAGAGGGCAGGTTGCCATGGATCAGCAGATACGCCACCTCAAGAAAGGTGGAGCCCTTGGCCAATTGGTCGATCGGGTAGCCGCGGTAACGCAGGATGCCAGCGTCGCCGTCAATGTACGTAACCGCTGATTCGCAGGAAGCCGTGTTCGTGAAGCCAGGGTCCAAAGTGACCGTGCCGGTTGAACTCAACAGCGACGAGATCCCCAGCCCGTCGTTTCCCTCGGTCGCTGGTGTCACGGGCAGATCCAGGGTTTTCTCCCCAACCGTGAGTTTGACCTCGGGGGTTCCGTTGTCGGACATAACTTCCTTCCTTCAGGTGCGGCGCCGAAGTCCTCCGGCGTAACGACCTGGTGAGATATGCGACGACGTCGCTGACTAAATGTGTCGACGAACGCCGTTGCTTGCGGGCAGCGTCGACCGTCTGGAATTGACGGTACCCGTGGCATTGGTCCCCGCGCTAATCCGCCAGGGACTTTTGGGAAAAACCTATGTGAGTTCCGTCACTCTTCAGTTTGCGGTGGCAACGCGCCGATCATCGGGTCGTCCTTAGGGATCAGCCCCGTCTTCGCTGCGCCACCTGGGGAGCCGACGCTGTCAAAGAACTCCACGTTGGCTCGGTAGTAGTCACTCCACTCCTCGGGCACGTCGTCTTCGTAGAAGATTGCCTCAACCGGACAAACAGGCTCGCAGGCACCACAATCCACGCATTCATCGGGGTGGATGTACAACGACCGGTTGCCTTCATAGATGCAGTCAACCGGGCACTCCTCAACACACGATTTGTCCTTGACATCAACACATGGCTGAGCAATTACATAAGTCACAGTCAGTCCCTTCAGATCAGCGTCGCTGCTCCGGCAGGCCGGTGCATGCGTCAACGCGTGTGAACTGTCATCCCACTGTAGGGCACGTCAGTTCAGGACCTCTGGACGCTGCTCGCCCCCCAGGCACATCACGCGGACAACGCGTTCATCTTGCCCACTTCCGAGGGTTGGAGCATCAAGTCCCACATTCCGGACACCTTTGACCATCAACTAACACGCTCATACGTTCACAGTCATGACCAAGGCCCCATCCTCCGTGCCCGCAACGATGTGTTGCGTGGCTGAGCCATGCCTGGTCAACAACATGCGCTGTCGCTGTTGTTGAAGCTCATCTGACAAACGTCGCGCCGCAGATCATCTGCAGCCCACATTCCTGCACGTCAGCCCCTGCACACACGCCCTGGCCGAAACCGGACTCCAGCAGTCCGCACTCTTGTGTGTGCGCCAGACATCGAAGAAGGACCTGAGTTGACCACCACAGACCCGACTGCACCAAACACCATCGCTGCATCACCGGCGGCCTCCGGCGCTGCGGCTCCCGCGAAGGCCGCACCACGTCCCGCAACTCGTCCCGCCCGCAAGCCCCGTCCGAATGGGCAGTGGGCAGTGGACGGTAAAGAGCCCCTCAACCACAACGAGGTGTGGAAGCAGCAGGACGACGGCCTCTCCGTCCGCGAGCGCATTGAAAGCACATATGCGCAGCAGGGCTTTGACTCCATTACCGACGATGACCTGCATGGTCGCTTCCGGTGGTGGGGTCTCTACACCCAACGCAAACCGGGAATCTCAGGCGGTCAGACCGCCCAGTTGGAACCGCGCGAACTGGAAGACAAGTACTTCATGATGCGGGTTCGCATTGATGGCGGCGGTCTCACCACTGAGCAGTTACGCGTTGTGGCTCAGATTTCTACTGAGTTCGCTCGGGACACCGCTGATATAACGGACCGGCACAACATTCAGTTGCACTGGGTCGAGATTGAGAACGTGCCCGAAATTTGGCGCCGGCTCGAAGACGTGGGGTTGAACACCACTGAGGCGTGTGGCGATGTGCCCCGAGTGATTCTGGGGAGCCCCGTGGCCGGCATCGCTGCCGATGAGATCATTGACCCCACGTGGGCGATTCAGGAAATCGCGAGGCTGTACATCGGTGACCCTGCGTTTTCGAATCTGCCCCGCAAGTACAAAACGGCTCTGACAGGTCACCCGAGTTTGGACGTGGTCCACGAAATTAACGACGTCGCTTTCGTTGGGGTGCAGCACCCCGAGTTTGGGCCTGGCTTTGACCTGTGGGTGGGGGGCGGGCTCAGCACGAACCCGAAACTTGGGGAACGCCTTGGGGCATTTGTGCGGGAAGAGCAGGTTCCGGATGTGTGGGCGGCTGTGACCTCGCTGTTCCGTGACTACGGTTACCGGCGCCAGCGGAACAAGGCCCGGATGAAGTTCCTGCTCGCAGACTGGGGCCCGGCCAAGCTACGCCAGATCTTGCAAGATGAATTTCTTGGGTTTGAACTGCCCGACGGGCCAGCCCCGGCCACACCAACTCGCTCTGGTGACCACGTGGGGGTGCACCAACAGAAGGACGGGAACTACTACGTTGGCGCAGCGCCATTCGTTGGCAGAGTCTCAGGTAGCAAGTTGAAGGCCGTTGCTGATGTGGCCCAAGCGGCCGGATCTGGGCGGATACGGCTCACGCCGTACCAAAAACTCCTGGTGCTCGACGTACCCGAGGCGCACGTCAACGACGTCGTCAACGGTCTGCGGGTGCTGGAACTGGAAGCGCAGCCCAGTACGTTCCGGCGCGCCACCATGGCGTGCACCGGAATTGAATTCTGCAAACTGGCGATTGTTGATACCAAGGCCACTGCGAAGCGGGTCGTGCTCGACCTCGAGCAGCGGCTTGCTGACCTCCCGGAACTCAAAGCCGTCACGCTGAACATCAATGGGTGCCCCAACTCGTGCGCTCGGCTGCAGACAGCCGACATCGGGCTCAAGGGCATGCTCATTCCTGGTGCGGATGGTGAGCCAACCCCCGGGTACCAGGTGCACTTGGGTGGCGGACTGGTGGAAAAGGGCAGAGAAGAAGCAGGGCTGGGACGCACAGTGCGTGGCCTCCGCATCACTGCCGACGGCGTTGCCGAATACGTCGTGCTGCGCCGCTTCAACTCAGAACAGGCTGAAAGCGAAACGTTCGCGCAGTGGGCGCACCGCGTGGAAGATGAGGCCCTGCTGTGAGCGAGTTAGACGCCCCTGGCGAACTCACTGGGCTAGCTGCCCGTCGGGCCGCCGCACAGCAACACGCTGCCGCCGGCCAGGCACACGCAGCGGCAAAGGCTGCCCGCGCGGCAGCGGGACGCACCCTCCGTGCGGAGGCCGAATTGCAGGAAATTCTTGCGGCAGGACGCCGTGAGCTCACTGCCGCCAACGGCTCGGAGGCCAGTGCCTCCCAGGTGTGCGCTTGGGCCGCTGAGCAGTTTAATGACCTGCTCACCGTTGCGTGCTCCAT
>RCNJ01000423.1_pt1 | contig 16463 bp, 22 predicted proteins | sample 2041171 | NCBI WGS metagenome assembly RCNJ01 (sample SAMN09708213, study PRJNA481090) | feces metagenome | biome: feces | host: Pygoscelis adeliae | place: Antarctica: Rookery Lake | collected 2010-03-01 | reverse complement strand
ATAGAAGAAGAACAACTGTTTTCAATATTATTATTCTAAGGTCATTGATCAAATATACAATTGCAATACCTGCGATACATTCAACAATATCCATCCGAATACTGAGCACAACAACATCTACCTCCAAAATTCAGGCCCCACTTCAAGTAAACGATCCCCCGCATTGACATTTTCGGATTGCGAGTATTCTAATTCGAGAGCCTCAATTGCAAGAAAAAGGCAATGTGATGTTCCTATGGCCATACTGCTCCGACGGGACATGGCACTCCTCAAAGGCACTCCTCGCACGACACAAAGACCGTAACTATACTCGCTGTCCAAACTGCAGAAGACGGTTTCAGACCCCCTCCAAGCCTTGTAAAGTAAGAAAGCCAGTCCCGCCCTGTTTAGCAGACTACTGAAATCTCCAGCATATGTTTGCGAATTGCTGCAGAAAAGCTCCTGTGGACGCCGGAAGCGATTCCCAAAGTTAAGCTGCAGATTCTAGCTACGACACCGATGACAAAGAACAGGCCAGTGAGGAGAAGAAAACACCAGATCAGCGGCACAAGTGTGGCATATATGGCTGGTTGTACGGTACCAGAGATGGAATACAAAATGTAAGTCAAGTCGTCTCTCGGTGCCTTGATGGCCTATGCTCGTTTTATTCCGCAGCACATGACATCAAATCAACCCACAAGCGAAGAGAGGCAATCAGTGGGTGTTACTGTTTGTGAGATCTGCGAAAATTACTGCCCGACTCCACATGTGATGAAAATGGTTGGTATATAGCCTCAGTTCATGGTACTTGATAGTTGATACTGATTGTGCTGAGCAGCACATGATAACAAAACACCCGGAGACTCGACGCATCCATGAGTAGGCCGCCCAACCTATCTCCGAATGTGATCCATGCCATTGGAGTTGTTCCAGACAGACCCAGTTGATCTACGTCTCAGTGATTGGAGCTCAATGCTCATATTATTCCCCAGAACTAGGTGTCAAATCACGCCCACAACCCGCGAACATTAGAAACGAGGATAGAGAGAAACTCAGAAGATGTTAATGAGTGTCAGGTTTGCGCGGAACAATGGTTTAATCCAGGCGGGTTAGAAATGTTCCGTTGACTTACGGCTTCAATACGTGGTACATGATGCTGATTATGTTTCGCAGCGCTACCGAGAAAACCATATCAACAACCAGCAAGCACTCCGACGAAGTGTACTGCGATGTACAGGGGAATGGTTTTATGAGTGCGACATTTGTTGCGCACGATGTTTCAATCCATTATTGATGAACAAGGGCAGCGGCCATACACCTCATCGCTTCGTCCTGGCATGCTCATTGGCTGTATTGCGGCTTGACGGTTGCTCAGGGAGAGAGAGGTATGTCCGTGCCTTTGTGTTGCCTTTGGTGAGGGTAGTCTTATGGACTCTGCGTTTGGGAACCTTTTTATCCTTGGCTGCATTGAGCCGAGAAGAAGCGACTGCTTCCATTATCGAGTTGTCCCCATGCAGCGTCGAAGGACCACCCGCATCGCTCTCTTTGCTTCTCATCTGATCTCCAACGACTGCTGTTGCTTTCCCTGGCAATGTCCTTAGAGCAAGACCTAAGCTCTTGGCATCGGTGGCCTTTACCAGCTCACTCTGGTCCATGTTTGGCTCTATGACATTAGCCATAACTTCGTCTTCTTGCTCAGGCCCAACAGTCAACTCCTTATTGATATTTGACTGTTCGTCATTTGGGGAAGGAGACCTGGTGTGATGATTCGTAGACAGGGTGAGCAGGCAAGCCACTCGCATAGGAGGCACGGAGGACGCAACATAGTGTAGCGGGGCGAGCGGTAATATATTTCATAAACTAATCGCTGGCCCCTCATTCAGGGTCAGCCATTCTACTTTACTGTGTAGGAGTGCCAAACATGTGATCCGTGCTCGAGGACCCTCCCGGCACCCCGCCCTAGGATCACCTGACAATTTGCGATTATATCACCTGACACCCGGTCCTTCTACGACCGCTATCCTGGTGGGCCGGCAGTGGTGCATCAGACATATCATCATCCTCCGGCTCGTCCTTAGCAACAACTTCAGTCTTAATCATTGTTCCCTCTATCTCTTCTGTTTCGTTGTTGTCCCACCTCCATCATGTGCCTCATCTCCAAGTGTTCTCTTCCTGGACCACTTTTTGGCTGGGGCATGATTCTTGAAGATGACATTTGAAGCAGAAGTTGATTTAACAACTGTAGTTGGTGGCGGGGAGATGTAAACTGGCAAGTTGATAGCTGGCTCCTTCTTGATGTACGGCTCAGACTTGATGGGTGGCTCTCTCTTGATGGATGGCTCTGTCTTGATAGTGCAGCCAAGATGATGTGGTGGAGATGTTAAAGACGTATTAGACATGGCTGGTTACCGCGGTGTGCTGATGGCTGTGTTGGAAAGTTGTTGGATGGGAGGAAGAGAGATTAGACATCTTGACTGAATGATATTTAGCAGATGTCGAGTCATGACTGAGCGAGGTTGATTAGGGCATGAGAAATGAAAGTATTCGGAGTTTACCAGCATTTAGGATGATGAGTGAGCAGACAACACCTCAAGGAGTTCCTTCCGGAGCATGAGGTATGGTACATAGTTCTGGTACTAGATGGCAGCCACGATTATGAACCGAATAAGTTGGTAGAGCAAGACAACTCCCAGCTGATAGAACCCTCATACATGGAGATTTGGCGAGAGCTTTGGCCAACGAGTTTGGGGACTTTAAGCATAGCACTGCTAACCTGGCCAATGTGGACACTTGAATGACGGCAGAGGTAATCTGTATTCTGTATCGCATCTAGACTAAAACGTATAGAAGATACTATGTCCCAGCAACCGACTCTGCATCTAATAATCTCACTAAGTTTTCATTGTCTCCAGACAATCATGGTGATGCTTCAGTACACCAACTCTGTATAACACTTTGTATAGCATCGGCAGCTTGACATTCCTATGTCTGACGTCAGTCAGAGGATTCTCTGAGAAAGCCGAAATGTCTACATACCCAGGAGCTTGTGCAAAGGTGTTGATATTTGAGCGGAGAATAATAACATAATGGTGTGCCCATGCTTTTCTCCAGCTCCGCCGTTTCTCCAGCACATACTTAGATACATGGTGAGTGACTTACTAAGGACTCTATTTCTAACAAAGGGTAGGAACTCTTACTGATTGCACCAAGTCTTGAAACCCGAAAGTGGAATCTACCGATTTCGGTCGGGTGGTTTGAGAGCTTGATGACTTGACATGCTATAGAAAAAAACATCAATCTGGGGGAAATGAGGCCTACTTAGGCTTCCACAGAAAGTGAATAAAACAGTGAATGACGCAGTGAATGACGCATTGAATGAAGTAGTGAATGAAGCAGTGAATGATACCAACTGAGTCTGGACTTCTGTCGATGAACTCTAGCTCAAATAACTCTGCAGCCGTCCTAGATTCAAGCAGTCATTGCTAGAGGTAAGGACGGAAGTGTGAGGATGATACAAGTGCTTACAATTGACTTAGTCTTGAAATTTGCTATTGCGGAAAAAACGTAAGTCTTGATTACACTGGAGCCCCTCCATGCTCCCTAAGTGGTATAGAGAGCAGTAAAAACTTGTGAAAGACATGGCCTTCTCATACTTGAGGATGATAGGAGTAAGCTAATGGATGTAACGATAATTGGTGCTGTGAACCAACTACTTGTGATAAAGCTAAAGATGGGCACTGGCTCTCGTGCTTCTACAACTGTGTTGCAGATGAAGTGTCTTACTTTTAGAAAAGACCGTGGCACTAAGTCCTGAATGCATGCATCCTCGGCTCTTTTCTATACATCTTAATAGCTAAATAACTGGGAAGCGGGGGTTCAGGTCATTCTGCCTAGCAGTCTTAAAGCCATTCCCTTTGCGGAGAATATCCTCTTCAAAATTTCAGATGCAAGAAAAACAAACAAAAAGGCCAAAATATAACGGCTTACCACTTATTGAGATTATGTTGGTTACCAACTTCTGCATGCCAAAGTGATGTCATCAGCCTGATTCCCTCACTACTCAACTATGGCTAAACGCGGGAGGGTGTGAGAGTATAGATAGTTCCTGGGTGCCTGGAAAGTGAAGGAAATACACCAATTTTTGCCGTCTGTCTGTCGTAGAAGCCTGGCTGTGATAGAATTTGTGCAGTTGCATTGCTGACTTGTCATCATAATCCCAGGAAGACCCTCTTACTCAACACCGACAAAACGACAAAGAAAAAGGAATATGGACTTACCAGTTGAGCCTGCTTGCTATGGTTGTTTGAGGTATGCTTGAGGTATGCCTGGTGTATGCTTGGTGAACACTCAGTATGTGTCTACCACTTTTGAATATGCAGGATGTGCATGCAGGTGCCAGAAGAATGATTCCCTGGATGTCCAATGATGGCCGAGGTGGTCAGTAATTGAGGTAGGGTCGATTCTATAAATATACACAAATGGGTTGCAGAAGTGAATGGAATGATCGATTAGCATTTGCCCAGATCTGCGGCTGAAAGCCAGCTGTGAGCGTAACAACAATGCGACGACGATGATGTCGACAAAGTGAAGGAAGTCGGGCTGCTAGAGGAGACTATGTGTTGCCGATATTCTGTCGCCGAACGGGTGTCGCTAATGAGGTCGTGAGTGGATGTAGGTGGACGAGGAAGTTTTGTAGCGGCAAGTGCCCGATGAGTGTGAGTAAGGAGAGGACGCCAGGCGATGCGGGCGAGGCATGTAGACAGTGTATACCTTGGGCGAGTAGGCAATAAACTCGAGGCGACAAGGCTCAGCTTTGAGCGCTCTTCCCAAGACTAACCCACTAGAAGAGCCTATGGAGGAAGAAGCATTTCGCGTTGGTAAACTGTCCTGTTCAAGCTTGATAGACAGTGCCTACTGCCAAACCGGAAGAAATCGCTCCTACTCACTACGCTCTTGCCGATGATCTTCTCTTCCTCAAGAGGATCAGAAGGTTCAGTCTTCCTCTGCGCACTTCTCTTTTTCTCCTTCTTCGATATTCCGTGACTGGTTTCGGCCCTCTGTTTTACTTTACCTCCTTGCCCGCGTCGTGGTCAAGGTGGTGATATTGTCAAAGAGAAAGTAGACAATCGTCAATAGGTTTAGACCGTTCATGCATACTGCGGCAGGGCAGCGGCCAAGACCATAGTAGTAACGGTACCGTAGTAGTAATTATTAAGGAATCGGTGCAGAAATTTAAGGCTGACTAAGAACGCGGGATGACTATTATGCTGCCAAGGTCGAAGCGGTAGGTTATTGATGTGCGAGTGTAGAGCTGGGCGTGTTAGTGTGCTGCTCAGGATAGAAAGAAGAGACACGAAGAAGGTTGAGAGTGTTGAGTCTGATAGTGGCGAATTTGGAGTTTGAATTGGAACTTATTATCTGGAGCTCGCGTTCGCCGAGGATCGCTGTTTAGGGCTAGGTGTGTTTGGAGCAAATAAAGTATGGCGAGGGAGTAAGAGGTGGGACGCCTTGACGGAGGAGGGGAGTGTGAAGAGGGCGCAGGCGTATCTTGCTTAGAAAACCACGAGCATGGAGAGCATGGTGAACATTGTGCTCAAGTGGCATGTGAATTGGTCGGCGGATTGGGTTCGCGTAAAGAGTTGGCCCGTAATCAGATGGATGCTGTAGATAGAGTAGGATCTAACACGATCAGCACCAGTACCTTCGCTGCCAACTGGTTACCTTGTAGTTCTTCATTTCCAAAAACCGGGCTGTGGTATTCTTTAATCAGTCATCATCAAGGTCCTCCATCCTCTGCTATCGACCATTAACAACTGAGTCTCCTTTTGGTAGAAGGGAAAAAACCATCAACCACGTCCGCCCTTAATGCTTGTAACTCACCGCTCGACTTCACAATAACCGTGATTATCGCCGTGTGGCCGGCCCAATACGGCTTAGCCAGAGCTATTTATTTTGCCATCCCCCACAGCGCGTTCGCACCTGTTTCCGCAAACCGTCATCTCTGCTACACAAATCCCCCGTCTATCTTCGCTTGCGCCTGTTTAAATCACCACATTAACTTCACGACTTCACACAATTCGTGGATAAAACGCACAACACGCAACAAATACAGCCATAATGTTTACCCCACCACCACTATCCGCAACATCCCATGCCTCTCGTGCTACGTCAGTTTCCCAGGTCAGAATGCAACGACCAGCAGCCAATGCTGAAGTTCGTGCCGCGGCAGACGTTAGCAACAGAGAACGTCTGCCTCACAATATTAGCAACAGTCGTGCGCTATCTCCTCTATCCACACGCCCGCAGGACGACCTCACAACACGCGCAGCTAACGTTGCGGACGGCACTGATCAGTCACGTCCTTCGGTGAACCAGCGTAACAGCAACATGGACACACCACTGGGCGGAAAGTTGGTTCTGAGCACCTGCGTATGTTGCGATGCCAGATAGTTGAGCGGAATCATTGCTAACAGAAAGCAGCATTATTAAAAGGAATACGCTGCATTGAAGACGAGACCGCAAGGCATGAAGCCTTTCAAGAAAAATGTGAGTCACGAATTATATACTTCGCCTTCCTCTTTCGCCAAAAAAATCAACGTAAAAACGTACACAAGGCCCATTTTCACAGCCACATTGCCCACTGGCCTGCATTAACTCGACGCTACTGAGCCTAGAGCTGCAACCATGAACTCGCAAGACCGTAATACTGACCCGAATACTAGGCCGAGGGACAGTTTCTCATGCACAGCATGGAGCTTTACTGCCGCGCCGTCGATGAGCACGGTCGCATGTGCGACTACACCGTAAGTATCACCCATTTATTCAATCCAACGACATACTAACGCTTCCATCAGAAGCACTTTTCCGGTGGACCAGCACTCGAAGGCCACCCGGACCGCTGCACAGATCGAGCAAGAGCGCGCCGAGCGCGAGGCTAGCTCCGTCTTCCGTGGCGGCATCGCCTACGCAACCGCCCAGCCACCTCCTGTGCCGAACGCTTTCCGGCCGGGATCCCAAGGTCCTGGTAGTGCGGCTCGCGCGAGTGATCCTGAGAAGGCTGCCCGTGAGGCGAGAAGACTTGCCTTCCTTGCCAAGAAAGGGTACCGCGCCGACGGCAATAAGCATTTGTAGATTGGCTTCTGCGATTATGGCCGTGGCTGAGAGAGGTAATGTAGGCCGTGACTACGTATAGCGAACCTTTGCTTGTTTTCACTTTTGGGTGGAAATGTTCAAGGGAGATGCGCAATTAGGTATAGCTCTATGAAGATTGCATATCTGCAATATAATTCGTCTTCTTCCCCTTTTGACTCTATAACTTTTGTTCATAATCATAGCATTTTGCCGGATTTCGTGGTCCCGATACACACTAAACAAGGGCTTAAATAGATAGAAGGTTGTTAGATGAGGTGTTGGTCGTATCGCGGCAATCGGCTATTAGCTTGACCGCCAAGTCTTGGCAGACGATACGCCTAGTCGTAACGTCAGACCTCGCCATTTCTCATCTCCTATCTCATTTCAATCGCATCTGAGCTCACAATGTCAAGCCATAGATACGCATCAGTCATTTGTTCCTAGCTTTGATGGCTATAGTGCACGCCTCACCTTCGCCCTCATCCACATAATATCTCCCGTCTCACATCCTCCCCCGACACACCACTACAAAATAGGACAAGCACCACTCTCATCACTCCTCTCCATCGCATACCCCAGAAAAACCCTAACACCATCCCACCTCCCCCTCCACGTCTCACCTTGCTCCTCCACCGTTCCCCTAATACCCCTCATCCCCCTCCTCCAATGCTCAATCTCCGGGAACGGGGAGACATCAAACACCATCCTGGCCCAGAACGTTGGATCGATTGAAGGTCCGAAGCTCGGTGGTGGCGGATTCTGCACAGTATCCCTGACATGCTGGTTGTATTGGTGTTGTGGGTTATGTTTACCATAAAGCGGAAAGCGGCCTTGTTCGAGGGAGATGTTGAAGGTGCGTGGGCGGAAGGCGGCGCGCTTGAGCCAATGCCTGTTGGAGCGGTTCTCGAAGTTCCAGTCGGCGCCGTAGTGGTTGACCCACCAGCCGTCTGGCTTGAGCGGCTCGTTGGTGAGTGTGATGGTTATTGGGGAAGAGGTTATGGGGGAGGGGTAGCGAAAGTTCTGGTAGAAGAGCTCGAACTCCATTTCCAGCTTCTCTGGCTCGTGGCAGGACCAGGTGAATTGACAGCCGATGATAATCTCTTTTTGAAAGCCTAGGGCTGCTGTCATCTGAAGCTGTTAGTGTTGGACTTGGTAAGGTAAAGGTAGGGTATGTTGAGAATAGGGGAGGTGGGAGCGATGGACGCACTTCGCCAGTTCCGCCACGGTCGAACCGCAACTTCGTCCCATGTCCACCCCACTGGTCCGCCATCCAATCAACCGTACACAGAAACTCCAGTATACTATTCTCCTCCTCCTCGAATTGACCCACTCTCGCCATACGCGGCTGCGCACCAAAGACTCCAACGTCGTAGTTCACGACATCCTCCTCTTCCCCCATCGCATCCTCAGGCCTTATGCCATCCCCACCGTCTTGAAAATCAAGCAACGCACGTTCCTCCAGTCCTGGGTCGGCAGCGGCCTGGGCACGCGCAAGCCTGGCGATATTCTTCCATGGGTTCTTTGGCGCTTTTTTCGGGAGCATTGGCGATTTCTCTGGTTGCTTGGCTGCGGCGGTGGCGTTGTTGAGACGCAGTGCGTTGAAGGCGCGCCCGAGGAAGTTTCCCTCCTGCTTTTGCTTCGCTTGGCGTGGCTGAAAATTATCCGAGTCGTCTGAGGCTGAGCCATCGGCCTTCTCGTCGTTACTGTCGGCAGGGTTCGTCCTGAAGACGCGGTGAGCATCTTTCATGAGATCGTCGATGCTCTCCTGGCTCAAGGAAGGACGCATAACATCCTCCAGCAGCCTATTCAACTCCTTCATATCGAGGTGCGGATTCTTCTCGGCAGAATCGAGGATGAACTCTTTCTCTTCCCTTGTCATCGCCCTTTCCTCTCTCTCCTTCCGCTTTCCCTCGTCTTGGTCCCCGGCCCAGTTTGCGCATTGCTCTGCATACTCTGTGTCGGCATTCGCTGCGTTCCATGCTCCCTTCTTATGTCTCAGGGTCTGAGATGTCTTCTTGCGGTTTCTGGGTCCCTCATTCTGCTCATTCTGTCCCGCACCTGCCCATGCACGTTTCGTCGCATCAACCACTAGCTCAGGAGCTGGGTAAAACGATCCAGTACGCTCAGACCTCTCTAGTGCGGCAGCGGTCTTTTGCCCCGGCGCCATAAATCGCTCGAGCCCGGCCCAGTAGGCTGGGTTGTCTAGTTTGTCGGACATCTTGCGGCTTTGTGTGTTGTCGTTTATCTTGTGGTACAGGCGTGGTTAATGTTGTAAAGATAAATCAAATGACGGCGCGGAATATTTCTGCAGCGGAAGGTAAAAGTTGTTGAGCTGGGATCGTGTTTGGTGGTTGATGGTGGTTCCTTGTGGAAGAGGGAGACACGTTACGTGTAGATTGTTTTGTTTGCGCACAGCGCTTAGCCTCTCGCGCTCATTTGGCGGTGATGCAGACAGCGCGGAAGCGGCCTTGTTTGTGCAGCGCTGCGGTGTGATAGACCTTCTGAAACCCACGGATTAGGATGATGGTTATCACTTTAGTAGTCGGCGACAACCTGACCCAATTCTTTAAGAACGTCGGTAAACTGGCAAGTACTCTACATATTTAGGATACAACGCTTTCACAATAACCTCACATTTCAAAGGCACAAAGGTCAAGAAAATATCCAGGCGCTTGAGGCCGGTTAGCAAGCACTTGAGAATTCATCTGCTAGCTAATACTGAAATCTTTCACTTAACTTCCGCCTTTACAAGTTCGACCCCCTCCCCTTGTTTAGCTATTGCTCGCACCTACACTTCTAGGTCTCGAAGACATCGATCACCTCCTCAGAAGGCGAAGACATTGCCTTCAACCTCTCATCTTATGGTCAACTGATATATGATGGGTTTCGGTTCTTGTGGACGACCTCCGGCTCCGTATCGCTGTCCTCGTCCACCTCGGCAGCTGCAACGTCTTCCCCAGCCTTCTCCATGAGACAGGAAAATTAGCTAGTGCTCCCTGTCACTTGTCCGTTTGGCTCATTCCGCTTACTGGTCAGCCCACTGTTCCCTCTCCTCATTATCCGCAACAATGACAGAGACAGAATCGTACTTCCAACACGAGTCCTCAGCGCCGAGTTAGATGGGGAGAAACCCAACGCTACCCCTCCTATGTCCAGTCAGCATTACTTCCCTCCTTCTGGCATACCATGGTTTCTGCACCGCAGGTGCACAAAGCTCTGCTGCCGCTGTTCCTTGTACACTTCACGCAACAGTGGCGATTTCAGCCTGATCACGACTTCTCGGCGAGCATTGTCAGGAAACCCACAGCATCGTCGTGCCTCATAGTCTCCCGCTCTCCCACTCACCAAGATCCTTGTCTTTCTCTGGCATGGGAAATAGGGACCGAACGTCTGCAGCCAAGGTTGAGCTTGATGATCTCTGGTGGAGGTCATCAGCTATCTTTCCGGTGCTGTCGGCAGTGCTCGTGGCCATTGCCTTGGTGATGATCGTTAATGCTCATATTAGCGCCGACAGATGGCATAGTACATCATAGGACGCTTCACAGGCAAAGGGTGACATATCCTCAGCCGCGAATGCCATCCAATGGAAGTAAACCCTACAATGACAACCTCTCATTATCCGAACTATTATCTATCCTTATCCGAAACCCATTCGAAGCCAGCACCCCAACCTTTCATCCTCCACCCTTGTCCAAAACTTCATATCCCACCTAAATTCGACCTACCAATCAAGGAAAGCTATCACTCAACTCACTCTGCCCATCAACAACAAGCAGCTTCGTATCGCCATCGCCCCTCATCTCAACCGCCTTCGGCCAATGCTTAGTCAGTCCCTCCCCCCTCCAACTTCCCTGCAGGATACGTTCACCAAACCAATCCCGGTCCGCCTTACCGCCGACCTTGTACCATTTACTCCCCTTATCCAACGTCCTCTCATACGCCACAAAATAAGACAACGTACTCGGCAACAACCCCAAGATTTTGGAGGCCTCCTTAAGCGTGACAAACTCCACTACAGCCTTCTGATCAAGATTTAAGCCATCAATCTTCCCCAGTACCTCTTTCTGCTCAGGTGTCGCATACGTAGCATTCAGCAGGCTGTGTTTGTCGTGCACTATAAACCCGAGTGGCGCCATCGCCTCACGGAACATCTGCACCCTCTCCGGATCCCCACAGGACAGATAGACATCCCTCAGCTTGCTCCAGTGCCATCTATTCCACTTCACCAGCTCCCGCCCGTACATGGCGATTTGGGTGCTCGCATTACAGACGCTACTTGGCCAGTCACCCTCACAGCGGAAGTGGATCCCGACTAAGTCTTTGCCTCGGGCCGCATTTCGGGCCGCGGCGTGCACGGCGCCGCCGAGGGAGAGGAGGGTAGTGTTGAAGTTCAGGATCTGGAAGAGTTCTTTCTTGAGACTGGACTCATGGGTTGTGGTATAATTCCAAGCCATAAAGGCATCTCCAAATTCAACCTTTACCTTCCGGCCCTTATTCTCCTCCAGAGACAGCTCGGGGCGGCTGAGGGTGCCGTTGGTTTTATCGATGATCGTCTCATCAACGTTCTTACGGAATGTACCCGTTGTGAAGGCACCGCTCCTGTGATTGTGGTCCGGTGTGCGGAGGACAAAGTCATACTCCCCCCCATTCTCAGTCGAAGCCAGTGTGGTGTTTCCGCAGGCTCCGTCGGGACAGCTTTTTATCTCCATCCCTGGACACGTCTCTTTCATAGTCGAGATGAGATCGTCGACATCGATTATTGTCTCCGGTCCGACTTGCCGCCAGTTCGTGTTCTGCAGATTATGATTGTTCCTTTGCATCAACGGCGCCAAGACGACATTGGCTCCCGCGTCGACGGCGAGACAGAGACAGGTCTGGTACCTGTTCCTGGCGTTGGAAAGGCCGCCATTGTTGGCGTTGCCGAAGGGGCCGCCGAAGGAGTGGCAGTGGAGGTATAGACCTTTCGTGAACGCTGTGTTCGCACATAGCGCGGACAAGAATGGAAATTTGGGAGTGGGAACTGGCTCAGGCTTCTTGATGTGTGGGCGGGAGGTGACGGCTGGAGGTGCTGGCTGCGAGGTAACTGTGGAAGTTGAGGTTGTAGAGGAGCCCGGCGATGGGTTGGAATATGATGTGCTGTTTTGGCCCTCAAGGTATTTGCGGTAGGTGTCCTTCACGGTGTCTGTGACGGCGTCTCTGCTGAAGAGGAGGACGCAGATTACGATGGCGAGGAAGATGATAATGAATGTTTGGGGTGGGAACTTCATCTTGATAGTAGTGGTCGACAACAGCGTCGATAATGAGAGTCGATAGCGGAGCGAGAAATAATAGTGGTAAAAGACAGCGATCTGTAACGTCGAGACAAAGAGAACACAGAGGACAGGAAACTGTTTGACTGGTGACATCGTTGACAGTGACTGTGCACTGACGGAGTAGCTAATCAAGATCTGATAGTGAGAGCCATCTTATGAGAAGTCTCGTGGCCTGAGGGATAGCTCAACGAAAGTTTGGTAAGCTAAGGAGTAGCGTCGGACATTTCTCGTTGACGCCAGGCCTGGGGTGCTAGACAGTGGCATGATGAACTTAACTTGAAACTATCGCGACATCTGGGAGATTCTGTGGGCGGTCTTAGCGGCATCGACGATACCTATGATGAGCTGTGTTCCATCCCAAGCCATCACATAGAAGCATCTCCAAGTCGGAAACCGTGTTCAACGCTCAGTTTTTGGGTTTCGGTTGCGGTTGAAGAGGGAAATGGTGATGTAGTGACAGGAACTCGTACGTGACAGGTCGACGGGACGAAGCGAAGTGGCATCCGGACATCAACGCCTCCACCCCGGCAAGATTTATCCAAACTCCGTCCCTCAACGTTTAAATGCTGGGCAGAGACATGGCGGTAATGAAATATGAAGCGCATCTGAAGTCATGGCGGCAAAATGAGATGCCTCGCGGCGCAACGAGCAAAACTTGACGGGACTCATTTGAGACGGCTGGTTCTTTCCGAACCGGGGAGTCGAACCCCGCGCAGATTAGAATTTGGTCTGCAATAACATCAGAAGGGCGTCTGGACATACTGGAGTCCACGGCTCAAAACTTCAAGTTGCTACGCAACAATGAAAAAGAACTATTACCCTATTCGCACGCTCTCGATGATATTGGAGATGCGTTCATCGAGGTGGTTACGATTTGTGAAGAGATTGTAGGGCCTAAACGCACGATCGATGTATGGTATTGTAGGGTTAAAGTGGGTGTTATACGCAGGCGCCTCCGATTGAAGAGCAAATGTTCGAGATGTGTGGGTTCGTAGGACGAAGGTGACATTGCCGATGTTGGCTATATTTGCATAGAGGTTTAAATGAAAACAACTACAAAACAATGTCATGTATTTCTATAATTAAAAAAACTCCTATGCAGTATTGTTCACCTTTCGCGAATGATATCAAGTAACAACTTCCACCCGTCCTTCGCATCCCCAACATTTCACCGCCACCTTTCCCACCGCCACCCGCAGTACCACCCACCCACCTTCATTTATTTAACCTTTGAATTTCCACAGCTGAATAAGATGGGGGTGCCAGTATTGTTGAACCAGGAGGGACTCCCAAGCAAGAAACGCGAGGAAGACGAATTTTTGAAGAATCCAAGAGAGTTGGACTTCTTTAAGCCAAGAAGTTCCGATGGCCCAACTGGGGGGCCTTTCTGTGCCTGCGGTCCACCCATGTGTCAAATGCCAGCCGTACGACCCAACTAGATGCGGATAACGCGCGCAAGGAGGACCCGAGGTGGAGCAGCTGGGCGCGAGATCGAGGGCCTGAAGACGCTCCTGCTCCCACACTACCGCGAGTGCGGCGACGAGACCCTCGTCCGCTATGTGGACGGCATGGTCGGCCATGACGCTTCCCTTTGGTTTTGAGAACGGATGTCCCACTCAACGGGATCACCAAAGGCACCGAGCCTGACCGACGGTGTGAGTGATAGGCGCGAGAGCGACTTGTTCGAGGTGAGCGGGTGCGAGGAGAGTTTGTGAAAACGGGGAAAAACGAGTGGGATCGGATTGGGAAACACATGATAGAATCACGGGACGACGAGAAATGGGAATATGTAACATGTAACAACACGTTTACCAACTCACTGGTATCGTTTATGGGTCTGTCTGGGTTAAATTCGGGTGATCGCACTGGCGTGGCCTGGTGCTCGACTGCTCGTGGGTTTGATGATTCGATGATTCGATGATTCGGTGATTTGATTGATTGATTGATGGCCTTGGCTGGGAAAGGAGGGGATAGTTGCGAGAATCCGACTGGCATTTTGCACCAGGGCATGTGGGAGAAGCTCGACCTCCCGCAGTTGAGGATGGAGATTGAGGGCATGTTTGATGAGACAGCTGTGAAAGGAGGGGTTCTGATATGTTGGCATTACCGTGCCTCCCTTTATCGTATTGCATGGTAGCTACAAATACTGCCAAATCTTCTCTGAGGTTGCGGCTTACGAATACTTTGACGGCCGGTTCCATTTTACGGTACATTCTGATCAACAGTGGCGAGCCAGTAGGCAAAAGATGGGAAGAAGAATAAAGGTCAAACAAAAGGCTTGGATGGGCGGAATAGCAACATAACCAAAAGCACAATCAGTTCTGGTCTATCGCAGAGCTCGGCGGCACTTGCGTTCTCTTTATATAATATCGGAGCAACTGTGTGGAGGATGGAAGGACGTAGATTTACAAACGAGTGTCTTGGCTACTAAATGAGAGTCGTTGGTGGTGCACAGGAACGTAAGTGAACGAGCATCCCTCCAAATGGCGCTTATCCGACTCGCTCCTGCATTCCTTGCGGATAGTCCTTTCCATTTAAAAGTTATTAGCCATCTCCTCTTATCACCACGGGACCAAGGTATAAAACTTACGTCAGCAAAACGCTGTGGACAATCTTCATCATGGGAAGTATAAACAGGCGCAGACCCCAATCACCCCTTCGACTCTGGTGGCACATGGGGCACAGTTGCATCGCTATACTGGTACAAAGAAAGTCTGACGGCAGGTTCCGTCCAAGCAAAGCTCAGCGTCCAAAGCAAGTTCCACAGGTATCATGCCATCTGCAAGGAAACTGCTGAATGGCGCGCTCCACACACCACCGCAGTTGATTGAGGATCTGGTAGGGGTTGGCCATCTGAGAGGAGTTTGCCATCAGTGAGAGGTGTTGTATGCCGCACGTGAGCCGGAGGGAAGTGAATCCGGTTTGAGTCTCGTGCGCGAGACTCAATACAACGTACCCCTCAGCTGGAAGCTTGACAGGTACAGTATTCAAAGTGTCAAGCAAGTTCCCAGGAATTGGCCTACAAATAGTACGTAGCCCCCATAGATAGTATTAGTTAGATAATTGATTCCAGTGATATATGCCGTGCTATACATTGTGATACTACGACGTCCTGTTCCGCCTGCATTTACCGGTACTACTGACATTTGTGCTTCGGCGCCAAGCCAGTTATCGGCAAGCAACTCCAACCTCTACTGGATGTTGGGTTGTGAGATAATGCGGGGAAACAAGACTGCGAAACAACACACCATGTTCATATTAATACCACCACTAAATACAATCTTTGCAGACGTTCGAGTATTCCTCGATTGAGCAAAAGCGAATTCTGATAGGACACCACCTCTCGTATAGTAGTTCAAGGGAAGTGTTCTAAAATGTGAAATGTTAAATGATAACAAAGAGACATCAACAAAAAGACTCGACAATAGGTAATTTTTGGTGGTCGGTCACCCACCTAACTAATTACTAATCCAGCGACCTGTCACTGCAGTTTCAACATAATGGGGGGTATGCCCAACATTCAGGCAAGAGGCAAAACGCAAGAGCACACTGTGCCGCTTTAAGGCGACATCAGTAGGCTGTGATGAGACATAGCTTACGCAGACCATTTTTGGGTGCTGGTGCGACACCACGATGGTCCGTTGTGTGATCCCAAAATTACCGCCGGCGCTAAACAAGCCCAACATACACATCTGCAAACATCACAAACAATCAGACGTAGTGCCATATCCTTGGTCCGATCTTTACTACGCAATGGCAGCCAGAGGTGATTTCTCAACGGCAAAGTCGACCCTCATCTCTGTAATTGCAAAGTCTACGGCGCAAAGTCTATGGCGGACGTGGTCCCAGAGGACGGCACTCTGACTGATGGACGGTACTACAAGAAGAAGACAAGTAGCAACTGCAGTAATAAGAAGTAGAAACAATTCAAAAATTAACCCGGAGCATCACAATACTGCAGTCGTACTGGTGAATGCATAAGTTCCAAGTGCATTCCATATTTGCGTACATCCGGTTCCAAACCGTCTATCAAAACTGCAC
>RCNJ01000422.1_pt1 | contig 16469 bp, 16 predicted proteins | sample 2041171 | NCBI WGS metagenome assembly RCNJ01 (sample SAMN09708213, study PRJNA481090) | feces metagenome | biome: feces | host: Pygoscelis adeliae | place: Antarctica: Rookery Lake | collected 2010-03-01 | reverse complement strand
GTGTTTCGCACGAGGAGGCATTGTTACTGTTGCAGTATTAACAGAATCAAAATGGCAAAATCAAAACGGGCATATTCTTCGAATTGGTGATATTCTTAAAGCAGCACGCTATTTCAGGGATGCCAATAAGTGGGTCGTACAGAGACTTCTTGCATCCCACTGTAACATACCAGTACGGAGGAAGAGGCCGTAGAAGTCTCATTGAACCCATCAAAAACCAAGCGCCGTCCTATTTTCCAGCCACAACCGCCAGCTCACCCCAAGAGGATTGGCATGTTGCACAAAGGGAGATCTTCACCAAGTCTCTCAGCCTTTCAGTGGCCTGAATTAAAAATGTTTAGTGTTTCAGGTGCCTTTTTTCTCTCGGGTCTGGGCTGCTGGGCGCCTGCTGGGCGCTAACCCGTGGCCGCGGGATCAGAACGATGCAGCGCAACAAGAGATCTTTATCTTGCACAACTTTTCAGCGGCCTGCTGCAGAAATGTTGGCGTTTCAACTGCATGATTTCTCTGTCTCCAGACTGCCAGGTTTGTGGCGTCTGTGAGGCGCATGCGTTACTCCCAAACGAGAGTACACAATCTGTCGGTTCTACTTTGCCGCCGACCAAAAAAGTGACCGGAGGAACAAGGCTGAGAATGCTGTAAATCTGCCAACCTTTGACTTGGGAACCAAGGATAGCACGTCAATTGAAAAAAAAGACAGCTCGACTAACTGCTTCTTTCGGTGAGTACCTTTACCTAATTGCGGAAATTCCAGCCTTATTTGCAATCTATGCCAATAGAAATTGGTCCAGAAAGCCTTAGTAAAGTCCATTGTGAGCCTTGACATCTACAAAGCTAGTCAGACCAACTTACCATATCCGCTATCAAATCTCTGATGTTAGAAACTTCCTCTCCTCAGCCCAAAGGTCTGCCTTTCCCGCTGGAAAGCTCGTTAGCCAGCCGCCCAAAACCTTTGAAGACCTAGGGGATGTGTACCCTGCCTTGGAGTGTTGACAAATGCAGGTCACTATCGTCACTCACCAACATTATTTAGTATCTATTCGTCCTGTAGATACCAACTGTGGTTGATTGGTTATTTCAAAGGCAACACTTGAAACGATTGAACATTCTTGCGTCTAACATTGCCTTGCTCGTTTCACGAAGATGTGAACATGCCACTTGGTGGAACTGTCTATATAAAAGCTGTCTGGCCATCACTTCTGCTCCCTCTTCAGAATCCAACCCATCATCCTCTTCTGCTTTTTTCAATACTCAGGCCAATTATCATCTCTTCTTTTGCTTCAACTCTGAAGATCATATTGCTTACCATCTCATCTGCTTCAAAACTTAAACCGGTTTTGGCAATCCATTACAATTTCTCTTTCACATCATTCCTCAAACCTCGACGATGAGCAAGTCAAACAGGAAAGGCCGTAGTGGACACCACTCCAGGGGCAAACACAGCCACAGCGACAAACGCGAAGAAGAGGCTCCACCCGAAGTGTTCAGCCAGACCCTGTCCATCATAGTGTACAGAGGTGACCCGATTGATTCATACTTGAACCGCCACACAGCTTTCTACATCGAATATTCGGATGGCTCGAATGTGCTTAGCCACATCACAGGAGCTTCTGGCTTCTTCGCATTCGATGAGAGATGGAACGAAGCTAGGCCTCCACAACAAAGTGCGCAATTTGAGCGTGGAATTCCAGTTGCGACAATTCAATCGAGTGACCCCCAGGACTTGACCATACGAAACATACTCTACAACACTCCAATTAACAACAATGAACGATCCTGGAACTGTCAACATTGGATTGGTGATGGTTTGAGGAGGCTAAAGGAGGCCGATATTATACCGGAGAATATTGCCAATAACGCCGCAGATCAGATGGTTGATGTCCTGATGGAAGCGCCCATGGAGGATCCCGAATGATCCATGCGGTACTGGAAATGAGAGTCCTTGTTGAACGACAGACATTGGGTGAAGGTTTGATTTTGGTCGAAGGCTGGCTGTTGGTTACAAGGTTGATTTTGATTGAAGTCTTGTTTTGGTCGTAAGGTATATGGTTTGTTGGAAGATCGTTGTCTGTCGCAAGAATTTTTTTTTCGGGTTGCTGTTGCTTGTAGGATTGTCGTTGAATGAATGAATGAAAGATTGCTATTGCATGCAAGATCGTTCGTTATCCTTTGAAAACAGCACTTTAGTGACGAAGGATTGATCCAAGGAAGCGATCGTTGATGTACTCGGTCTCGTGGCACACTGGAAATATGGCCTCGACAGAGTTGTACCAACTGCACCTGTGATCTGCTCCTTTGAAAGTCTTGACAAACTCCCAGTACTCTGGATACCACCCGGAATATTCCCAATCTAGGAGGGCGACCACTCGCCCGTCCTTAACAATAATATTTCGCGGCGTGAAATCAGCATGAGTAAAGACAATCTCATGATCTGTTCGTAAGGATCGGAATGCTATGTCATAAAATATCGTAGGACAACCTTTTATCTTGTCGGTCACAAGGAATTGGTTAAACTCGGCTTCGGTATCAAATGGACCGCCCTTGTAATCGAATCTCCTCCCGTCATTTGCTTCCCCACGATTGATTGATCCAATATACTGTCCTTTCAAGCTGCGTAGTTGGGATAGTATTCCTTTCAGCTGTTCCGCAATATCAAGCTTCTGCTCCTCGGGGAGCCCATTCCACACGGCTTCCAACGTCTCCCCTTCGATATAGTCCATAGTAATACTGGGTACAAGTCCTCTCTCCTCTTCATAAACTCGAGGAACAGGGATACTGGTATTCGCAGCAATGAATCGCATGGTTTCTGCTTCTAACGGGAGTATGCCAGGGCCGGATTTCACAACCTTATCGCCATAGCGGATGATCTTGCGTGAAAAACTCGACATTAACGTGATACCTAGTGTTTTTAGTGGCAGATCCCATACAAGGGAGCGGAGGCAGTCATACCTTCAGAGGTATCTGAAATTGAAGTATCGCCCGTCATCGCTATGTTGTCCTCAGGATTGTTCTATTGCCGTCGAAATAAAGTAATAACAAGTCAGTGAGAGCCCCGTTCTAGTTGCTTTGTTCACACAGCTGTTTAAGGTTGGAACTGTGTATATTGTGGTTGTCTGGGGCAGCTGTTGTCTTTGGAAGTAACACAGGCACAGGTCTGAGCAGCGGCAAGGCAGGGCAGCGGGAGATCCCGCTAGCGCGACACATTAGCCTACCCACGTGAGATTGCCTGAAATATCGGGCATAAAGGGGCTGGAATCCAAGTCGTTCCAATAGAATACATCTGATGCCAGCCGGCTGGAGAGATAGCTGGCACTGCCTCTCTAGTGAGCACCTGTTGTGTATGCTCTTCTCGTGGCCAGAGTCGAGGAAGACAGCTTGTGCTGGTAGGTTCGAATCATGCGGCTGCCAACCCATCATGCTCAAGATAACAGCGTGGCTAGTACGATGATGGATTTGCGAGTGGCGACGGCAACCTCGAAAGCGACTCCGACTTGATCTCGGATTGTCCTTGAGGCCTGACAGTTCACGCGCGGCTCCGGCCATAGTGGCAGATGGGTTTGTGCTGGGGAGCGATTACGGGCGGTGATCGCATAGGAGGAAGGTGGCTACAATGGAGCGTTCTTGCAAGCCGGCAGCAACTCCTCAGGGTTTTCCTACCTCAATACAGCCACCACCTAGGTCTCAGGCGAGCTTGCCACGCCAGCCTCAACAAAAACACTGGCTTCGTCGGATTCCCTAGAAAAAACGGTCGCGTTATGCGCATCTTCATGTAGGCACATATGCGATCTAGCCGTTGCCAGAAATGGACCTCGGAACTATCTGCCAGCGGTTCGCGGACTGCTCTGAAGAAAGCCTCGAAGTACGCAAGCGCAAAGCATAAGGTCAATCTTGACTACCATTTATTTGTGTATAAATACCTATGTATTAAGCAGGACTTAGATTACTATCCAGAATCATTATTATATTTCACGTTACCTCTCACGCAAGTCACTGTAATAAGAAGTCTTATATGCACGTGATGGTTGACCCACCCCTTCCAAATTCAACAGCGGGCTTCTACCTTGATCTAGTTGATATCTGCTACGTCTGCTTGCCTGTTATCTGGAGGTGCTCCTCCCAATATTAGTTGGCCTCTTTCACCAACAGATGCACTGTCATTGCTGATCCAAATGCTATCATGGGCTCTCCTCACATGGTAGATCTCATCATCTGCGATCCCAAGCTTGTCTTTCAGAACCCAGACGACTGGTATTATGCCGTTAAGGGCAGTTATGAAGTTGTTGATTGATCTAGCTAGCTAAGAAGAGGAATATTCTAATGATGAGTGCTGAGCACAGACATGCTGGGCATGAATAGGAAAAGCCCGTGACTCCCTGAGAACTGGACAAGCAGAAGTGAGAGTTTCATCCTCACCAGGATGAAACTTTAATAGAAGTGCTCTGCCAAGATGAGTTCTCCATTTAGAATCTTACGGAGATGTGAAGTCGTAAATCCCTGCCCCTTCCTCCTGAGTGCTATAACCGTCCGTACGAACATAACTGGGCTCCTCGTGAACGGACACAACTCTCGGGCCGGGACCATGCCAGAGTCCGATTCCAACTTAACGCTGGTCAACTGATTGATGAACCCATCACATGTTACCTCCATACCGTCATCTGGAGGGCGAGAGCAGAGCCCCAGAAAGCCGCAGAGCGACGTGTACTCCTCATAGCTTTGAATATACAGCTGGCCGCCGAATAAATTAAGTTGTGACACAAGCGTTGGCGTAATTGACCATGATTCAGGGACGGCGGGAATCGAACAGAACGAGAGATCCTCCAATGAGCGTACGGAGGGGCTAAGACGTGGCGAATACACGTGCAAGATCACCATCCCGTACTGTCGTATGATCGGCGAAAGCTCTTGAGCCTCGTGCGGGCTTATAACCACAGCTTTGGTCCTGACCCCATTCTTGCGGCTCAAAATCCATTGCACCGGCCTCAAGAAGGAGTCTACGACTCCGTCACTTAAAGCTTGAGTTTGCACTGTCTGTGCAAAGTCCGTTGTCACCAGAAGATCATCTGGCCATGCTGTCGTCTCACAATTTTCGAATGCGGAAGTGTGGCGCAGACTCAAAAAAGCAGGCTCAAAGGCGTCTGAGGCTAGATCAAGGACTCCGTGTGTAACGAACCGCTGTACATCCTGATGGATGCGATGTTGGCAAGGCGACAGCGTCGGTGGAGGCTCAACCTGCTGTTCTCGTTCGTTCTCTGGAGAGAGCTCACGCTCTTGCTCTTCCTGTAACGTTGCTGAGTCGAACGATACAACGTTGAATTCTTGGCACTTCGCTCGAATGTCCGCCATCTGTTTCTCACGGCCCTTGAATGACTTGTCCGTTCCGTTCCACGACAGTATTTGCTCCTCACGACGTGTCCCTTCAGAGCCGTACCGTTGTTCAAGACTTTGCGCCTCATCTTCAAGCAATAATTCAGCTAGATGATTTCGGAGCTCTCCTTCTGCGGCGCTTAACGCTACATGTCGGCGCTGGTGCCGCGCTCCCTGTGTCGCCCATAATGGGATACACCTTCTCGTATGAGCGCAAGTATTTTCAATGCACCATTTCAAGACATCGGCAACCTGAATAGTAGCATCTCGGGCCTTGCCGCTCGATTCAATGATCTTGCGTTGAACTTCCATAGAGCTGCAAAATGCGACAGATTGTCCCTTTCCGAGTTTTCGCATGCGCATACAAGCTGTTAAGAATTAGCTAAGAGATCCAAGGTGTGTAATATTAAAAAGATACCTTGCACAAGACGGTCCTTGGTAAGACCAGGTCCTAGCGTCACAATCGCGCGATAATTCTCAGGCATTTTAAGGTCTGTTCCTCTTGTGTGAGCCTCGTCGAGGTACACTAAGCACTGGTCCATTTGCCTTGCGAAGGATGAAATTAACAACGACTCTATAGTTCCATCGCGATCTAAGACGCAGAGCTCATTCCGATTGTTGAAGAAAATGACAGCTTGGGCCGCAAATTCCGGCACGCCTGAGAGCCATGTGCGTGCCATGTCTTCATTCTGCAGTTCTAGCACTTGGGCACCAACATCGAGAATGACGCGCACAGGAGGATCTAATGTCGAAGCCATCTCCAACAGCACTCCAGCGTCGAGTACTCCTGTGCTAGATACCTGGCTAATATCTGCGAAAACATTTTCGCATCGTAGTAGGCAATCAAGCACTTTAGCGTTCGTCGAGAGCTGCGGAGGCAGATCACGTTGGGCGATGGATAGGTGCAAGATGTATCTGCTGTCATTCGTCCCACTGAAACCCGTGGTGGGATGGATCTTCTCCCGCGCAATGTCCCAACCGGACGACGAGAGTTTGTGAGGGAACTCTTTCATCTCTGCTGGGAAAACAATGGCTGACATGTAGAAATTGATGATGCCTCTCGGGAAGCGCAGTGGCGGAAACACTTCTCTGGAACACTGTCCCTCATTGCTGAGATTGATGCCAGTTATCTGCCTGAATGCAACGGGAAGTCCTGGGGCATCTTGGACCCACCGCGCATATTCCTCTGGGGCACAGTCGGACTGTAACAGTGCTTCAAAACTAGAGCGTATCTGTTGGTCTGAGAGACCACCATAGTAATAAGAAAGGCACGTGAGAACAATGGTGGCATCTGGATGGCTGAATTCGGCTCGTGTTGCTGGATTGTCCTTTGCATGATATGGAACAGCGAGCATCGTCCGCGATGAATCGAGCCCATAGTTCACGCGCCATCGCTTTCGCTCCAAGGCAAACCTGAGTATTCCACCAGCAAATAGGCCCCTCAGAAGAAGAAGACTGTTTCTCATCGAGCCAGGGCTAAATACGTCTTTCCGTAACAATGGTGTTGACTTCGCGTTGCATTCGGGATCTGTGAGAAATCTGAACAAGGCTGTGCGAAACGTCTGAGGTTCCACACAGGCATCCCAGGCACACCCTCTTCACAGAGCTGTCGCGCGACAATTTCCAATAACTCGTCGCCAGCCAGGGCTTGAAGAATTCGGATTCTAGGGAAGCTCCCGGGCTGCGCGGGCAAGACCTCCAAACCGCGCGGAAGTCGTTCGAGAACTTGGTGTGCAAAGCTACCTAGAAGCCCTAGGACACGTTGGATGATTGCCCAACGATCGGGACTGAACTCCACAGGGCGTTGCAAACCCATAGTATACACCAGCTCGAACCACACGCTTAGAATTTCATCGCTCTCGTCAAGTATATCTCGCGAATTTGCCCGCAACCAATTTTGTGTCGAAATCATCGCGTTTTCTAGTTCTGAATTGCTAGATAGGAGTCGCTCAAGTCCCATCAGCTCGAACGAGAGGATGTGCTCTGGCTGGATGAGAAGTACGCCACCAGTATCCATGCATTCTTCGTAGAATTTGCGGATCTGATTAGCTTGGACCGTGTCCAACTCGAGAGATCGTGTTATTGGCATGTAGAAGATGCGTCGGTTTAGCATGCCGCCAAGCTTCTTCGCCAACAAATGGAACATTTGCATTGCCAGAGGCTTGAGAACGATAACCCTCACAAGCTGCGTTCCGTCTGCGAGAGCTGCTGCAGCCATGGGGACGATAACAGAAGATTTGCCCAATCCCATGTTCAGCTGCATGACAGAGTTCGACCCCGAAGATGGCAACACCATTTCCCTACAAATTTGGGCCTGCTCTCGACGTATCAAGATCCCATTTTCGATTTCCAAAAGAAGCCATTCAGAGTAACGCATCGGATCCCAGTCTTGATGGCCAGGATTCTCGAGCTCCCTCTGGAGCTCTGCCATGTTTGTAGCAGATGCGAGGAGTCGCTCTGCACATTGAAGGTTGGCGATGGAGAGACCATACGATACGAAGGCCCTTTTCCAATCGATGGGGAGAGCCGTTACCTTGTCCCTTGCTAGGTGTGAGAGAATTGAAGTCGGCGATAGGCGAGGCAGCATCTGTGTTTTCTGGCCGAGAATATGCGCGTTTGCCAGTAGGTGCGAACAGATCATCTGATGTGCATCGTTCACACGACGCTTAGCTCGCATCAAGAGATCTTTAAACAGCCTAGTGAACCCACCGGGAGGTTTCAGTTCGACAGAAGTATCCTCCCGTAACGCTTCAAAACTCCTGAGTAGATCCCCGGCGTATCGCTTCCCATGGCCACTCGAGTGCCGAGAAGAGACATCAACCAGCAGTTCTTTGAGCTTGCTATGATCAGTATCTTCCTTCTTGTTCTCCACAATCCATCCGGTAAAGTCGCCTAAGTCAGCGGTTGAAAGTATTGGGGCATGATCGCCGAGGAGGTCTCCAAAATTGACATATGCTCGCCTGGAAGCATATACGTCAAGAGGTGGCGTGAAGGAGTACTAGCGGAGGAGGTTGAGGAGGGTAGAGCAGCTAGGCCAGTGGCCGTGGCGGTGTGGGTAGCAAATGCGGTGGAGCAGTACGCGCTCTCATAAGCTATCGCACTACTGCCAACAACTGTGCCACAAGCCCCATTAGAGCAATCACGGAGGCCATTACTGAAGTCGACGTTGTTGCATAGGCAGTAGGAATCAGGACTGGCGCAACCTAAGGACGAGTATTGGGCGAGCATATTGTTGAAGCAGGTCTGGCCACACGAAGGCAAAGCGCCTTCGCCTGGGATTGAAGTGCTAGGAGGTTTCGCTGACCTGGTAGTAGTTGCGTGAGTGCTTGATGTAGTTGTGGAGGTTGAACTTGTTTTGATAGCGGAGGATGAAGTTTCAGGGCCGCTGGTGGTTATAGGACCGCTCGTTGTAACTTTGGTGGATGAAGATGAGGCCTTGGATGAAGTTGAACTAGACGACGATGACCTTCCCATTGAAGCCAGCACAATCTCGGTGGTGTATGTCGACTTCGACAGAAACTCCACGGTGGTTGTCAAGGTCACTGTGTTGCCAGGGCCCCACGGCTCGGGCTTATACAGCGCCACTGACGACGAATATGTGGTACTCTGCACCACAGACAGGCTCGGAAGACTGGCTGAGGCGCTGATCATCTGGCGCCTGAGCAGGGGCGGAGGATCTATCGCCAAGGATCGTTTCTTCTTGTCAAGTACTCCGATTATGCCTTCATATGAACAGGAGAGCTTGGGCCCACCGGCAGACACGATTGCTCGCTCGACGCAACCACTCTTCATCCAAAATGGCAACTGGAAGTAGGCGTCTGCGTATTTTGTAGAGGTGCGCTCGTGCCACACCCTAGCCAGTTAAGGCTCCGCAGCCCTGCTCTTCCGATTTCAGGCTAGCGCCACCGTCCGTGCTCCAACCGTCGATGTTGTACGAACACGTAGAAGAGTCCTTCATATATCCTGTCCGCTGTCAGCTTTCACCAGTCCGGCATCCAGTGTTGCTTGCGCCAGACGGGAAACAGAAATAACTCCATAAGCTTACCAGTAAGCACAGTCGGCCTTCGCAGTCGGCGGTACCGCCACTGTTGTAGTCAAGGTCGTCGTGTGCGTCGGGGTTGAGGTTACGATAAGTGTGATAGTTTCCGTCAAACCAAATTGTTTAGAGGTGAAAGTTGAACCATCGTAGCCAGGAGGATTGGTTGGGGCGAATGCCAATGGGATTTGCTTCCCATTAATCATAGTCTGATCAGGTGCCTCTTCAAGAGACATGGCTGCCATGACATCTGGGTCCAACGAGCATTTGGGACTACCATCCCAGCAGTCATGAAACGTGCTCCCGCTCGGCTCGCTGTCGTGGCCTATCCAAGCTGTGAAGCCGTCTTTACGTCCACGGGTCACCTTGCACATCTCCGCCACTATCCTTTTCACTCCTGGGACCTTGAGACTTGTGCCGACGACAATGACAGCGTCTGGACGGGACTTCAGATCGGATGTGCTCACGGCTCCAATAGCGTCTTGGTCGGGGTTGTACTCGTTATAAAGCACCATGCGAGGACATAGACATCCCACGCCGTGGCTGCGCTTTCCCACCACTGCTCTGGCTTCATCCATTACCTCGCAGGACTTGCATGGTGGTGTTTCTCTGCCTTCAAAGAGATCTGCGTCGAAGTCCTTGACCTCTTGACACTTGGAGCACACCATCTTATACAACCCTCCATGCAATTGGACAGTTTGCGGCCAGGGTTCCTTTTCTGGCAAAGGTATCGTGGTAGCTAATGGTTTCAGACTTGTATCTATTCCGTCGATGTTTTGCGTATACAAGCGCAGCAGACGGCCGCCTTTGGCGAGTGAGGCGAGCATATGATGGAATTTGGTTGGTTGGGCGGCACGAGTTGCGCGGTAGAGCTCGCGCACCATGTCGTGGAAGGTGGCTGTGGCATCGTCGTCTTTGTAGACTGCGGCGTCGAAGAGAGCCTTGCCGCTGGATTTGAGTTTGTGAGTTGTGCGGAGAGATTTGAAGAGACCGGTATCTGAGCGGAAATCAGAGACTTCGTGTGCATGTTAGCGTCTGTTCAGTGCAAGTCAAACTCCGTCGTTCGCGCGTAAAATGTCAGGTCTGCCACATAGCGTTATGACGTTCGTAGGGGGACAACTCACTTCCTGCTGACACTGAGATTCCGGCTCCTGTGATGACGACAATCTTCTGCTTCTTGCGCAAAGCATATAAGAGTCGCTGCAAGTTATTATAGTCTTTGCCCTCCAATCCTTCGTAGTTGTGCAGAGGCCAACAATCGTGCTTTGACTTGTATTCGGGGACCAAGTCCAAGAAGTATGGCTGGTGCTGTTCCAATTTTGGATTGTGCGGGGATTCAATAGGTCACTGTGTTGATGGTTGCGACACCCTTTTTGGAAAGGGCCACCCTCATGGCAACAATCCGACCACCCCATCACCACCCTACCTACCACTCACGACCCCTGCTCCTCAATGCACTTTGGAGATGACCCAGTGAACATACATGTTGTTACATTTTCCTTCAGCGCTCTCTGTTCGGGAAAAAAAATTCCATAATGCATTCTCTACTGAAAATTGTTTGCTTAATGTGGCTGGCCGCCGCGCAAGCACATGTGCAGCTACAACACCCCATACCTTTTATGAGTAAGTATAACACTTACCTTCGACCTGATCAAGTAGATTACGATATGAAAAACCCACTTCTGAAGGATGGAAGCGATTTTTCGTGCAAAAACCACCACCTGGACAGGTTCGGGAATGTAAGAGATGATCCCCCGTCCGCGCAATGGAAAACCAACACTAAAGAGACATTTCTTCTTGAACATAATCCGGACGCATACCATGGCGGTGGTCCTTGTCAGGCAGTACTATCGGCTGACAACGGACTTTCCTGGACCGTCCTACATTCTTATATTGGTGAATGTCCGACAGCATCCTTGGAATGGGAGTTCAGAGTCCCCTCGGATACGCCACTGGGACTCGCTCTATTTGGTTGGACATGGTTCAATAAGCTTGGAGAGAGAGAGATGTATATGAACTGTGCAATGGTTGAGATTTTGCAAGTACCGAGGCGCGCGAAAGCATGCCTTCTATCACTGTGACAGTCATCTGTTTGGATCGTCCCTGCCGCCGTCGGAGCTCGCGTAGCTTTACTTCTGGATCTGACGAAAGCTGTTGTTGGTTTATATCGTTCTATGCTATTGTGCAATGGCGTATTCCGGAGATGGGACCTTACGCTTGCTGTTACACTCATCTTCGATATCCCCCCATGATGAGAGCTTGTGCTCGCCTTTATTGCCTTCTCCGCTTTATGCATCGCAGGATTTCCACCCGGCTGCGACTTCGGAGTCTCAAGAGTGGGCAATGAACTGATTACATTTTGCGGAACACCAGCCTACTGCATCCCTCGAATTTCTGACAAAGAGGTAGGATGTAAGCTTACCTTGTCTCTCGATTGGTAGGAGGACGAACACTCTTGTTACATGAGTGGTGTACGATTCTTAGTTCAGGGGTTCACGCTACCTTCCAACAATCATAGCAGTGGTGTAAAGTATGCTGTGGAGTTGGATCGATCTCGACGCAAAGCGCCTAGAGCCGTGGTTTCAGCTGCATTGCTTCAAAAGCAGGAACTCTGAAACGGAATCTAGGTAGTGATATACGCCAAAGAAGTGCGCCAAGCGGGCAATAGTCGGGTTATGTTGGACTCTGTTGTATAGTGTTAACTTTGACATGCAATTTCTGGGATATATAAACGATGATCAACCTTGGGCTGCGAACTCTTATTTTTAACTGACTACATATGCTACGTATTTTGGTGATATATATACTTGACCTTCGGCTTTGTTTTGGAGCAGGGTAATTCTGACTCGACGTTGCTATGTCATAACGAGTCTGCCGATTCATGCCGAACCAACTCCTCGGCGTTTATCCTTTAGGAATAGGCGCCGGCAATGGTGCCGCCTCCTGAGTGATATTGTAACAGGTTACAACAACGCCAAACAGTGGACAATCCATGGCCACACTCGGATATTGAAAAGCGGTGTCTGATTCGATGAATTTTGCTGAATGTAAATGAAGTGAGGCGACAGTGTTTGTGGCACGAAAGCAGGTGTAAGTACCTAACAACCGCTCCTCGAGGCAGCATCGGCCGCTGCATCCCAGAGCCGAAGAAAACTGTTAATTTATGATTCTTCATGAGTGTTGGAATGGCGAAGAAAATTGCGACGACTGGCGAAGGGCTTGCCCTTCCGTGGACAATCAATTAGTGGACAGAAATACTGTATGTGGTTTGTAGGGTCGTCATCTCGTTTGTGACGAGCCGAATGGGCGAGTAGACACCTCTTGTCGGCAAGAGGTTTGGTATGACGAGCACAAGATGTCACTGGGCATAGAAAGTTCCGTGGTTCGCATGAGGACAAGTCCCGCAGGCTTTGGAACAAGTTAAGCCTCCATTGCTGCGACGATTGAACTTGGTCGGATATAAACATGAGATTGCACACTCTGGCACGCTCTGGAGTCATATTGGCGTTCGTGTACTTCTGACCTTGATCGACACAACCGCGCTCAAGATAGCCTTCTTTCTCACTTTTTATCCACTCTTCTCGAAGCTTTTTAGCCCTAGCTTCCCTAAGACGTCTCAAAACAGCACTCCTTTTTCCCTTAGTTGAAGCAGTAAGGACATCGGGGTGATGCCTCATCTCCTGATGCAGATCTGTGCCACGGAGGTCGCTTGGAGCGCCTGGGAACCGCATGGCACGCAAGCCGACCAACGGCTGTAGTCGTCCACGCCTTTCGGGTCTCTTGTTAAAGAGGCTTTGTAAACCAACGTCGAGATGCTTGGTGTGGTTGTGGTCTTTTAGTACCGAAGGTTTGCTATGGCCAAGAATGAGGCCTGTTTCGGCCATTGTAGCTGAGCCTGTAAAAGATGAGCACATGGTCCCGTTCATGTTTCGCGCACTTACCAGATAGAAGGTTTGCAGCTCCACGCCTAATGCAGTATGGGCTCACCTTGCATTCATACCCAGCGCGATATGCAAGGGCTGCCAAAGCGGCGTAAGAGGCAGCGTGTGACCATGCGGCCACCCCATCTCGTGATCGGAAGAGTGGCGTATCCAGGACCGCTTCCTTGAAAGGAATTTCGACACTCTCACGTTGGCCGATAGTATCGCAAAAGAGTGTCTCGGGCTTGACGGAAAATGCATCATGTTCATACGCCAAAGTGAGGAAAGGCATAATAGGGCAAAGGTGTGGTTGTTCTCGATCCTCCCAAATTGTTACCTGAACCCTGGGTAGAAGGTCAGCTCCATCTATAACTGGTTTGTGACAGGGCTTACTCTTTGTCTTCGAATCTATCGCCTTTCATCAGTCGGAAGGTAACTGTGAGAGCCATTTCAGGCCGCTCACCAATAGAGTCACCTTCCGTACAAAGACTGAATTTTAGGTCCTTAAACAGGGTAAGCTAAAGCATAAAGAGACGATAAGGAAGTTTTTAACCTTGTAAGTTAGAGCCTCATTGGTGTGTGCATATGCGCTTGATTCGATGATGGCCCCTGGCCGAGCTGCAGTATACGCCAGGAGTAAAATATAAAAGTGCAGCTTGATACGGTCAAGGTCTCTTCGAAACTTGTGGCTGTCTTCTTTCCACATGAAGGATATAAGGTTCTCAATATCCCTTTCGTCAGCTACAGGCTTCAAGCGAGGTTTGCCGCTGAGCTGTAGTGATCTCCTCAAATCCGTCTTTATCCACTATCTCAAAGTCAGCTGTTTTACTCCACTCTTAGAGAATCGACTTGACCAACATCCCTCACTTCCGCAGCTACTTCACGCGAGACCTTCAGTACAGTTGCCACGCGGGATAGATATGCAACTACCGTGCTGATACACAGACGTTCACCAAGTATCCCTTTGCGGTTTAATACCATGGTCTTGAAGAATACCTTCAGTACTTTCGCAGTTGGGGCCAGCTTCGGTGAGTCATTATGGAGCAAAAAGCTGTTATTCCAAATTAGCAAGAGCTTGCTCTCTAGAAGAAGTGACAAAATTCTCACTCTCTCCAAGCCGCATTGATCAAGTCATATCCTTTCTTTGTTGGAGGGGCGATAAATTTGGGTGTTTCTGTCAGCGAACCAACGTCTTCCAGTTCTCGTCGAATTTCTTCTGCTGACCGTCCAGCTTGCATCGAATGTCCCTGTCGAGCCATTGTTGAATGTTGAAAGAGTGAATTTAATGAGGTTCAAATATAACAATCTGTTCTCGAGGGACGGCAGTGGTGAGGGAAGGACAAGGGGATAGGAGTGTCGAGGAGGGATGGGAGGACAGACCCAGCGACAGGCAGACATGACAAGACGGATTCTGACACAACAACAAAATACCAGCATTCTGTGCAACCTCCTATATGGTGTCCCACCATATAGGAATCAGTATACAAAAATAGAATATTGTTGTATTGGCGGCAAGTCGTCCACACCTATTTAGGCAATTGTCCGGACACTTCGAAAAAGGTACAAATAGCCGCGACCTGTCGCCGCTTTCCAAACTCGAGATGTTATTTTTTGAAAACCATAAACCGGCACTGAAAGAGCGATGAAATATCAAAGAACCAAAGATTCCATACCACTAAACCACCGATGCTCTATGTTTCCTGGCAACACAAAGAGCCAGCCTGATATTTTTGCTAGGCCAAATCAATAGGATTCTGTAGCATCTGATAGAGGGTGAGGGGTCCTCGGTGATAGGTCCATCATAACTGGTGGGTCAAGGAAAAGAGCCTTGATCTGGAGTCTTCGGCGAAGATGGTAAAAATCTCGAGTGTGCTTGCTCGCATGCAAACCTTCAATAGCATGGAAGTAGCCGACTTATGTGATTTCTAGTAATGCAGATTAGTTTTGATTGCAAAGCGAGACACTTCCTTTACGTCCGCCGCTGAGAAAGATCGGGCATCCATCCAAAACCGGGCTCAGCAGCCGGCCGCAATTGGGAGCAAAATGCCACCAAGTCTCCATGAGAATAACAAAACAAGTGCATCGACCGTGAATCGAACACGGGGCCCATCGAGATATTCGAGATCATGGGATCTTTCGTGGCAACGATGGATTTTACCACTAAACCACCGATGCTTTTCGATATTTCTGAATCTTTTCCCCATGGTATTCGTTTTACTCCACCTAGTCTCCGACGGTGGACGGTGGGTGGTAGATCGTGGATGATAGATGATGAATGGTGGATGTGGGTGGTACATGGTATTTTGTAATCCCTAAGTCCCATCTAGCCTCTAACTGAAGAGACCATGGCGTGGCCTGCCCCCCTTTTCCAACACTCAAACCGTTTCTTGTTAACCATCATAAGCCACAATCCGTAACTTTTTTCCATTTATCACAATCCATATCCCAAATACCTCTCGTGCTGTTTTTCGTCCTGAGCTATCACTTCCAGCCCATTTGGCTACCTTTCCAATATACTGCCATCCCTTTCGTGAACATCGGTTCTATGTCGCGTTCAAAAAGAGGTTCTCTCCAATGAGTGGTTGGAGAGTGCCCTGATCCCGGTTGAAAAGACCCAAGGTACCTTTCTCGCCGCAGCAACAAAGAAATCCTATGACATAGCACGCCAAACATGGACTCAGGTCAAACATGGACTCAGTAAGTTATGCGTTTACTTACGTGTGAAAATCCTTTTTAACCGTGGCAGATTTGAAAGACGAGGTAACAGAGGTGCGTAGCTGCTACCAACACGTCAAAACCATGAAGTCTTATCTCGTATGCAAGCCATTGAGGGTCTGGGACTATATGGCAACCTTCATCCTTCCATTGCCACAATGCAGGCAAATGCAATGAATGTAGTCATAACACAAAAACGAGACAATAAGATTGAAGTTCCCAAGTGTCACGGGTGTGCAGACCCGTGACCGGGTTGCCCCCGACCCGGCGACGACAGGAAGCGGCAGAGGTGTAGATGTTACGGCTCGCAGGTCCGTGGTCGGACCGCACCTGACCCGGTGGCGAACGTAACGTCCTATAAGGGGCAGAGGCGCGGCCGGCCCAACGCGAAGGCAAGGAGAGCCACAAACAAGTAAACGAGCATGTAGGCTCTG
>RCNJ01000421.1_pt1 | contig 16524 bp, 9 predicted proteins | sample 2041171 | NCBI WGS metagenome assembly RCNJ01 (sample SAMN09708213, study PRJNA481090) | feces metagenome | biome: feces | host: Pygoscelis adeliae | place: Antarctica: Rookery Lake | collected 2010-03-01 | reverse complement strand
CCCGTCCGTAGATGCACCACCGGGACACCACCTACTCGGTGGCGGGAACTATGGGACCCGGAATCAGTATATAAAGCGGGCCACCTCCTAGAAGGAGAAGGCCAGAGATTAGTTTGCGGAATATATACCTATTGACGGAGTCGATATCGCAGTCTTAGCACTCTGTCTACAACAACCCTTACAAACATGGCGTAGCTTTGTAGTGAACTTAGGATTGTCAGTAGTGAATGCACTTAGGATTGTCAGTAGTGAATGCACGTATGGTTTGCATGTTGTCGCATTGAATAGAGACCTCGTGTTCCAGTGAGAAATGAATGGAATCGAAGAATTGCGTCCACCAGATGGTTTCCTTGCCAGTTAAAGAATTGGCAAGGAGTTCAGCTTCTGTAGAGCCCGTGGTGACCGTCTTCTGCTTGGATGCCTTCCAGTCGATGATGTCGTTGAACAACATGAAAGCGTATCCTTGAGAACTGACTCGAGTGTCAGGGTCGTTAGCAAATGATGCGTCGCTACTAGCTAGAAAGACAGTTTGCGAATCAGCTTGTAAAGCGTTAAATTCGATTGCGATGTCTCTTGTTCGTGCTAGTGTAAGGGTTGTTGGAGACAGAGTGCTAATACCGCGATATCGACTCCGTAAACAGGTTTGTATTCCACAAACTAATCTCTGGCCCTCCCCTTCCAGGAGAGGGCCTGTTCTATACTGCTTCCTAGTTCCCTAATTTTCCTTTACCAAGTCAGTAGTGTCCCGGCGCTACTTCTGCAAAGGGGAATACAGTGCGTGCTCGTTTGCCTTCCTTCCTGCCCCCGCCTCACCGCCGGGTCAGTGCCGTCCCGATGTCATACACGCTCGTTTGCCGTTGCGCCCCCACCCGTTGCCGACGGGTTCGACCCACGGGTTCGGCCGTCATTGGCAGTCTTGCCCAGAGGCAGCATGGCCGCTTACCTATTAGAAGAAAGGCCCCCGCTGGGCCGTCTACACCTCTGTGTTTTTATAGAACATCCCAGCCACCGCCGCCACCGGGTTGGGGGGGACCCGGCCACGGATCCGCGCGCCCGTGACAGCTAGATTGTATAGATATCCGAGAGTACGGTTCGCACACTCCAGATGATGTGGAGAGGGATTCGTGAGAAATTCGGAAAGCTTCGATGAGGCGTGAGCAATATCAGGTTGTAAAGGATCTAGTAGGCAACGTGCTAGGGTGGGCATTATAACAATGAACTCTATTTTCAATATGCTAAACTCTGAGCCCTCCTAGTAGGAGATCAGAGTTGTTTATCTAGGAAGGGTGTGCAGAGTTGAACCTCCGCCGTACCGCCCCCGGCTTGGAGGTGGCACTGCCCCTACACCTGTATGGAGGTTACAGCCTGAGATCTGAGGCTCCTGTGCTTAGGAGGCATCACAGTTGAGTTGCCCCGACCCGTTTGCGCTCTTCACAACGGCGCGCCCGTGACACAGGTCGAGTGATTACCGCAGCAAAGTTGGCAGATCCAACAAGTTGCTGGTAGGCGTAGATCTCCTGAGTAGTTGCCTGTCCAGTATACTTCTTAAGTTCTTTGTGAGGAGGAGGAGTACTTGGAAATCACTTATCAATTGAGATGTTGAATTTTGAGGTGATCTTGTCAATACACGAATCCTGGCAGAGCCATAGTCAACGACTAGGTCTGTCACGGATGATGCGGATACCTAGGAACCATTTGAGTTCGTTGAGGTTTCGCATCTCGTAGACGTCAAAGAATCGTGCCTGAGCGAGCTATAAGAGCTTGCACCCCTCCCACTAGGTAGCTTTCCTTTAGACAGACATTCAGATACAGTTCAATATTACTTCATTGATACTGCCGTCTCGACTTCCTTCGCCGAACCCTCAGAAGACCTTCGTCTTGTCTCAACCTTTTCCAACACAAGCCTACGACCTCGACGCAGCTACCGCCGCCTCTCCTGTCAACAGGCTTCACACCTCAACAGTTATGAGCCCGGACCGCACCCAGCTTTACCAATAAACAGCTGTTCCCGTCCATTTTGAGGTCGACAACCTAGGATCGAATTTACGACACCCAAGACTTATCTGAGCAACATTATTGATATAATCTTCTGCTAGTGCTTGTTGAGCCAATCATTTTGGCGTACTGTTTGTCTTTATACAACATCAGACCCCCCCACAAAACATTAGCGAACTACGCCAAACACTTGAAGTAAGGCAAGGGTACGATTCCTTTGGGTCACAGCACACCACAGTCACGATATTAGATAAGACTCAGTACTTTAAGACAAAGCAGTAAATAATCATGCGTCAGAATGGTGGTGATCCAGGTCGAGGTCAAGCACGCCAAAGGCGCTGTGGAGTATGTGGCAAGCCTGGGCATTATGCACGCACCTGTCAAAACAAGATAGGATCATCTGGACAAGAGTATTCAGAATAGTTTTAATTGATTTACAGCGTTGTGGTTGCGAAATCGAGGTTAGAAGCATTGTGGGTCAATTTGCGTGATCAGCTCGCTTGGGTGATCAGCTCGTTTGTGGACTACGTTAGAGAGTTATGACTGTTATTTATTGAGGGGATGATTCGGGGAATATAGAGGGTAGAGAGCATTTTCGAGGAGAGGTTTTTCGGAGCACATTATTAATATCGTGTTTTGGGATGGGTAGACAATGAGGGCTCCAGTGCACAACGGACTCGGAGATAGCTGAAATGATCACATTTACCACCACTAACTAGTTTCATCTTTCTTTGTGCGCCTAATGAGCAGCTGAGGGCAATAAGAATTTCCCAGAGCTAGTGGTCTACCAAACTGTCACTCTTCGGCCTTCCAAATCGAATACGCCACCCCAGCATGAAACTGTTACCACACCTATTTTTCTGGTCAGTTTTTCAATTGCTTAAGCTGCTAACAAGCCCTGACAAACTAGCCACTCATCTTACATTTACGACCAACACAGGACAACAAGAGCCCCAAATCGAACTTGGTTATTAAAACTTCAAGTAGTTAACTGCTTAGCTACCTGCCACTGTGTTTCAAGTCAAAAGCAACAAAGACCACATGAAATTTGATTGGCTTACAGAGATTTTAATAGCTAATCATTTGGTATTCAGACCATATCATACCCGGGCTAGCTACACTTCGAAGGAGGATGAGCCGGTACTTTAAAGGGAAATGAAGATGGAGGCCACAGCAGCGAGTCTTTGATTAAATTGACTCTTCATCATACTAACTGTTTAGTAACTACATCAATGTGGACTAGAATAGCCGTGCTGCTGTGGGAACGATGAAGTGTAAGAGGTGACAGCCTGAATCGCAAAATGTGACAATTGTGTAAACCACTGGCAGCCAGGTGGCAGATGGCAGGTGTGTAAATTTCCATAAAATTTTTACCAAAACGATTTTGGTATTATGACTATCCCTACTATTTTCCCAAAGGTGATGACTCCATCAGGCCCCACTCTTCCTCCCTCCCTGGCCGATTTCCCTCCCTCAACCTTCACCTCCAACTTAGCCCTTATTCCCAAACAACCCACCACCAACATTGCTATTACTGACACCGAATCCGGCACTCTTCTTCCCATCATTATCACTCAACTCGCTCCAAGCTACAGCCTTTTTCATCTGGCCCTCCTCAACACTCACCACCGCCTCTCCCCCAGGATAATGTGCTTCGTATTCCAAAGTAAGTTTACAGCCATTCCCAGGATTGAGCTTAACCTTGAAGGTTACATCGCCGCTCTTCTTCGCCAGCGCCGTCGCAGTACCCCAGCTATTCTTATCCACGCTCGTGCGTCCGGTTACGTCCGTCTTCGACGCAGCCGCATCCAAATTCGGAGAGAGCGAAGACCCAGCGGCCACCGCCTCCCCAAGGACGCGGAACCTCGGCGTCGTGATCTCGACTTTAAGTCTTTCGTCTTCGGATACTGGAACCTGTTCCAAGACAAGTAAATCCAACGCACTCGCCGCATCCTTAGTGTTGGAGAGGGTAACAACACGCTTAAACACCTCCGCACTCTCCTTCGTAATAAACCCACTACTACTTCTCTGCACAGTCGGCCTGCTATACCCCACCGTAACGCCCGGGTCAACGCCCAAGCTCAAGACAAACTCGCCGCCGGCAGAACAGCGCGGGATAGATGACTGGCCGAGGAAGGAACCATCAAGCGTAAGCCCGCACGTCCCCTTGAGGAGGGTGATTTTTGACTGGTTACGCAAGCGCGCCTTAAGGAACGCAGCAGCCTTAAGTTTCGGCACCACGACGTGGCTAAACACCACAGATCCAGTCTTGAAGTCTACGCGGGCGATCCTATGCTTCGTCTTGGTGGATGTCGGTGCGAGGGTCTTTGTCCCAGGGAGATCGTAGGTTGTGGTCAAGCCACTCTCCTCAAACGTTGACTCCTCGAAGCTCAGCGCTTGGTCGGCGAGGGCGGCGAGGGTATCGCCATCCACATCATCAGCGGGAGAGTAGGTTGGAGAGGCAGGGATATAACCAGGGGAACCTGCGCTAGAAAACTCCGCGTCGATCGCCCTAGCCATAGCCGCTGCCGGGGCGGGGGGTGCTGCAGAAGCAGCAGCCGAAGCCATACCGCGAAACAACCCACCGGCTGGCGATGTAGGATATGCAGAGCTCCCAAAGGCCGTCGCTGCTGGTGCAGCATTCGAAGGCGAAGCGCCAAAAAGCGAAATCTGCGGTTGTTGTTGTTGTGCAAACGAAGACGCCCGTTGTCGCTGCACCTGTGGCAGGTTCGTCGCTGGTATCATATTCTGCTGCTGCTGTTGCTGCAAATCCATTCTCCTCATAGCGTTCTCTTGTGCCTGTTGTTGCTGTCGCACCCAACCCTGTCCTAAGTCCTTAGGTGGCAACCCAAACAACTCACTTCTCGGCTGTTGAGCTGGCCCTTGCTGACTGAATATCCTGTCGTATTTGCCATACTTGATCTCGTAGGGGGCTTTGAGAGCGCCGGATGTGTGCACCGAGGACTTCTGGAGGCGGATATGCCAGGGTTGTAACTCGGGGATGGAGTCGCTTAGGCCAGTGTAGGAGGATTGGGAGGTTGAGAGGGTTATCTTCGCATCCCGCCAAACCTCAGAAGTGATGTTTACCAATTCGGCAGAGTAGTCGAGGAGGGCGGAAGCGGTGACGGTGGAGAGACTGAGGTCGTAGCGGGGGGCCCAGGATGCGGAGGAGGTGATGTATGAGAGTGTTAAGTTTATATCCGTATCCCCTTCGCTGGTCTTGGAATTGGTGTCTTGAGCCTTGACGAGACTGGAGACTGAGCCGCGGCGGGAGGAGGCGGGTGTGTAGCACGAGGGGGTTTCAAGGGAGATGGTGACTTTGTAGACCATCTTGGGCCAGAATTTTACTCGTTCCCGGTGTAGACGGGCGCAGGCTTCTTTCGTCTCCTGCTTGTTGCGCCATTCCTTCGCCTCCGCCTTCTTTTTGTCTTTCTCGGCTTGGAGTTTCGCTTTGCGGGCTTCCAGTGTGAGACGCTTCTCCTCCTTCCTCAGTTTCGCAATCTCTGTCTTGTTCGCCTCCCTTCTGTTCGTCGCTTCAGTATGTTGCTCGAATGCCTTGGCTCTTTCCTCCTCATAAGTCTTTAGAAGTCCAGGCAAATCAACCTCAGTGCCCGTCTTGATTGAGGTGGCGCGGGCATGTGTGCTCGTGTAGCTGTCCAGCGTCTCCATCTTTTTAGTAACCATCCCCAGCATCTCATTCAATATCTTCTCCTTCTCCTCCAATTTCCTAATCCTCTTTTGGATCTCCTTCTCTCTCCCTTGCTTGTCCACCTCGTCATCCGAATCATCAGATACGTCGCTCACCTCACAGCTCTCATCTTCCTCCTCATCAGGGTAGACGTCCACAAAAACCTCGGGATTGGGTACCAACTCCACCGCCAGATCGGTAATTGTCGCGACTCCGCCAGAAGAGTGGCCTGAGGTAGTGCCATCTACCTTGATCGAATGTTCATCGCATGTAGGCGTCAGGCCGATGATTGTGATCTGATTAACTCCAGATCTTAAGCTGACATTGTTGATGTTGCGCACGATTTGGGCTTTGGTGGGGTAGAGAGTCACGCCCTTGGTTGGGAGGAAGCGGATGTTGAAAGATTGCTTGTGGGTGTGGTCGTCCATGGTGACGTGAGGCTCGAGTTATCACGAGATTAACTGAGGTGTAAGGTGCAAGGTGTATAACGTGAAGTTTATGGTTGGAATAGAGGATGGATGATAAGAGAGGTTTTGAGGGAGATAGAGAGGTTTTAACGAAACACTGTGGCAAATACTCGTCAAAGAGCCGGTTGGCACGATACAAGGCAGCAAAGCAATCCTATGAAAGTTCTGATGCTTTCGAGAGATTGTTAGATAATGATGGAGTGTGAAATCGGACCGGGAAGAGGGGTGGTATTTATTCTCGTATGCGGTAGTCGGCCTCCTTTTTGGCTAACTGCTTTCGCTCGGAGAGCTGGTGCAGGCACTGCCTCACCAGCCTGCGCAGCCGACCAATCAGGAAACGGAATTTGCATCGTCAATTGGGCCGTTTGATTGGATGCGTTGTAAGACAAGGAGGGGAGTCACCGCCTAGGAAAAAGGAGTAACATTATGTAGAACGAAGCGGCATTTATTGAAAGTTCAAATAGGATTCAATAGAAGGGATTACTGTAAGTAGAGGTTTAAGTGAGGGTTGTCGTGCGATTAAAGTTGACAGTGACAGGGCAACCGGACACGGCCCTCTTGTGGTTAGCCCGCGCTGACTAGGCACACACACAACCACATCGCGGCAGGGCTTGGCAAAATATTTCGAATTGGGGATTTGAAGGCGGTAACATCGCAAATTTGGAGAAGTGAAACCTACTTCAGGACGAAATATGGGGAAATGATGGATATCATCAGGCACGAGGAATGACATAAAGGAGCAAAGAAACAATCATTATATAGCTACTTTCCTGGGAGTGGTGACAGTCAAGTGCGCGGGACATCCTCAAAACAATCTCTTACGCCACACACCACGCAAACTCCACTTCTCTCAATGAATCTCAGGATGTCGTTAGAAAAGATTATTTTTGCTGTACAATTGTCATGCGTGCGCCTTCCTCGCCATCCTACCGTCCCCATTTACTATATTCGCCTTCCTCGCCATCCATTCCACCATTCATCCTGCTCCGTTCCTTACACCCCCGACAGTCCCTTACACTCCCTAAATCGCCTCTAACCCGTTGCTAGCCCGTTCCCTTTCCCCATTTTCATGTCTAGATATCTTTCGAATGATCAACTTACAATAAAAGCTCAAGTGGGTTCTCGACAACCTTCTTGAACTCCTTGATCCACTCACCACCAACAGCACCATCGACAACCTTGTGGTCAAAGGAGCCGGTGACGACAATCTGGTCGTCCCACTCAATGTCAGTTCCATCCTCAGTCTCGACTGGGACAGCGACCTTCTTGGTGGTACCGACAGCCAAGATACCAGCCTGTGGAGGGTTGATGACGGCGGTGAAGCGGTCAATGGCCGGGTTCATGCCCATGTTGGAGATGGTGAAAGTTCCACCCTGGTACTCCTCTGGCTTGAGCTTGCCATCTTTGGCGCGCTTGCCAAGGTCCTTGACCTGGGCTGAGATGCTCTCGAGACCGAGACCCTCGACGTTCTTGACAATTGGAGTCATGAGGCCGACTGGGGTGGCGACGGCGACGGAGATGTCCACGTTGGAGAACTGACGGATGAAGCCGTCTCTCCAGCTGGAGTTGACGATTGGGACCTTCCTGCAGGCAACGGCGCATGCCTTGATTAAGAAGTCGTTGATGGACAACTTGTACTTTCCATCAGCGGAGGCGTTGAGGGCCTCGCGGAGCTTCATGAGCTTGGTGACCGAGACGGTGGAAGCAACGAAGTAGTGTGGGTTCTGGTTCATGGACTCCTGGAGACGGGTGGCAATGGTCTTGCGCATGGAGGAAGTCTCAATGTCCTTATAGCTGCTGACTGGAGCAGCTGTACCACCTGCAGCTGGAGCAGCACCTCCGGCAGAGGCAGCCTTCTTGATATCAGCCTCAGTGATGAGACCCTTTGGACCAGTTCCCTTGAGGGAGCTGATCTTGACACCGTTCTCGAGAGCGAGACGCTTGGCAGCTGGGCTAGCGTTTGGCTCACGGTCCAATGCAGACTGAAGTCTACCGGTGGACTCCTCCTCCTTTGGCTCTGGTGCTGGCTGCTTGCTCTCCTCCTTTGCTGGTGGTGGAGCAGTGGCGGATCCGCTGTCCTTAGACTCGGATGCCATGCTGGCCTCCTCTTTTGGTGCTGGTGCTGGCTTCTTTACGCCGCCGGCATCCTCCATTGTGAAATCAGCAAACGCTGAGGGGTCCTCGCCCTCCCCGACCATGACTGCGATTGGCTGTGAAACATGTTAGCACTGTCCGGATAAAGTCAATAGATGAGGTGAGCTGCTAGAGCGACGTACGTTTCCAATAGCGACATCCTTGGAGCCAGAGTCCTGAAGAATCTTGGCCAAAACACCCTCGTCCTGGTACTCAAAGTCCATCTGAGCCTTATCCGTCTCGATCTCGACCAAAACATCTCCAGCGGTGACGCCATCTCCGACTTTCTTCTGCCAAGTACCAATGTTACCAGCGGTCATGGTTGGGGACAGCGCTGGCATGGAGATGACGGAGTGAGGTGGGTAAGACTTGGCTGCGTAGCATCTTGCGAACTGGTATGGGATGGCGACGGACTTGAGAGCCCTGCGTCTGAGGACAGCTGCGAACATTGTGACGAAATGTATGTATTGAGGCTGGGGTGATGCGATTAATGGGTATCAAGGAAGTGAAGAAAGGATGACTTTATGTCTCTAATCGCAACGCCAATTAAGTGGAATGCGACAGACTACTGGTGTCAAGAATGGAGACACAATGGGAGTTGGCAGGTCGTGAATAGAAGAGGACAGGATGGGGAACTTCTTCAACTTTCGTATATTATCGCAATCGTTGGGCGGACATCCAAGCTTGACCACTACGACAGTTAGGGACTAGTGCGTTCAACGGGAGGAGCAATCAGCCGGAGTATGGCCGATCAGTTATTCCGATAGCAGCACTGCTACCAGCCACAGGAGCTGTTACCAGTATGCTTCAGCCACAATAGACACGTGCCTCCTGCCAAGCATTGATCTGGGTCTCAGCTTACATGAGCTCAGTTGTCCAAAATGATGCACGGTCGCTGACGGTCAGTTTCATGGAGCTTCAGCTCCAAGCACAACGTGTGCTCCGCTAATTTCACGGTCAGGCACTCTACCCACGGAGGTTACGGATGTTGCTGCCGTGGCTGTGCTCAGATTGAACTTTGGGCCCTGATCTATCAACCTGTCCTTAGATCTCAATACGCCGAGTTAAGACCAATATATTTCGCAACAAAAACCACGCGAACACATTGCGACAACGCTCGACCGTGATCATACAGAGCATCAACGATAAATGGTTAGCTGTGCTGTTGCGCTCTGGAGACTCAGATTATACACGAAATACACAACGCTGATGGCTTAAAGCGTCCAATACCAAGCTCCGTATCACACCCATCTCGACACGATGAGCTCCATAGTCTTCGTAACCACCGCTCTCGAGGCCATCGCCGCCAGCAAAGAAGCGCACAAGAAGCCCGCCCTAGCAGAGGCCACGAAACGAGCACTTGACAACATAGAAGCAAATGAGAATCAATTGCCAGATCCAGAGACTATATTTGAGCCTTTACAGCTGGCGACGCTGTCTACAGATATAAAACTCACGACTACGGCTCTGGATTGTATCGGCAAGCTTATAAGTTATTCGTACTTCTCAGTGCCGTCACCCGGGCCACAAGAAGAGACGCAAAATAATGGGGAGGAGGGACACGAGGGGGAGGGCCCAGAGGCAAGGCCGCAGCTCCATAATCGTGGAGCGTCGGGGAAGGCACCGCTGATTGAGCGCGCGATTGATACGATTTGTGGTTGCTGGATTCAGGATGCGTATGGACAATCGATTACGCCTCCAGAGGTACAACTGCAAATCGTCAAGTCGCTGCTCGCAGCTGTGCTGAACGATAAGATCGTGGTACACGGTGCTGGATTGCTGAAGGCGGTCCGCCAAGTATACAATGTCTTCTTGCTCAGCACAAACTCGGCAAATCAGCAGGTTGCGCAAGGAACATTGACACAAATGGTTGGAACGGTCTTTGAGAGAGTCAAGGCGAGGTTAGCCATGAAGGAGGCCAGGAGGCTGAAAGGCACACAAAATGGTAGCTTTGTGGAGATAAATGCAGCCGATATTCAAGATACCACTGAAGAGCAGGAAGAGCCAGAAGCTGCAAGCATTGCGCCGACGGAGACAGAGACGAATGCATCAGAGACACAGCCGACAGAGGAGAAGGAAGAGGGCCCGAAATTGACGCTGAAGGATCTGGAGCACAGAAAGGATTTCGACGACTCGCACATGGGTGATGGGCCAACAATGGTTACGCGGCTGAAGCAGAGGAGGAAAGCTTCCAGAGCGAACTCTGTTAAGTCTGGGTCGCCAGATGGCAATTCGGAGGACAACTCGAATGAAGAAGCAGAGGACGAGGTTTACATCCGTGATGCCTACCTCGTATTCCGTTCCTTCTGTAACTTGGCCAGCAAGAAGATCGATCAGGTGCAGGAGCTTAAAACTCAGGGCATGCGCTCGAAACTCATATCGCTGCATCTTATCCAGACGCTGCTCAATAATCATATGCTCGTCTTTACCTCGCCGCTGTGCATGATCACGAATAGCAAGAGTAATGAGCAGACTAGCTTCTTGCAGGCTGTCAAGTACTACTTGTGCTTGAGCATCACGAGAAACGGTGCAAGTAGCGTGGATAGGGTGTATGAGGTGTGCTGCGAGATCTTATGGCTGATGTTGTGGTTTATGAGGGCGCAGTGTAAGAAGGAGATCGAGGTCTTCTTGAATGAGATTTACCTGGCACTAATCGAGAGACGAAATGCGCCACTGAACCAGAAAGTGTACTTTATGGGTATTCTTCAGAGGCTATGTGGCGATCCTAGAGCATTGGTAGAGACTTACCTCAACTACGACTGCGACAGGAGTGCGGTGGACAACATGTTCCAGAGGTTGATTGAAGATCTGTCGAAGGCTTCAACGACGCCAGTCAACGTCAACCCACAACTGCAACAACTATACGAGGAGAAGTTGGCGAAGAACAACTCGATAGACTGGCAAACCAAAGGCATGATGCCTCCGCCACTCTCCACGGCACACATGAGCAACCACCACGAGAGCGAATCAGATATTCCGAAAGATTACATCCTAAAGCGCCAAGCACTAGACTGCCTAGTCGAGACCCTCCGCTCCCTAGTAAACTGGTCCCAACAAGGCATAACCGACGTCGCCGGCGCCGTAGCAGCCAACCTCGACGCCCGTGCCTCAATAGACGACTCCGTCCGCCCCTCCCTCGACCCCTCCTCGGACTCCCTCACCCGCCTCACAGAAACAGACACGCACTCCTCCATGTCCACGCCCCCCCCCGAAGACGATCCAGACCAGCTTGAGAAAGCGAAACAGCGCAAGACGGCGCTGTCAAACGCAATCAAGCAGTTCAACTTCAAGCCCAAGCGCGGCATTAAGCTCCTCCTCGAGAACGGATTCATCTCCTCTGACAGCCCTGAAGACATCGCGTCCTTCCTGCTCAAGGAGCCTGTGCTGGATAAAGCCCAGATCGGAGAGTACCTTGGAGAAGGCGATCCGAAGCATATCGAGATCATGCACGCTTTTGTCGACAGTATGGATTTTACGAAACGGCGCTTTGTCGATGCCCTTAGGCAATTTTTGCAGTCGTTCAGGCTGCCCGGCGAGGCCCAGAAGATTGATCGCTTTATGCTGAAGTTTGCCAACAGATATGTCACGGGGAATCCGAATGCGTTTGCTAATGCGGATACGGCGTATGTGTTGGCTTACAGTGTTATTATGCTGAATACGGATTTGCATAGTTCGAAGGTGGCGAAGAGGATGACGAAAGAAGACTTCATAAAAAACAATAGGGGAATCAACGATAACGCCAATTTACCAGATGACTATTTAATTGGGATCTATGAGGAGATTGATAGCAATGAGATCGTCTTGAAGTCGGAAAGAGAAGCAGCGGCAGCACAGGGTCTTTTGCCAACGCAGTCTGGAGGAATTGCGTCTGGTCTGGGCCAAGCGCTGGCTACTGTGGGGAGAGATCTGCAGAGGGAGGCGTATCTACAACAGGCTGAGGAGATCTCTGTGAGGTCTGAGCAGCTGTTTCGGAATCTCTTCCGCAACCAGAAGAGGAATGCCGCAAAGAATGGGGAGCAGGAGTTTAAATTCATCCCTGCGACGTCCTTCAAGCATGTAGGGCCTATGTTCGAAGTCACCTGGATGTCTTTCTTCAGCGGACTGTCAGGGCAGATGCAGACAGCGCAGAACATCGAGATCATCAAGCTCTGCATGGAGGGTATGAAGCTTGCCGTCCGCATCGCCTGTCTCTTCGACCTCGAGACCCCAAGGGAGGCCTTCGTGAGCGCGCTGAAGAACAGCACCAACCTCAACAACCTCCCAGAAATGATGGCTAAGAACGTCGAGGCCCTCAAAGTGCTGCTTGAGATTGCACAGACGGAGGGAAATCTGTTGAAGGAGAGTTGGAAAGACATCCTGATGTGCATTTCCCAGCTCGACCGCCTCCAACTCATCTCCGGCGGCGTGGACGAGCGCTCCATCCCTGACGTGTCAAAAGCGCGGATTCAGCCACCAAGGCATGATACTGAGCCTAGGAAGAGTTCCGTTAGTGTGAGGCCGAGACGGACGAGGCCAAGGTCTGGGACCCAGAGTGGGTATTCGGCCGCCATTGCCGAGGAGTCAAGGAGTGATGAGATCATCAAGGCCGTGGATAAAATTTTTACTAATACGGCGAATCTCGAGGGCGAGGCTATTGTGCATTTTGTGAGGGCGCTGTGTGAGATTAGTTGGGAGGAGATCCAGTCGAGTGGGCAGAGCGAGAGTCCGAGGACGTATTCGCTGCAGAAGTTGGTGGAGATCTCGCATTATAATATGACGAGAGTGAGATATCAGTGGGCGAATATATGGGTTGTGCTCGGCGACCACTTTAACAAGGTTGGGTGTCATAGTAATACGGCTGTTGTATTCTTCGCGCTGGACTCGCTGAGGCAGCTGAGTATGCGGTTCATGAATATGGAGGAGCTGAGCGGATTTAAGTTCCAGAAAGACTTTTTGAAACCGTTCGAACATATCATGGCCAACTCCAATGTCGTGGCTGTCAAGGAATTGGCGCTGCAATGTCTGATCCAGATGATTCAGGCTCGCGGCGAAAACATCCGCTCGGGGTGGAGAACGATGTTTGCGGTTTTTACGGTGGCGGCCAAGGAGCCGTACGAGAGCATCGTCAATCTAGCCTTCGATAATGTTACCCAGGTGTACAAGACGAGGTTTGGGGTTGTGATCTCTCAAGGTGCATTTCCTGACCTGGTGGTGTGTTTGACGGCGTTTGCGAAGAACATGCTGTTTCAGAAGAAGGGACTCCAAGCCATGGAAACTCTCAAGTCGATCGTACCCAAGATGCTGAAGACTCCTGAATGTCCGCTTAGCAACAAATCAAACGCCAATTCCGATGGCACGAATCCTGCACACGCGGGCGGACAAAATGAAACCGCGAGGACGAGTCAGGAAGAGGCTTTTTGGTTCCCTGTCCTGTTTGCGTTCCATGATGTCCTGATGACGGGTGAGGATTTGGAGATCCGCGCTATTTCCCTCCAATATCTCTTCGACAGCCTGATTAAGTTTGGAGGCGACTTTCCGAAGGATTTCTGGGATACGGTTTGGCGCCAACTGCTTTACCCTATCTTCATGGTGCTTAAGGACAAGTCGGAGTTGAGTAATAATCTGAAGCATGAAGAGCTCTCTGTCTGGCTGTCCACAACCATGATTCAGGCGTTGAGGAGTATGATCACGTTGTTTACTCACTACTTTAAAGCCTTGGAATACATGCTAGACCGCTTCCTGGACTTGCTGGCACTGTGTATCTGTCAAGAGAACGACACCATCGCGCGTATCGGCTCAAACTGCCTCCAACAACTCATTCTGCAGAACGTCAATAAATTCGGCCCGGAGCACTGGTCTAAGGTCGTAGGCTGCTTCGTAACGCTGTTCAAGAAGACGACGGCCTTTGAGCTCTTTTCTGCTGGCACGAACCCCTCCACACCAAGTCTGGGTTCAAATGGGCTTAATGATAATGGCTCGGCGACTCCGGCGGCGGAGGAAGGTGAGCCAAGCTTGAAGATCAATGGCACAAACGGCGACAACCCCGACGCCGCAACCTCAATGGCCGACGATGAAGTCGCAGCCACCTCATCTCACTCCCGCACCAAGTCCTCCGCTTCAACGCTCGAAGACTACCGCCCGCAGGACGCACCGCACCAGCCTGTTCCTGTGACGGCGGCAAGGAGAAGGTTCTTCAACCAGATCATCACCCAGTGCGTTTTACAGCTGTTAATGATTGAGACGGTGTCAGAGTTGTTTAGCAACGACGATGTGTACGCACTCATCCCAAGTCCGGAGTTATTGAGATTAATGGGGGTGCTGAAGCAGAGCTACCAGTTCGCAAAGAGGTTTAATGGGGATAAAGAGCTGCGGATGAGGCTGTGGAAGGAGGGCTTCATGAGGCAGCCTCCCAACCTTCTCAAACAAGAGTCTGGAGCAGCGTCAACTTATGTGTCGATATTGATTAGGATGTACCACGACGACAACTCTGAGAGGAAAGAAAATAGAGGGGAGATCGAGGGCGCGCTGGTTCCTTTGTGTGAGGATATCGTAAGGAATTTTTCCCGCCTGGATGAGGAGAGTCAGCAGAGGAATATTGTGGCGTGGAGACCGGTAGTGGTGGATGTCCTGGATGGTGTGAGGGAATTCCCGCTTGAGGGTTTCGAGAAACATATCGGACGCTTTTACCCACTTGCTATTGATCTTCTGTCGAAGGAGATGGGCTCCGAGGTGCGCCTTGCTTTGCAAGGCTTCCTCAAAAGAGTGGGAGAAGTTAAGCTGGAGATTTCGGCCAGAGAGAAGGAGGAGGGTGCGGAGAGGAGGGAGAGTGCGGCGAGCTCAGGGAGATGATAGTCGTTGCGAAAGCTGAGGTCTAGTCGACAGTGAAAGAGTCGGAAAACACACGAAGTAGCAAAATGAGATGACAGTTTATAGATTTTCTTTAATATAAGTGCTTAACGAGCACGGCTCAAAGACTGAGGCTGTGCAGGGTGGAGGTGTAGTGCATGATAAATGGCAATATATCCATGTTTTACATAATTTATGCTCTTTAACCTATTTATGCTGTACATGTAATGCGCGGAACTCTCCTTCATCTCTCAACTAGTAACAAGCCAAGCCGAGAAAAAATTACTGTCATTCTCACCTTGCCTCTCAAACTTTTAAACAGCCTCCGCCTGATCAGGCGGCTCAGCAACCTCACTTTATTTGCATCATACACCTCAGCCGCCATTCTGGGTCGATTTTGTAATTATACAATTCCACCAGCCCCTCTCCTGCTCCCTCCGGCCTCGGCTTAAGATACCAGAGCTGACTAATTGGGTCGTCTTTCACATCCTTAGCCGGGCGCAGATACAGTTCTCCCCTTGTGTAATTTCGCTTGCCTTTTTCATACGCCGACCAATCCAGATCGTCATGCCCACCACCCAAACGGATGTTCTGTTCCCACTCCGCTGACCAATCCAATACAACGTCAACACATTCTCAGGATCCTTACACCCGAGGCCGTAGAGTTCACCGCTCTTTCGCAGGCGTAGGAATTACAAATCGTGCGCCATATAAACCGGCACGCGTTTGTTGATAAGATTTAAGCTGAGGGAGCCGACCGAATTGTTGAGAGGTGCCGTGGGTAGTAGCTGCCGGAGAGAGTTTGGCCAGTGTAGTTGTTATGCCGTACCACTTGTCAGAAAACAGGGGTTTCTCGGCTTCGGCCGTGCAGATCGATGATGGTATTGTCGACATTGATGTGCTTGAGGGATTCGGTGATGAGCTCGTAGTCGCCGGTTCAACCTCGGCACCAGGCTTGGGAGGCTCGTCATTGAGAGCATTCTCCCTGTTCCGATTATTATTATTGATTATCTCACCCACCACACCTCCCGCAATAGGGCCGCCTAGAAACAACGTCATGGGAATGAGGAAGACGAACATAGAGCAGCCGCATATTGGGCGGTGCCAAGATGTCGGTTTGGGATTCTCCTAATGCTCTTCGTCGGTGTAGCCTTTACAGACTGTATGGGTGTACGCCTGCTTTCCTTCGAGGTCATCGGTTGCCGGAAAGTGGGTCTTGTCTTACGGGTTTAGTCGGATTGTCTCGCTGGCATGAGGGACGTAGTGTTGTGTTGACTCTGCCGTTGTTTGGTTTGTGGATAGAGTGAGGAACAGGAAGCAGGAGCGCATCAAGAGAGAAAAGTCGAGAACGAAAGGCAAAGAGATAGAGAGAGATGGAGAGAGATGAGAGAGATAGAGGGAGATAGAGGGAGATAG
>RCNJ01000428.1_pt1 | contig 16625 bp, 17 predicted proteins | sample 2041171 | NCBI WGS metagenome assembly RCNJ01 (sample SAMN09708213, study PRJNA481090) | feces metagenome | biome: feces | host: Pygoscelis adeliae | place: Antarctica: Rookery Lake | collected 2010-03-01 | reverse complement strand
GCGGGGGACAGCCCTGAAGAACTGGCTGAGCGGCAACACGGCGTCGCCAGTCTGTTCGCCGGATTCCGGGGTCTCGCACTCGACACACGATTCACCAGCGACCCGGCCCTGAGGGCCGAATGGTGGCACGTGCGAAAAGGTCTTTACACCGCTGTGGCGGGTGCACGGCCCTCCGGTTCGACGGCCCTGCTGGAGGATGTCGTCGTCCCGATGCCCCAATTGGCCAACACGGCGTCCGCGCTGACCAGCATGTGTGCCCGTTATGGGTACGACGATGCCGTGCAGTTCGGTCACGCCAAGGACGGCAACCCCGAACCTGAGCGATGACACAGAGGTGAAGAACTACGCCCTGTTCACCGACGACCTGGTGGATCTGATTCTGGACGCGGACGGTTCGCTCAAGGCGGAGCACGGAACGGGCCGGATCATGGCATCGTTCGTGCGTCGGCAGTACGGCGATGAGCTGTACGACGTGATGGTGCAGATCAAGAAGGCCTGTGATCCTTCCAACACCCTGAACCCGGGGGTCATCATCAGTGATGACTCGCTGGCGCATCTGCGTGACCTGAAACCAGCCGTCATGGTTGATCCTCAGGTGGATCGCTGCGTGGAGTGCGGGTACTGCGAACCGGTGTGTCCCTCGAAGGATCTGACCACCACGCCGCGGCAGCGCATCGCGGTGCTTCGTGACATGCAGCTGCTGAGTCCGGAGCAGCGTGCAGAACTCGCCAAGGACTATGACTACGACGCCGTCGACACCTGTGCCGTCGACTCCCTGTGCAAGATTGCGTGCCCGGTGGACATCGACACCGGCGTGTTCATGAAAACCTTTCGCGAAGAGCGATGGGGGAGCACTGCACAGAATGTGGGTGAGTCCCTCGCCAAGAACTGGGGTCCGGTGCTGAATGGGCTTCGTGGGGCCATGCACGTCGCCGATCGGGTGCCCAGCGGATTGTTGTCCGGAATCACGCGCGCTGCCCGCGTCCCGCTCTCCGCCGACCTGATCCCCTTGGTGGGAGATGATCTTCCGTCGGCCGGCCAGGATCGAAAGAAGCTGCGAAGCCATGAGGCCGTGACCCAGAGCCACGACGCTGATGTGGCCTTCTTCCCGTCCTGTCTCTCGGAGATCTTCAGCGCGGCCGATCCTGGCTCAGCCGGTGCCGCAGGCAGCCTCCTCACACTCTGCGGGGCTGCTGGCGTCCGGGTGCGGATTGTCGACGGGGTGGAAAAGTTGTGCTGCACCACAGTGTGGAGCTCCAAGGGGTTGACCCAGGGTCGCAACGAGATGTCCAGACGAACTGCAGAGGCGGTGCTGACGGCCACCGGGCAGGGACAGATCCCTGTCGTCAGTGACGCCAGTTCGTGCAGCCACGGGTTGCACGAGATCGGTGGGTACCTACGGGAGGCCGGCGATGACGAGCTGGCGAAGCGGTTCGAGGCAATACAGGTGATGGACTCCACCCGTTACGCCGCCGAGTACCTGCTGGATCGGCTGCCTCCCGCACGCAGGCTCCGATCAGTGGTGCTGCATCCCACGTGCACCGATCAGCACGAGGGCAACGTCGCTGCCCTGCAGAAACTGGCTGAGGCGTGCGCTGAGGAGGTCGTGGTGCCCCTGGACGTCGGCTGCTGCGGCTTCGCCGGGGACCGAGGCCTCCTGCACCCCGAGCTGACGGAATCGGCGACCAAGGCCGAAGCTGCGGAGGTGACGAGCGAAACCTACGACGCTTATCTCTCCAGCAACCGCACCTGCGAGCTGGGAATGAGCCGAGCAACAGGCCACACTTACCACCACGTACTGGAGGTGCTGGCGGAGCTGATCGAGCCGTGACGCGACCGTGGTTGTGAGGGGTCGACCTTCGATACGCCCGGCTCCCTTCAACACGCTGCTCACATTTCCGTTCCCTGAGTGCGGCCGGCGAGGGACGAGCCTGCCGTGTATCGAAGGGCGCTGTGGACAACCTCCTTCAACCGGCCGGGCATGAAGTCGTTGATTCGGGAACGGATTGCGTAGCCCCGTCACCTGCCCTCAGCATCCCCTCATTCTTTAGAGTGCCCGTCGCATGCCGGACCCACCCTTTAGGACAGAATCACGGACACGGTAGGAATATGGGTTGAAGTGCACCCCCGTTCTTTCTACACTCTTTCAGGTCGGCGCATGCTGATCCTGAGGCAAAAGAGGGTGTACACGATGATCAAGCAGTTGTCTGGACTGGGCGTTCGCAGCAACTACGCCTACATCGGGGGGTTTGTCTCCATCGGTCTCAGCGTCGTGTCGCACTTCATCGCCCGAAAGGTGGGGACGAAAGACCCCGACAACAAGGCGCAGGCAGACCGCTGGGGTCTGTACGTTGGGCAGTGGGCGCCCACGTTCTTTGCCGTCGGCGTCGCCCTCAAGCTCGAAGAACACGACCCCAGCTGATTCGCAAGAGGCCGCGTCGGGATTGCAATGCGCCCTCCACCTCAGTACCTGCGGCACGGTGACATCAGGTGTCGTGCCGTGACGCCCCGTGCACGCTTGTTCTCCGGCGACTCGACGTCCGTGACAAGTTGGCGCACACACCTTGATGTGGAGCGCCCGGCTTCGCAAGGTTTTTCACGCAGGCAGGTTCCATATGCCGCCTGTTCTACCCAAATATTCTGGAGTTACTCAGACATGTCCAACACACCCAAAGCAGACCGTCCTGTGACGGCCGATGGCAGTCACGCCGTCTCCGATACTGGAACAGTTGAACGTCACACCGAAGACGACAACCTATCCTGGAAAGACACCATGTTCGGTAGCGATCGCTCCGAGAATGTGAGGAATGTCTCCTGGGGAGCCATCTTCGCCGGCGTCGTCACATTCCTGGCTATCGTCCTCCTGTTCGCTCTCGCCACTGCCTCCTTTGGCCTGGACGGTTCCTCGACCGGCGCGACGATCATGACCATCCTCGGCCTCGTGCTGGGCCTGTTCATCGGCGGTGCCGTCGCTGGTGCCCTGTCAGTGCGCGCGGGCTTCATTCACGGATTCATCACCTGGGCGGGCTCGGTGGTTGCCGCAGTTGTCCTGGCGACCATGATCGCCCTTGGCGCTGCCGGTGCCGTGGGCGGCGTCCTGGGCACGGTCACCGATGGCCTCGGCCAGGCGGTCCAGGTTCAGCCGGGCGATTCTGTTCCGACGCCGTCGCAGGAACAGCTCGACGAAGCCGGACAGACGCTGGATCAGTACCAGGAACAGGCCAAGGAAGTTGCACAAGACGCGGCCGACGCCGCTCAGAAGGGCGCAACCACGGGCTTCTGGGGACTGCTGCTGGGTAGCCTCGTGGCTTCCTTGGGCGGACTTCTCGGATCACGCACGGTGGCCAACAAGGATCCCCACACCACCCGCCGCGTCGGCTGATCAAGCCCCCGCACACCTCAGCTGAACAAGCGACCCGCCGTCCCCAGGACGGCGGGTCGTTGCTGTCCGTTCCACCGCACCCTCCGACACCAGGGCTTCACCAGCGAACCTCATCCACGATGCCTTGACATCCACAGACCTGGGACACCTGCAGCATCGTCATGAGTTCTCGGAGGAACTCTTTCTGGTACTCCAGGTGGGGGGAGTGGCCGCAGTTGTTGAACACCACTTCCCGGTAGCTGCCTCCGTTGGCGGCGTAGCGGTCGAACACGGCGCGGGTCTGGCTGACCATTGGTTGGGCCGGGGCGACGTCGGCGCACGGCCAGCCGGGGATTGCGCCCAGAGCGCCCAGATGGTTGAGGTCGAACAGCGATGCGTCGGAGACGATGGCGTCTGCGTCGCCTCGCACCCACAGGATTGGTGGTTTGGGTGTGACGTCGACGATGCCGGAGAGGTCGAGGAAAGTGGGAGCCATGGTGTTCAGGACGCCGGTGCTGCCCGGCCCGAAGCCGGGCCAGGCGTCGCTGGCCGTGCTGGTGCCTGGGTAGTTGCCGTCGCCCGTGGCGGTGGTCAGCATCGAGGCCACCCACAGGTCCTCATGCTCGGACTGGTACCCCGCAGCCACGTAGGTGGAGCGAAAGACCGAGCGGGGTGAGGTGGGGGAGTCGGCGGTGTCGTCCCCGGCCTGCAGCCGGGCGATGAAGTCCGGGTTTGCGCCTCCGCCGCCAGTGCCAGCCCCGCCATTGATCACTGTGCCGTGAACGCCGGCGCTTGAGCCGAATCCATAGGGAGAGACCGGTGCCTGGAGCGTGAGGGTCGTGACCATGTGAGGGTGGTCGATGAGGTATTGCATGGCGACCCCGCCGCCCATGCTCCAGCCGACGACATGGACGGGGCCGGTCCCCAGTTCCTCAAGGACGGAGGCCACGTCGTCGGAGAAATCGCGCAGTCCGAGGGTGGCGTCAACGGGCAGGGTCTCGGAACCGCCGAAGCCGCGCAGGTCAATGGCAATGGCGCGAACGTCCGGGGCCAGGGCCACCATGAGCGGTTGGAAGAACACGGACGAGGACACGTTCCCATGGATGAAGACGACCGTCGCGCGCGGATCGTCGCAGGATCGCTCAAGGACCTGGGCTGTGAGGCGCGCGGTGGTGACGTGAGAGACGACGATGCCGTCGAGGATTGTCGCTGTCACGTCAGCTCCAGTGCTGGATCGAGGATGAGCGGTGCGTCGGTGGCGGAGCGGACGTCGTCGATGCTGACGCCATGGGCGAGTTCCACCAGGGTGAGGCCGTCGGCTGTGACGTCGATGACGGCCAGGTCGGTGATGACGCGGTTCACGACGGCTTTCCCGGTCAGGGGCAGGCTGCACTCCGCAACGATCTTCGGCGAGCCGTCACGGGCGACGTGTTCCATGAGGACGATCACTCGACGGGCGCCGTGCACGAGGTCCATGGCTCCGCCGGGACCCTTCACCATCTTGCCGGGGATCATCCAGTTGGCCAGGTCCCCTGTTGCTGAGACCTGCATGGCTCCGAGGATCGCGGCATCGATCTTGCCGCCCCGGATCATGCCGAAGCTGAGAGCGGAGTCGAAGTACGCGGCCCCCGGCAGCACGGTGACCGTCTCCTTGCCGGCGTTGATGAGATCGGGATCCACCTTGTCATCGGTGGGGTACGGGCCGACGCCGAGGATGCCGTTCTCGCTCTGCAGCACCAGGGTGACACCGTCGGGGACGTAATTGGGCACCAAAGTCGGCAGGCCGATGCCGAGGTTCACGTACGACCCGTCAACGAGCTCACGTGCCGCCCGTGCGGCCATCTCATTCCTGCTCAGTGCCATGTCATGCTCCATCCCGGATCGTGCGGCGTTCGATACGCTTCTCCACGTCCTGCCCGACGACCAGGACGCGGTCAACGAAGATGCCGGGCAGGTGGACGCTGTCCGGGTCGAGGCTGCCGGCCTCGACGAGTTCCTCCACCTGGGCGATGCAGACCTTCCCCGCCATGGCTGCCACGGGCGAGAAGTTTCTGGCGGCCTTGTCGAAGACGAGGTTGCCGTGTCGGTCCGCGACGCGCGCGTGAATCAGTGCGAAGTCGGTGGTGATGGCCTCCTCGAGGACGAACTCGCGGGGCTCTCCGCGTACCTCGAAGATCTGCGTGGGTTTCGGTGGGGATGCGATCTCGATGCTGCCGTTCGGCCGGTAGCGCAGGGGCAGTCCGCCCTCGGCCACCTGGGTGCCCACACCCGTCTGCGTGTAGAACGCGGCGATGCCGCTGCCGCCAGCGCGTAGTTTCTCGGCGAGCGTCCCCTGCGGTGTCAGCTCCACCTCGAGTTCGCCAGCCAGGAACTGCCGGGCGAACTCCTTGTTCTCCCCGACATACGACGACGTCATCTTGGCGATGAGCCCGTCGGCCAGCAGCACGCCGAGGCCCCAGTCGTCGACGCCGCAGTTGTTGCTGACGATGCGGAGATCCCCGGCGCCGGTGCTTCGAAGTGCCTCGATCAGCACCGTGGGGATCCCGCACAGGCCGAAGCCGCCGACGGCGATGCTCGACCCCGGGCCAATACCCTCGACCGCCTCCGTCGCGGTGGAGACCACCTTGTCGATGCTCATTCAACGACCTCGCTCTCTGCCGCTGGGGTTCCCTGCTTGGTGATGATCCCGGCCACCTGGTCGGCACCGGGCGGCGTCATGACGATCGTGTAGTGGTTGACGTCGTAGCACTCGTGGAACGTGATGTTGACCAGCTCCCGGGACAGGCGTTCCACCTCCGCGTCGGGATACAGCGGCGGCACCTGGTTGATGAGGCCCCGCGGTGCGCGCAGAAAATCCACGGGCATGGCCAGGGCAGCGAGTGTGTCCGCGTAGCCGTTGTCGCCATCGAGTTGCAGGGAGTTCTCCGCCACCGCGTCGGGGTTCGACGCGGCGGACAGTTCAGGTTCCTCCCCCTGAAGGTCGTAGTCGACGTAGGCCGCGATGGTGTCGTTCCAGTACGGGCCGAGCGCCGGGTGGTTGCGCCAGAACTTCGCGTACTCCGCGCGGGAGGAAAACGTCATGGAGAGCCGTTCCAAGGCAGGACCAAGCACCAGCGCTGGGACGTCTTCGGCGGCGACTCCCCCGGGTGGGGCGATGGGCAACCCGCCGTCGATGAGGACAAGCGAAGAGATGCGCTCAGGGGCGAGCTCTGCCAGGCAGACCGCGACGAAGGCGCCCATGGAATGTCCCACGGCCACCACATGGTCGATCATGAGGTGGTCCATGACAGCGAGCATGTCCCGGGCGTGGGAACGCAGGTCGAACGGACCGGGCAGGGCGTTGCTGCGCCCGCGTCCCCGGAGGTCGACGGCCACCAGTGGTACGGCGAGCCGGTCGGCGACCAGCGGCCAGCTGAGGTGGGACGCGGTGATGCCGTGGATGGCGAGCACGGTTGCGCTGGCGGGCACGCCGTCGGGTGTCCAGACGCCACCGAACAGCTCGCCACCGCGAACGGGGACGCGTACGGATGCATATGCGGTCATCGTGCGCTCCAGCCGCCGTCGAGGGTGTAGCTGGCGCCGGTGACCATGCCGGCGTCCTCGCCGGCGAGCCAGACGGCGAGGCTCGCCACCTCATGTGGTTCGACGAGGCGCTTGATGGCACTCTCGGTGAGCATGATCGAGCTGACGACGTCATCCTCGGCGATGCTGTGGATGCGCGCCTGGTCGGCGATCTGCTTCTGCACCAGCGGCGTGTTGACGTAGGCCGGGTTGAGGCAGTTGCTCGTGACCCCTTGCGGACCACCCTCCAGTGCGATCACCTTGGAGAGACCTTCGAGGCCGTGTTTGGCGGCGACATACGCGGACTTGAAGGGCGAGGCCCGCAGCCCGTGGACGCTGGAGATGTTGATGATGCGTCCGAAGCCCCGCTCGTACATGCTGGGGAGGCTCGCCCGGACCAGGAGGAACGGCGCCTCGAGCATGATGCGCAGGATCAGGGAGAAGCGCTGGGGATCGAAGTCCTGGATGGGTGCAACGGTCTGGATACCCGCGTTGTTCACGAGGATGTCGCAGTCCAGTTCAATGTCGGCGAGCGCCGCGGTGTCGCCCAGATCGATCTGGCGGGACTCGCCGCCAATCTCACGCGCGACGTCGCTGGCGCCGTCACCGTCGAGGTCAAGGATGCTCACGTGTGCACCGGCGGTTGCCAGTGCCCGGGCACAGGCGGCCCCGATGCCGCTGGCGCCGCCGGTGACGACAGCGCGACGGCCACTGAGATCGGTCATTGCGGTTCTCCTTGCATGGGGGACGGTTGGATGGGAACGCTGCGGGCGGAGGTGGTCTCGGGGCGGCCCAGCGCGCGCCCGATGAAGGTCATCATCTGCTCGAACACTTCGTCGGGGACGGCGGTCGTGCCGCTGGCCAGCGGGTCGTGGTCCTCCCCGGCGTCGCCCTTGGACCACAGCACCCACCGCATGCCGATCATTTCGCCGCATGCCGATCATTTCGCCGATGCCCATGAGCGCCCATGCCGCGACGGTGGGATCGATGTCGCCGATCTCACCTGCGTCGCCCGCTTGTCGCAGACCTTCGATGTAGCCGTCGACGATGCGGCTGTAGTGCAGCCGCAGGGCACCGGGGGAGACGAGTTCGGCCTCACGGACGATTCGGTAGAGCGACGGGTGGTCGGCGGTGAACTCAAAGAAGGCACGGAACCCGGCACGCTCGGCCTGAATGCGATCCGGAGCAGCGGTGGAGGCCTCGCTCATGGCGCGGCGTACGCGGCGGTTGAGGTCCTCGACGAGTTGCTCGAACAGTTCCAGTTTCGTGTCGAAGTACAGGTAGAACGTGCCCTGACCAACGCCGGCCACGTCCGTGATCCGTGCGACGGATGCGTCGCTGTAGCCGCTGGAGGAGAACACGGTCTCGGCGGCAGCGAGGATGCGACGGCGGGTCTCGCGGCCCTTGTTGGTGCGGGGTGCGGCTCTCATCGCAGAGTCCTCGATTCGTGCTGTTCGGCCGTCCACGACTGGAGGAGTTGGCGTCGCAGGATCTTGTTTGCGGCGGAGCGTGGGATGGCGTCGAGGAAGCGGATCTCGTCAGGCACCTTGTACTTGGCGAGGTTGCGCGCGGCGTACTCGCGCAGGTCCTCGACGTCGGTGCTGGCACCCTTGCGCACGACGACCCAGGCGACGCCCACCTCACCCCAGCGGTCGTTGCGCACACCGACCACGGCGACGTCCTCCACTGCTGCGTGCTGGGCCAGGACCCGTTCCACCTCGGCGGGGGCAATGCTCTCGCCGCCGGAGATGTAGATGTCACTGAGGCGGTCCACGATCGTGTAGTAACCGTCGCCGTCCCGTTCCATGAGGTCCCCGGTGTGCAGCCAGCCACCCTGCAGCACCCGATCGCTGGAGGTGGGATCGTGCAGGTACCCGGAGAAGACGCCGGGGCCCTTCACGAGCAGCTCGCCGCGGGCAGGGCCGTCGAAGACCTCCCCGGTGACGGGATCGGCCAACGACACATCCACGTGCGGGTACGGCTTTCCCGCCGAGCCGACGCAGGTACGCGCGTCCTCGTCGGGTAGGCAGAGCACATTCGGGGACGCCTCGGTGAGTCCGTAGCCCTGGGTCAGCGCGACGCCCCGTCGGTGCCATGTGCGCAGCAACGGTGCAGGCATGGGGGCGCCTCCCACGATGGCGTGGCGCAGAGTGGACAGGTCGGCGTGCTCAAAGTCCGGATGGGAGGCCAGGAACAGATAATACGCCGGCACCCCCATCATGGTGGTGATACTGCGCTCAGGGATGAGATGCAGCACCCGCGCGGGGTCAAACGTGCGCTCCAGCACCACCGTGGCACCCTGCCACCACGCCAGCAGCGGCTGAATGTTCCAGCCGCCCACGTGGTACTGCGGCATCACCGACAGCACCACGTCGCGGGACGTGATCTCGGCGATGCGGGAGAGCGACAGGTTGGTCCAGAAGCAGTTGGCGTGCGTCAGGACGGCACCCCGGGCCGATCCGGTGGTGCCGGAGGTGAAGATGATCAGCAGCGGGTCCTGATCACGCACCTCACGCTGCAGAGCTGGGCTGTGGCCATCCCGCGCCGGGGTCGGGACGGACGACTCCACGCCGTGCGATCCGAGGATGGTGGTGGGAATCCGGCGCGGGACATGCGCTGTCGCCGAGCTGGCGAGGGTCTGGAACTCATCCTCGGCCAGCAGGAGGGCAGGCTCAGCGATCTCGAGCTGCTCGGCGAGCTCCCGGGGGGACAGTCTCCAGGACAGCGGCACCAGCACGAGTCCGGCCTTGGCGCAGGCGAAGAACACCACCACGTGATCGGCGCTGTTGCCCGTGAGGGTGGCCACGCGGTCGCCGACACCCAACTCCGCGTCCCGGAAACGGTGAGCGAGCGCACGGGCGCGCCGGTCCAGTTCCGCATAGCTGAGCGGAACCCCGCGGTCATCGACGGCGACGCGCTGCGGGGTGGCGCGGGCACGGTCGCTCGTCCATCGGCCGAGGGTGTGCAGTCCGTCCGGACGGCGGGTCTCAGACTGGTTCATCCTGGGCCTCCTTGACCGGATCCGGACGGCGTTGCCTGCGACTGAAACGCTCGGGGATCCCGGCTATGCCGCCGGGGAAGAACATCACGACGAGGATGAACAATGTTCCCAGAATGAACAGCGGTTGTGACAGGGGCACCCGCAACACGTCAGGCAGGGCACCAACCGCCTTGGACCCGGCCAGAGCCGTCAGGCGTTGGTCGAGAAGGGTGTAGACCATCCCTCCGACGTTGGCGCCCCAACGCCTCCCGACGCCGCCGAGGACGACGATGACCAGCAGGGTGAGGGTGAAGTCGGCTGTGGCGATGCGTGGCGACGCGGTGCTCTGGAGCAGCACGTAACCCATGCCGGCGCCGGCTGCCGGCAGACCGGCCGCGGTGAACACCAGGAGCTTCACGAGGTAGGGGCGGATGCCGAGCACACGGACCCGCAACTCGTTCTCACGGCCCGCGGCGGCGACATGGCCCACGCGGGAGTTCTCCACCCAGAGGGCTCCGAGGTACACCAGCACCAGGATGGCCAAGGCAACCCAGAAGAGGTTCCGGGTGTTGACCACTCCCACGAGAGCCTCGGGCACGTGGGTGATGTCCAGGGCCAGCCCCTCGTCGCCGCCGGTGGTCCGCCCGGGGTTGCGGCGGATCATCACGGAGCCGGCCTGCGCGAATGCCAGGGCCACCATGGCGAAAGAGATGCCGCCCACCCGCAACGCGAGCGCTCCCACGACCGTGGTCACCACGAACGCGAACATCACGGTGATGAGGATGGCGGAGATGAAGATCACTGACGACGGCAGGCTCGCGGGTGCCAGCGCGTCGAGCGCGATGGCCAGACCGTAGGCTCCTGCGGTGAAGAACAGGGCGTGGCCGAAGGACAGCATGCCCGCCACGCCGAAGATCATCCGGTAGCTGAGGGCCAGTGCAGAGATCAGCATGGCGTAGGCCAACAGCTGCAGGGTGCCGGGGGTGTAGGTGGGTCCGGGGAACACCCCGGGGACGCTGATGTTCAGGAGCGGCAGGAGGGCGGTGAACACCACGAGTGCGACGCCGATGCCGACGGGCAGCCACGTTCTGAGCGGGCTGCGCCCCGTCGGGGACACCGGGGAGGGGGTGGTGGGCGGGATCTGGGTGGAGGTCTCTGGCATGGTCATGTCTTCTTCCCCAACAGGCCGCGTGGGCGAATCAGCAACACACCGGCGAGTGCCAGCACGACGGCGAGGTCGCCGGTACCGCCGAGGTAGAAGTTGGCGAACTGCTGCAGCAGCGCCACCAGCACCGATGCGATCGCGGCGCCCGCGAGGGAGCCGAGGCCGCCGATGACGGTGACGATGAACGCGAAGATCAGCAGAGATCCACCCAGGTGCGCCGAGACGTAGCCGTAGTAAACGGATGCCAGCACCCCGCCGAGCCCGGCCGCAGCACCGCCGATGGCGAACACGAGGGTGAAGGAGCGTCGCACGTCGATGCCGAGTGCCGTCACCATGGAACGGTTCTCCACCCCGGCGCGGATGATGAGGCCGTAGCGGGTGCACTGCAGGAACACGACGATGCCCAACAGCACCAGGACGGCGCATCCGATGAGGAGGAAGCGGTCGTTGGGGATACGGGCCCCCAGGATCGTGGTGGTCTGGCCCAGCCAGGTGGGTTTGGCGGTGTAGATGGGGTGGGTGCCCCAGATGCCCTCGAACAGGGCGACGCTGGCAAGGGCCAGCCCGACGGTGACGAGCACCTGTTCGATGTGGCGCGTGTACAGCGGTCGGATCAGGAAGAACTCGGTGAGAGCGGCGATGAGGGCGCCGACGAGCGCGCCCAGGGCCAGGGAGGCGATCAGAGCCAGCCAGGACCCGTCGCCGATCCTCCGGGACAGCTCGAACCCGGCGAAGGCACCGATGGTGAGGAACGAGCCGTGGGCGAAGTTCAACACGCCCATGAGTCCGTAGATCAGGGAGAGGCCTGATGCCACCAGGAAGTACAGCGCGCCGAGGCCGAGGCCGGTCACGAGCAACAGGACGACGGTGCTCATGCGTGCCCCTCCGAGGGTTGCACGCCGAGGAAGCGGTGCAATTGCGCCTCATCGTCGAGCAGGCTGGCGTCGCCGGTGTGCACGACCCTGCCACCCTCGATGACGATGATGCGCGAGGCGAGGCGAGGCGCCGGATGACGGGCACGTTCTGCTCCACGAGCAGTACCGGGACGGTTTCGGCGGCCGTTTCCAGGGCGGTGGTCACTTCTTGGACGATGCGTGGGGCCAGTCCCTTGGTGGGCTCGTCCACCATCAGGAGCCGGTTATCATTGATGAGGGCCCGCGCCAGCGAGACCATCTGCTGTTGACCGCCCGAGAGGGTGCCGGCGCGCTGGGCGCAGCGCTGCACGAGGTCGGGAAACAGGTCGGCCACCAGGTCGCGACGAGGGGATCCGTTGCGCTCGGCGAGTCGGAGGTTCTCCTCCACTGACAGCATGCTGAAGACCTCGCGGTCCTCGGGGACGTACCCGACACCCCGCTGGACGATGCGGTGGGTGTCCATGGTGTCGATGCGCTCCCCGGCCAGCGTCACGGTCCCGGAACGATCTATCAGGCCGAGGATGGCCTTGATGGTGCTGGTCTTGCCGACGCCGTTGCGCCCGATGATCGCGGTCACGCCCCGATCAGGGACGGTGAAGCTGACGTCTTCGACCACCTGCTGGCCCGCGATGCGGCCACTGAGGTGGGAGACGGTCAGGATGTCGTCCGTCACAGCGAACTCCCCAGGTAGGCGGCCTGCACGTCTGCGTCGGCCATCACGACCTCCGGTGTGTCGCAGCTCAGGAGTTCGCCGTGGTGCATCACCGCGACCCGATCCACCAGGCCCAGCACGACGTCCATGTGGTGCTCCACCATCAGGACGGTTCGTCCACCGTGGTGCAGGCGTCGGATGACTGCGCTCAGCGATGGCACATCCCCGGAGGACACCCCAGCCATCGGTTCGTCCAGGAGGATCACTGCGGGGTCCGTCGCCAGCAGCATGGCGATCTCCAGCTTGCGCTTGTCCCCGTGGGAGAGGTTCCCGGCCACGCTGTCGACGTGATGGCCGAGGTCCACTTCCTCGAGGTGTTCGCGCGCCAATTCCGAGGCGGCGTCACCGGCGCGGGGAAAGGCAAACACACTGGTGGCCCCTCCCAGCTTGGTCTGTGCGGCCAGCCGGACATTCTCCAGGACACTCAGCCCTGTGAAGAGACTGGAGGTCTGGAAAGTGCGTCCGACCCCGAGACGGGCTCGTCGGTGGATGGGTTCGCGGGTGATGTCGCGCCCGGCCAGGTGGACCCGGCCCTCGGTGGGCGCCATCACCCCCGAGATCACGTTGAACAGCGTCGTCTTGCCTGCGCCGTTCGGTCCGATCACCCAGAGCATCTCACCCCGCGCGACGTCCAGGCTCACATCATGCAGGATGCGTGCACCGTCGATCCGAAGGCTGATGTGCTCCACCGCGAGCGCCGTCTGGGTTGTCATCCTGCGATCACTCGGTGGTCGCGGTCGGTGCGACGCTCTCGGCGTCGACGGTGTCGATGAGCTTAGGCATCCAGGTGCCGCCGTCGTCGACGAGCTTGACCTGGAACATGGGCTGGATCATCGCGTGGTCCTCGGCCCGCACGGTGATCGATCCCTTGACGGAGTCGAACGTCCAGTCTTCCAGGGCCTCCACCATGCCGTCGACGGTGTCGCCACCATCACGCACGGCCTGGACGATCATCTGCGCGGCCACGAAGCCGTCGGGGGAGAACAAGTCGACGACTTTGCCTTCTCCATCAAGGTAGTCGTGCAGTGCCGTGGCGGCGTCGTTGCCGGTGGCGCCGTCGAAGTAGTGGTTCAGGAAGCTGATGTTGGCACTCGCGTCGCCGTAGGCGCCGTAGGTGGAGACATCGCCGAGCCCGGTGACCACTGGCGCGACGTCGAAGACGCCCTGCTGCTCCAGCGCGGTCCACATTGCGCCCGAGCTGGCCCCGGCCCATGCGACGAAGATGAGGTCCGGCTTCGCGTCGGAGATCTGCTGCGCGAAGGGGGTGAACTCGGTGGCGTCCTCGGCGACGAGCACGTCCTGGACCGTTGCGCCCTCGGCACCAGCACAGCCTGCACTGCGGCGAGGTTGCCCTGTCCGAAGGCGTTGTCCTGCGCGAAGACCACCACCTTCTTGTCGTTCAGGTCGTCGACGAATGCGCCGGCGGTGGCCACGTCCTGGTAGGTCTGGCGGCCAGAGCGAAATGTGTAGCCGTTGATGCCGGTGACCGCGTCAGCTGCGGCGGGTCCGGAGATGTAGAGCACCTTGTTCTGCGCGGCCTGCTCCGCGAGCGGCAGTGCGATGCCGGAGGAGGCCGTGCCGGCGAGGATGGTGTACCCCTGACCAATGAGGTCCTTGGCCTGTGAGACGGCGGTGTCGGGGTTGCCCTGGTCGTCGATCCAGGAAATGTCGAGTTCGCGACCGTCGACCGTGCCGGTGCCGTCGGTGGCGAAGTCCAGACCGGCCTCGAAGCCGCCCTGGAAGGCTTCGCCGTAGGCGGCCAATGGGCCGGTCAGCGAGGTGATCATGCCCACCGGTACGGGCTTGGCCGCGACGGTGGACTCGGTGTTCGCGGGGTCCGGGGTGCTTTCGGTGCCCCCGGTGGTGTCCGGCGCGCAGCCGGTGATGAACAAGGCGGTGGCGGCGATGATCGCCGGCACCAGGAACTTCTTCGTTGCCTACATCGTGTACCTCCATGGTTGACGTCGATGTCAAACCTGACGGGTGGTTCAGGTCTCAGGTTTTTAGCCTTAAGCTGCTGTTGCGCAGTCGCGCAAGCATTCTTCAGAACTGGGTCTGTGTGTGCGACGTCGGCCAGCGTCCGGGCGTCCTCAAAGTTGTCGAGACACGAAGCGCACCGTCACATTTCTGTTGTCGAGCGCGACGATCTTCACGAAGCCTTGACGTGACAATCGGACATGTCGGCTTCCCTGCCGATAGCCTCGTCGGGTCACCCACCAAGGTGGCGACAGCTGCAGCGGGCTGGGAGGTGTGCGATGTATGACGGCGTGCTCGGCATGGTGATCGTCTCAGTGGTGTTCGTCCTCGGCCTCCACGTGGCGCACCGATTCCTCGCCGTGGTCAACAGCCCCCTGGAGGTTCTCCCGTTCCAGTCCGGTTGGCAGCCACAGGAGCACGCCCTGTCCAGGTACCACGTGCGGTGGTACCCGGCGACGTTGTTGTTCCTGGCCTTCGACGTCGAAATGCTGTTCATGTACCCGTGGGCCGTGGTGGTTGCCCAGGAGGGTGCCGCTGCTGTCATCGAAATGTTCCTCTTCCTGGGCGCCTTGCTCGTCGCGGTGTTCTGGGCATGGCGTGAGGGGGCGCTGCGATGGGTCTGAGGGCAGCCGTCGCGCGGCTGGCGGTCAGGCACGCGCACGTCCTGGTGGTGGAGGTTCCGGGCAGCTGGCGCATCCGTGCGGCAGTGGAGCGCGAGACCTTGCGTCGTGGTTGGGCACTCGCGTTGTCCCCAGCGGACGCCGACGTCCTCGTGGTCTGTGGTGAACCGGGCCCGGCCCTGGCCGAGGCCTTCGATGGGGTGTGGCACCAGATGCCGGGACCGCGCGTCCGGATCTATGTTCTTGCCCGCCACGGCGCCGCCGACCGCCTGGCTGAAGCCCACGTCGCCCTCTTGGACACGGCCCACCATCAGCGGGACGCACATGATCGTCCCGCCGCATCAGACCTTCTCGAGGAGAAGGGGGGCGATGACATGGACATGGACATGAACGACGATGACGACACCGACGGCCACGACATGGACATGGACATGGACATGGACATGAACGACGGTGACGACTCCGACGGCCACGACATGGACATGGACCACGACATGGACATGGACATGGACATGGACATGGAGATGGCGCCCGGTGGGATTCCACTGGCTGAGGGTGCCGAGGATCGCGACGCTCTGGAGATGGATGTCCTCCACGTTCCCCTGGGGCCCGTGCTGCCGTACTGGCCCGCGGGTCTGGTGCTGCGCTGCACCCTGCACGGCGATGTCATCGTCGATGCTGACGCCGAAATGCTGGATGCCGGCGCTGAGGACGACATCCGTGATGCCGGTGGGGCGGCACGCGTTTTCGACCAGGTGGCCTCCGTCCTCGCCCTGGCGGGGTGGGCGGATACGGCCACAGAAGCCCGACGCATCCGGGACGGACTGCTGGAGGGTGGGATGGATGGCGTCGCCCAGCGGATCGCAGGGCTGCAGCGTCGTGTCCGGCGATCACGCATGCTCCGGTGGTCCCTGCGCGGGATTCGTCCAGTGGATGACGACCAGGTGCAGCGTGATGGCCTCCCCGTCTGGGTGGAAGGTGACACCCACGACCGGTTGCTTGCCCTGCTCGATCGAGCAACGCGTCTCATCGACGGCCGGGCGGAGCCGGACTCGACAGGGCCGTCGGCCACTCACATGGCCCAGCTCGTGACGGGGCTCGACCTCGCGACCGCCCGCCTCGTTGTGGCCAGCCTGGGCACACTCGCGCCGACCAGCCAGGAGGCGAGCCATGCCCAGTGACGTGATCACGACGGTGGCGCCTGCGTGGGCCATCGTCGCGTCGCTCATCCTCGGCCTCCTTGCCATCGCGGCAGCCATGCTGGAGGGCGCCCTCACCGCCCGCGCAGACGGCGCGCCCGGCGGTGTCATCCGACCATTCGGACAAGCTGCGCGA
>RCNJ01000420.1_pt1 | contig 16643 bp, 15 predicted proteins | sample 2041171 | NCBI WGS metagenome assembly RCNJ01 (sample SAMN09708213, study PRJNA481090) | feces metagenome | biome: feces | host: Pygoscelis adeliae | place: Antarctica: Rookery Lake | collected 2010-03-01 | reverse complement strand
GGCGGCACGACGCCGGGCCATTCCCAGTGGTGCTCCCACCGGTGCGGTGACCCGGACCCGGGCCGGGAGTCGGGAGGCCTCGGAGGGCTCCTCGGAGTCCTGGGTGCTCATAGCGGCCGGATGCGGTTCGCGGCCAATTGTTCGCGCAGCAGCGGCAAGGCGCGTCGGCTCACCGGCAGTTCGGTGTCCCCGACGACGACGGAGGCCTTGCCCGGGGCCAGTTTGACCTGATCCACCCGGTCCATGGCGACCAGGTAGCCGCGGTGGATGCGCAGGTACCCGGCGGAGTTCCATTGCTGTTCCAGGTCGTTCAGCGGAACCCTGATCAGGTAGCTGGCATCGGCGGTATGCAGGCGGGCGTAGTCACCCTGGGCCTGGACGTAGCGGATCTCGTCGCGCCGGATCATCCGGGTGATCCCACCCTGGTCGACGGTGATGACCTCGGGTTCCTCCGGCCCGTCCTGGATCAGCTCGCAGACCCGCCGCACCGACTCGGCCAACCGCTCCGGACGAATCGGTTTCAAAACGTAATCGACGGCCGCCAGCTCGAAGGCCTCCAGCGCCTGCGCCTCGTCGGCGGTGACGAAGACGACGGCGGGAGGACGGCTGAACCGTGAAATGATCCGGGCGATGTCCAGCCCGGACAAGGAAGGCATGTGGATGTCGAGGAAGAGGGCATCGACGTCGAACTCCTGGAGCGCCTTCAGGGCCGCGGCACCTGAGGTGGCCCGGTGGATCTGCCCCACCCGGGCGTCACGCTCCAAGAGGAAGGCCAGTTCCTCGACGGCGGGCAGCTCATCATCGGCGACGACGACATTGATCATTCCCATAGTCTAGGGACAGCCGTGCTGCCGGGCACTCACAGCGGCGGGCCGGCGTCGTAGTCGGGCTGGAATTTGGGGATGCGCACGGTGATCAGCGTCCCGGCGCCGGGTGCCGTATCGATGACCAGCCCGTGGTCGTCGCCGTAGAGCTGGCGCAGGCGCACATCGACATTGCGCAGTCCCACGTGGATGCCGGTGGTGGTCCCGGCCAGCAGCGAGCGCAGTTCCTGCGGGTCGGCGCCCACCCCGTCGTCCTCGACGGTGATCTCCGCGAATTCCCCGTCATCGGCAGCGGTGAGGGTGATCAATCCTCCGTTGGCCTTGCCTTCCAGCCCGTGGCGGACCGCGTTCTCCACCAATGGCTGCAGCGACAGGAACGGGATGACGGTGCCCAGTACCTCGGGGGCGATCGCCAGCGATACCCTGATGCGTTCGCCGAACCTGGCCTTCTCCAACAGCAGGTAGCGGTCGATGGCCTGCAGCTCCTCGGCCAGGGTGGTGAAATCCCCGTGCCGGCGGAACGAGTACCGGGTGAAGTCGGCGAATTCCACGACGAGCGTCCTGGCTCGTTGCGGGTCGGTGTTGATGAACGAGGCGATCGCGTTGAGGCTGTTGTAGATGAAGTGCGGGCTGATCTGGGCCCGCAGGGCGCGTACCTCGGCTTCCATCAACAAGGCCCGTGATTCGTCCAGCTCGGCCAAACCCAATTGGGCGGCCACCCAGGCGGCCAACTCGGTGGTGGCCCGCACCAGGCCGGCGTTGGCCCGTGGGGCCAGGGCCACGACGGTTCCCACGGCACTACCGCGAACCATGATGGGTGCGTAGACGCCGTCGGCCCCCTGCCCACGGATGACCTGCGTCCGGGCGGCGCGCACGGCGTCGGCTGAATGCTCTTCGATCCGGCCCGGCTCCCGGGAAACGGTCTCGGCGAGTTGGCCGTCCAGGGCCAGGACCCTCGTCGCGTCGGTGATCGCCAGGCCTTCGCAACCGAGCACGTCGCGTAGATGCCGTGCGGCCCGCCCGGCTCCCTCGGCCTGCAACCCCGAACTGAAATGCGGGGCAGCCTGGGACACCCGGTGCAGCGTCTCGTAGGTCGCCCGGTCGACGTCGGTGCCCAGGTCACGGGAGGACCGCAGCACATGGAACCCGACGTAGTAGACCACGGCCACGGCGATGGTGAGGATCGCGATGATCAGCGTGGTCTGGGCGGCAGCGGAGAGCATGCAGACAGCTTAGACGCCGGCCCGCGGTGTCTCAGGGGGACGGTGCCGACCGACGTGTCGGGTCCGACCGTTCGGCGGGACGGGTGACCGCTCGGCGCACGGGGCCCACCGCTGGGCCACGACGTGGTGTGAGGTGCTTCACTATCGGCTGATGGTGACCGAGAGTGATGGGAGTCCCCCCTCCGTCGGGGATGCGTGTGGACACGGTTTGTCCTGCGGCGGATGGATGCCACCACTTTGAGGAGAAGAAAATGGCCCACCCCACCACCCCGGACCCCGTTCCGCAGGACGCCGCCGATGACGCCGCCGTCCGGACCGACCCAGCACCGGACCAGATGTCCGATGAATTCATGGCCGTCCAGGCCAGTGACGAGTTCCAGGACCTGCGCAAAACCCAACGCAGCTTCATCTTCCCGATGGCCATCGCGTTCCTGGTCTGGTACTTCGCCTACGTCTTCCTGGCCGACTACGCCCACGATTTCATGTCCATCAAGGTGATCGGGAACATCAACCTCGGTCTCCTGTTGGGACTGCTGCAATTCGTCTCGACCTTCGGCATCACTGCGGCCTACGTCCACTTCTCGAACAGGAAGCTGGACCCCAAGGCCACCGCACTGCGCGAGCGGCTCGAAGCCAACGTCGACGAAGGAGACCTGAAATGAGCATTCTGGCCCTGACCGCGGCGGCGCCTCTGGCCGCAGCGACGGAATCGACGTCGGTGGGCAGCCCCATCGTCAATATCAGTATCTTCGCGCTCTTCGTCGGCGTCACCCTGGTGATCGTGTTGAAGGCCAGCAAGAACAACAAGACCGCCGCCGACTACTACGCCGGAGGGCGGTCCTTCACCGGAACCCAGAACGGGACGGCGATCGCGGGGGACTACCTCTCGGCCGCTTCGTTCCTGGGGATCGTCGGCGCGATTGCCATCAACGGCTACGACGGCTTCCTCTACTCCATCGGCTTCCTGGTGGCCTGGCTGGTTGCCCTGCTGCTCGTGGCCGAGATGCTGCGCAACACGGGCAAGTTCACCATGGCCGATGTCTTGTCCTTCCGGCTCAAGCAGCGGCCCATCCGCATCGCGGCGGCCATCACCACGCTGTCGGTGTGCCTGTTCTACCTGCTGGCCCAGATGGCCGGCGCCGGCGCACTGGTCTCCCTGCTGCTGGGCATCGACGGACGATTGGGCCAGTCCGCGGTCATCACCGTCGTCGGCGCCCTGATGATCGTCTACGTACTGGTCGGCGGCATGAAGGGCACCACCTGGGTACAGATCGTCAAGGCCTGCCTGCTCATCGCCGGCGTACTGGTCATGACCATCTGGGTGTTGTCCATGTACGGCTTCAACCTCTCGGCCCTGCTCGGCGACGCCGTGGAAACCGCGAACAACCCGGCCCTGTTGGATCCGGGCATGAAGTACGGCGTCTCCGAGGCCTCCAAGCTGGACTTCGTCTCCTTGGCCCTGGCTCTGGTGCTCGGTACCGCCGCCCTGCCGCACGTGCTGATGCGCTTCTACACGGTCCCCACCGCGAAGGAAGCCCGCAAATCGGTAGTCTGGGCGATCTGGCTCATCGGTGCGTTCTACCTGTTCACCCTGGTCCTGGGCTACGGCGCCGCCGCACTGATCGGCCCCGAACGCATCACCAACGCACCGGGCGGCGTGAACTCCGCGGCCCCGCTGCTGGCGTTCGAACTCGGGGGACCGATCCTGCTCGGGGTGATCTCGGCGGTCGCCTTCGCGACCATCCTGGCCGTCGTGGCAGGACTGACGATCACCGCTGCAGCATCGTTCGCCCATGACATCTACGCCAACGTCATCGCCAAGGACAAGACGACCCCTGAGAAGGAGATGAAGGTCGCCCGTCGCACGGTGGTCGTCATCGGCATCGCAGCCATCGTCGGTGGCATCGGTGCCCAGGGACAGAACGTGGCCTTCCTGGTCGCCCTGGCCTTCGCCGTCGCCGCGTCGGCGAACCTGCCGACCATCGTGTACTCGCTGTACTGGAAGCGCTTCTCCACCCAGGGCGCCGTTTGGTCGATGTACGGCGGTCTGGCGACCGCGATCATCCTGATCGCGTTCTCCCCGGTCGTTTCCGGAACTGATACCTCGATGATCACCAACGCCGACTTCGCGATCTTCCCGCTGAGCAACCCGGGCATCGTCTCGATTCCGCTGGCGTTCCTGCTGGGTTGGTTGGGCACCGTGCTCAGCAACCGAAAGGAAGACCCGGCCAAGCAGGCCGAAATGGAAGTCCGTTCACTCACCGGTTTCGGTGCTGAGAAGGCGACCGACCACTAGGTCGTCCACCCCGGATGCTGGATCCGGTACGACGACGGGAGCCGGGTTCGCGATGGCGGACCCGGCTTCCTCCGTGGGTGGAGTCCCCTGGCCTTACCGGGGCAGCCCCGTCCGGCTATGCTGACGCCATGTCGTCATCATGGTCCATTGCCTCCGGGGACTCGTTCCTGAGCATCGGTAGCCGAGGCTCCATGTTCTCGATCTGCTCGGTCGGCAGTGTGGGCTCGATCGGATCGGTGGGTAGCGCGGCGTCGGCGTTCAGCCTGGCCAGCGCACTGAGCGTCGGCTCCGCGATGTCCTGGCTCGGGCTGGGAACCGTGATGTCCTCCCGGGGAATCGGCACCGTCATGGGAGCGCCCGTCGCCGGGCGGCCGGTCCTCCGCTCGGTTCTTCAAGGGATCCTGATCGCTGGATTGGTTGCCGTTGCCGTGTCGGGAACCAGGCGCACCCACCAGTAGTCCCAGGGCGCCACCAGTGAGGTCTGTCAGGCCCCGCGCTCCAGCAGCGGGCGCATCCGGTGGGGGATGAGTTCGGCCATCGACAGCGAGGTGTCCGCGCGTTCGATGCCGTCTATATCCAGGATCGCTCCGTTGACCCGGAACAGATCCTCGGCACCGCGGGCCACGACGGTGGCCAGGATGTCAGCCGTACCGCTGAGCCCGTGGGCTTCGACGACCTCGGGGATGCTGGCCAAGGCGGCGGTGATGTCACCGAGCTTCTTCTGCTGGACATGGATGTGCACGAAGCTGGTCAGCGGGTAGCCCAGGGCCGCGGGATTGACCCGGCGTTCGAAGGAGAGGAAGGCGCCCTGGTTCTCCAGTCGGTTCAACCGCGCCTGCACGGTGTTGCGGGATAACCCCAGCGTCGTCGCGAGGGCAACGGTTGTCGCCTTGGGATCGAGCGCCAGGGCCCCCAACAGTCTGTGATCAACCTCATCCAAGTCAGCCATAGTGCGCAACGTTATCAGGTAAGTCCTGGTGGCAACTGTGCATAGTGCTCAGAAGATTTATCGATGGTTGTGCGCACTGCTTCTTGTGAGTACCGTCACAGGTAGGGAACGACGATGATGTCCGCCCCGCCGTTCGGATACCGGATCACCCATCCGGCAACCAGCGAGTCGGCCGACGAACAACGAAGGACGCAGCGCAGACCATGAATAATCCACAGGCAGCCGGCGAGCGGGGCGAGGAGCTGATCCAGCTCATCGACCCCAGCGGACGCCGCACCCGGCACGAGGAATTCGACCGCTGGGTCGGAGACATCGACGTGGAGGCCCTGCGTCGCCTCCATACCGACATGGTGGCCATCCGCCGTGTCGACCAGGAAGGCACAGCGCTCCAGCGACAGGGCGAACTCGCCCTGTGGCCACCGCTCCTGGGACAGGAAGCAGCACAGATCGGTGCCGGCCGGGCCCTGGAGGACGATGACTTCATCTTCCCGTCCTACCGCGAGACGGGTCTGGCCTACTGCCGCGACATCAGCGCCGAAGACACCCTGCGCGTGTGGCGGGGCAACGCCTACAGCGGCTGGGACCCCTTCGGCAAGAACATGGCCACCCCGCAGATCATCATCGGAGCACAGGCCTTGCATGCGGTCGGCTACGCCATGGGCATTAAATACGACGGAGGTTCGCAAGCGGCCATCACCTTCTTCGGTGACGGGGCCACCAGCCAGGGCGATGTCAACGAAGCCATGGTCTTCGCCGCCAGCTACCAGGCACCGGTGGTCTTCTTCTGCCAGAACAATCACTGGGCGATCTCCGAACCGGTGGGGTTGCAAAGCCTGACCAACATCGCCGACCGTTCACCAGGCTTCGGGATCCCGTCGCTGCGCGTGGACGGCAACGACGTGCTGGCCTGCCTGGCGGCCACCCGCATCGCCCTGGATCGTGCCCGCAGCGGCAACGGTCCGACGTTCATCGAGGCGGTGACCTACCGGATGGGTCCGCACACCACGGCGGATGACCCGACGCGCTACCGCGATGCCAACGAACTGGACCTGTGGGCCGCCAAGGACCCGATCGAACGCCTCGAGAAGCACCTGGCCGACCTCGGCGTCGATGGGACCGAGCTGAAGGCAGCGGCCGAGGAAGTCGCCGACGGCGTGGCCGCCAGCTTGCGCAAGGGCATCATCGGTTTGGAGGATCCGGAACCGATGGCGGTCTTCGACAACGTCTATTCGCAGCCGCATGCGGCACTGGACCGCCAGCGTGAACACTATGCGCTGTACCAGGAACAATTCGCCGACGCCGGGTCGGCCACGGAAGAGGGTGCGCGATGAGCAAGCTGACGTTCGGCAAGGCCCTGAATGCGGGCATGCGCCAGTCCATGGAAGCCGACCCGAAGGTCGTGCTCATGGGTGAGGACATCGGAAAACTCGGAGGGGTCTTCCGCATCACCGACGGGTTGCAGAAGGACTTCGGCGAACACCGGGTCATCGACACCCCGCTGGCCGAATCCGGCATCGTCGGCACCGCTGTCGGCATGGCCTACCGGGGGTTCAGGCCCGTGGTGGAGATCCAGTTCGACGGCTTCGTCTACCCGGCTTTCGACCAGATCGTCAGCCAGGTCGCCAAACTGCACTACCGCACGCATGGAATGGTCTCCATGCCGCTGACGATCCGCATCCCGTTCGGCGGAGGCATCGGTTCCCCCGAGCACCACTCGGAGTCCCCGGAAGCCTATTTCGCCCATACGGCAGGATTGCGCGTGGTCAGCCCCTCGACCCCGCAGGACGCCTTCGTCATGATGCAGCAGGCCATCGCCTGCAATGACCCGGTGGTGTTCTTCGAACCGAAGCGCCGCTACCACGAACGCGGTGAAGTCGACCTCGAGGCCTCGCTTTCCGGACCCGAAATGGGCAGCGCCGCCGTGCGCCGTCCCGGTACCGACGTCACGATGGTCGCCTATGGCGCCCAGGTCAAGACGGCACTATCGGCAGCCACCGCAGCGGAGGACGACGGCATTTCCGTCGAGGTCATCGACCTGCGCTCCATCTCGCCGATCGACTTCGACACGATCGAGGCATCGGTGAAGAAGACCGGTCGCCTGGTGGTGACCCATGAGGCCAGCCAGAATCTGGGCCTCGGCGCGGAAATCACGTCGGGGATCACCGAACGCTGCTTCTACCAGCTCGAGCATGCTCCCGTACGGGTGACGGGGTTCGACATCCCCTACCCGTACTCGAAGCTGGAAATGCACCACCTGCCCGACTTGGATCGCATCCTTGATGGTGTCGACCGGGTGATGGACCGTCCCAACTCCCTGAGCAGTCTGGAAGGCTAGATGAGTACAGTGCTGAAGGTTTTCAAACTTCCCGATCTCGGCGAAGGACTGACGGAATCCGAAATCGTCAGCTGGAAGATCGCCGTCGGCGATGCCGTCCAGCTGAACCAGATCATTGCCGAGGTGGAAACCGCCAAGGCAGTGGTTGAGCTGCCCAGCCCCTATTCCGGGGTCGTCACCGAGTTGCACGAGCAGCCCGGCGCCGTCGTGGAGGTCGGCAACCCGATCGTTTCCTTCGACGTCCCCGGAGAGCCGGGATCCGGTGACGCACCCGTCGGGCCCGCGGCTGCGGACGAAGCCGCCGCCGACGAGGCCCCGGCCCAGCGTGAACCCACCCTGGTCGGATACGGCGCTGAAGTCGAAACCGGAAAACGTCCGGCCCGCAGATCGCGTCGCCAGGGGGCAGCGACGCCGGCGCCTGTTGCTGCCACGTCGGCACCCGAGGTGGCACCGGCTGCGACACCGGCGCCCGAGGTGCAGGTACCAGCTGAGGAGCGACCGCGTTCCACGCCTCCGGTCCGCAAGCTCGCCCGTGATCTCGGCGTCGACCTGGAGCAAGTGGGCGGCAGCGGCCCCCGGGGATTGATCACCCGAGACGACGTCACCGCAGCCCATACTGCCGGAGCCTCGGCAGGAGAGGCGGCGTCGTCCCCGGACGCGTCGGCCGGCCCGGACACCGGTGCCGTGGCTGCCGGGGGAGTGCGCACCCTCGGCGGGCAGCCGCGCGAGGTGCGCAGCCCGATCAAGGGGATGCGCAAGCACACCGCGCAGGCCATGGTGGACAGCGCCTTCACCGCACCGCATGTCACCGAGTTCCTGACCCTTGATGTGACCCCGATGATGGAGCTGCTCACCCGGCTGCGCGCGGACCGTGCCTTCAAGGATGTGAAGCTCACCCCGCTGACGATCGCGGCCAAGGCCGTCTGCATCGCACTGGAACGCCAGCCGACGCTGAACTCGCGCTGGGATGCCGCAGCCGGTGAGATCGTCCAGCAGAACTACGTCAACCTGGGCATCGCCGCGGCCACACCGCGCGGTCTCATGGTGCCCAACATCAAGGACGCCCAGGGGCTGGACTTCAGATCCATGGCGGACGCCCTGCGCGATCTGGCGGCCACGGCGAAGGCCGGCAAGTCGGCGCCGGAGGATCTACGGGGTGGGACGTTCTCGATCACGAACATCGGGGTCTTCGGCATCGATGCCGGCACCCCGATCCTGAACCCGGGCGAAGCGGCCATCCTGGCCCTGGGCCAGGTCCGTGAACAGCCGTGGGGCCACCACGGCGAGGTCGTGCTGCGTCAGGTGAGCACGCTGAGCCTGTCCTTCGACCACCGCGTCGTCGACGGGGAACAGGGTTCGCGGTTCCTGGCCGACGTGGGGACGATCATGGCCGACCCAGGCATGCTCATCACGATGCTCTAGGGGATACCGAGCACGAAGGAAGGGGCTGCACCGACGCGATGGTTCGCGTGGGTGCAGCCCCTTCCGATGTCAGGAGGGAACCGGGCTCAGGCCAGTTCCATGATGTATTCCTTCACCACTGCGGCCCGTGCGTTGGCGAAACCATCGACCTCGCCGATGACCTTGAAACCACGCCGTTCCAAGACCTTCTGGCTGCCGATGTTGTCCGTGACCACGCGGGCACGGATCGGACGTTCGGTGATCTCACTGAGGAAGGCGTCCACGGCTGCGGTGGTCACGCCCTGCCCCCAGTATTTCCGGTCGGTCCAGAAGTCGAGCTCGATCACTTCCTCGTGGGAGTCTGCCATGACGTATCCGACGGCCCGGCCATCCTGCTCGATGGCGCGAACGGTGGACTTCGGGTCGTTGAGGATCAGCGACCAGTGATGGTCGAACACCCCTCGGTCCGCGGGGTTCTTGGCGGTGAATGCGGCCATGACATTGGCCTGGGGATCCTGCTGGTGTTCAAAGAACCAATCCAGGTCCGCTGGCTCAACTGGGCGAAGCTTCACGGTCAGTACCTCTCTACGACAACGGTGTTCTCTCGCGGTCCGGCCGGCCGGTGGACGCGATCCCTACCAGCCTACCGGTGTGCTGTGGACCTAACCTACCGGGGCCTTCAGGGCCGCCAGCGCCATCGATACCAGACGGCGTCGCCGGGTCAAGGGATCGGCGTCGGCACGGTGGGCCGAGTGCGGGGTCGAGTTGATCAGCCCGAGCACCGACTGGGCTCGGAAGCGTGCTGCTGATTCGTTCTCAGAGGGGTGCAGGAGGCGCAACTGCCCGGCCCAGATCTCGATATAGGAACGCTGCAGACGTCGCACCTTGGACTGGTCGGCTTCGGAGAGGCTGGCCATGTCCCGGTCCTGGACTCGAATCACGTTGCGGTGGCCCAGGGCGAAGTCGGCATGGAAGCGCACCAGTTCGCCGAGCACCTCCTCGGGACTGCCGCCGGCTTGCGCCACGGCGCTTCCGCCGTCGTGCAGGTCGTGGCTGACTTCGGTGAGCAGGGCGCCGAGTACTGCTGCCTTGCCGGGGAAGTGGCGATAAACGGCAGGTCCGCTGATTCCCGAGGCGGAACCGAGGTCCTCGATGGAGACCCCGTGGTAGCCGTGGGTGGCGAAGAGGCGGGCTGCTTCGCCGAGGAGGGTGGAGCGGCGCGAGGCCTTGGCCTGGCTGCGGCCTGTTGTTTCGCCGGTGGTGTTCACCGGGTCGGGCGCCGCCAGGGGGTCGGGCTGTTGCTGCACGGCGCTCCTTCATCCGGTAACGTGAGTTGGCCCACGGGACATGCTGGACATTTCAGTTAATGAATACTAACGTCTATCTCAGTTAGTACCTATTAACTCAAAGTATTGGTTGTCTTCCCTGAAACGGCAGCCACCCCGACGCCGAGGAAGAGCTACCGATGGAAACCCTGGCCTCCCACCTGGACCCGGCGGCCGACGTATTCGCCGAGAACGACGCCGCCCAGCGCGCCCTCGTTGCCGAACTGCGTAACCGCCTGGATACCGTCGCCCGCGGCGGCAGCGAAAAGTCCCGCCGCCGGCATGTCGACCGCGGAAAGATGCTCCCGCGCGACCGCGTCGACGCTCTGCTCGATGAGGGATCCCCGTTCCTGGAGATCGCCCCGCTGGCCGCGGAGGGCATGTACGACGGCGATTGCCCCGGTGCCGGCGTCATCGCCGGGATCGGCCTGGTGCATGGCCGCCAGGTCCTGGTCATCTCCAACGACGCCACCGTCAAGGGCGGCACCTACTACCCGATGACGGTCAAGAAGCACCTGCGGGCCCAGGAAATCGCCCTGGAGAACCACCTGCCCTGCGTCTACCTGGTCGATTCCGGAGGTGCCTTCCTGCCCCGTCAGGACGAGGTCTTCCCCGACCGGGACCACTTCGGGCGCATCTTCTACAACCAGGCCAACCTCTCGGCCCGCAAGATCCCGCAGATCGCCGCGGTCATGGGCTCCTGCACCGCAGGCGGCGCGTACGTGCCGGCCATGAGCGACGAGACGGTGATGGTCCGTAACCAGGGAACGATCTTCCTGGGCGGGCCGCCGCTGGTGAAGGCGGCCACCGGGGAGGTCGTCACCGCCGAGGAACTCGGCGGGGCCGAACTGCATTCGAAGACCTCGGGGGTCAGCGACCACATCGCCGAAGACGACGGCCACGCCCTGCAGATCGTCCGGGATATCGTCGAGACGCTCCCGCCACCTGCGGAGCCCGCCTGGGACGTGATCGAGTCCAGCGAACCTGCCGCGGATCTCGAGCAGCTCTACGGGGCGGTCCCGGTCGACGTCAACGGCCGCTACGACGTCCACGAGGTCATTGCCCGGATCACCGACGGCAGCGGATTCCACGAATTCAAGTCAGGCTACGGGACCACGCTGATCACCGGTTTCGGGCGGATCCACGGCCACCCGGTCGGCATCGTGGCCAATAACGGAGTGCTCTTCTCCGAATCAGCGCTCAAGGGCGCCCACTTCATCGAACTCTGCGACCAGCGCGGCATCCCCCTGGTGTTCCTGCAGAACATCTCGGGCTTCATGGTCGGACGCGACTACGAAGCCGGCGGCATCGCCAAGAACGGCGCCAAGATGGTCACCGCGGTGGCCACCTGCCGCGTGCCGAAACTGACGGTGGTCATCGGCGGCTCCTTCGGCGCCGGCAACTACTCGATGTGCGGTCGGGCCTACTCCCCGCGCTTCTTGTGGATGTGGCCGGCGGCCCGCATCTCGGTCATGGGCGGCGCCCAGGCCGCGTCGGTGCTCTCCACGGTCAAACGCGATGGCATCGAACGTTCCGGCGAAGCCTGGAGCGAGGAAGCGGAGGAGGCCTTCAAGGAGCCGATCCGCGAACAATACGAAGACCAGGGCAACCCGTACTACTCCACCGCGCGTCTCTGGGACGACGGCATCATCGACCCCGCCGACACCCGCCGGGTGCTTGGCCTCGCCCTGGACGTCTGCGCCACCGAACCCCTGCCGGACACCTCGTTCGGCGTCTTCAGGATGTGATCCCCCGATGACCGAAAACCACCTGGAAGCACCGCTCTTCGACACCGTGCTCGTCGCCAACCGCGGTGAGATCGCCGTGCGGGTCATTCGTACCCTGGCCCGGCTGGGGATCCGCTCCGTCGCGGTCTACTCCGAAGCCGACGCCGGGGCACGCCATGTCCGCGAGGCCGACGATTCCGTCTGCTTGGGCCCCGCAGCCGCAGCTGAAAGCTACCTGAACATCGACGCCGTGCTGGAGGCCTGCCGCACTTCCGGCGCGCAGGCGGTCCACCCCGGCTACGGGTTCCTGTCCGAAAACCTTGAATTCGCGCGTGCCCTGGAGGGCTCAGGGATCACCTTCATCGGCCCCAGCGCCCACTCCATCAACCTGATGGGCGACAAGATCCGGGCCAAGAACCATGTGGCCAGCCACGATGTCCCCGTCGTCCCCGGGGTTGCCGACCCCGGGATGGACGATGCCGCCCTCATCGAGGCGGCCGCCGACGTCGGATTCCCGCTGCTGATCAAGCCCTCCGCCGGCGGTGGAGGCAAGGGGATGCACGCGGTGGAATCCGCTGCTGACCTGCCAGCCACCCTGCAGACCGCCCGCCGGGTGGCGCTGAGTTCCTTCGGGGACGACACGCTGTTGCTCGAACGCCTGGTGCGGAGTCCCCGGCATATCGAGGTCCAGGTCCTGGCCGATACCCACGGGCACACCGTCCATCTGGGAGAGCGCGAATGCTCATTGCAACGCCGCCACCAGAAGGTCATCGAGGAAGCGCCGGCACCACTGCTTCAAATGCAGACCGGAGGGGCCGAGATCCGCGAGCGGATCGGCCAGGCGGCAGTGGACGCCGCCCGCTCGGTCGACTACATCGGGGCCGGCACCGTGGAGTTCCTGGTCTCGGACGAGAACCCCGACGAATTCTTCTTCATGGAGATGAACACCCGTCTGCAGGTCGAACACCCGGTGACCGAGGAAGTCGTACGCATCAACGGCGAACGGGTGGATCTCGTCGAATGGCAGATCCGCATCGCCGCCGGCCGGAGACTGGACATCGATCAGGACGCACTCACCCTCACGGGCCACGCCATCGAGGCCCGCGTCTACGCCGAGGACCCCGCCCAGGGCTTCCTGCCCTCCATCGGCACGATCCTGCGGGCCGAAGACCCGCGTGGCGAAGGCATCCGTGTCGACTCGGGCATCGCCACCGGCTCGGAAATCACTCCCGACTACGACCCCATGCTGGCCAAGGTCATCGCCCACGGCGCCGACCGGGGCCAGGCCCTGTCCCGACTCGACACGGCGCTGGCGGAAACCATCATCCTCGGTGTCGAAACCAATCTGGAGTACCTGCGGGCCCTGATCGCCGAACCCGACGTGCAGGCCGGACGCCTGGACACCACGTTCATCGACCGGTGGGGGATCCAAGCCAAGCGCAGCCCGAGCGAGGCCGAACTGCAAGGGATCGCCCGCCACTTCCTCGCACTGGAACCGGCCACCGCCTCGCGCTTCGGCGCCTGGAACACGGACGGCTGGCGTCTGGGCAGCCACCTGAAAAAGACCCTGCAACTGGAGATCGACGGCGAACTGCATGCGGTTCGGTCCTCAACGGAGCAGGAAGGCGCCAGCGGATCCCTCTCCTCCGGCGTCGTGCCTGCCTTCGCGGAAGTCCCCGGTAGCGGGGGACGGGAAGCCTGGGTCGGTTCCGACGGCTACGGAGCCCGCGTGCGCTGGCTGGACCGTCGCGCCGTCGTGCACCGCCGACTGGCCAGCCTCGAACGCGAGGAAGCCGGCGGCGATCCGGAATCCCGTTCACCGATGCCCGGCACCGTCGTCTCGGTCCTGGTGTCCACCGGTGACCACGTCGACGCCGGCCAACCGCTGCTGGCCGTGGAGGCAATGAAGATGGAACATCCCCTCGTAGCCGGCCTGACCGGCACCGTCACCATCCATGTCGCCGTCGGAGACCACGTCGCCGCCGGAGCATCGGTGGCCACTGTTACCCCCGACTCCACGGGCGCCGACACGACCGATACGCCCGCCTCCGAAACCACCACCAACTAAGGAGCCAGCATGCCGAACCTCGAACTCGATGACGACTACCAGGACCTTTCCGACACCGTCCGCGACTTCGCCGACAACGTCGTCGCACCGGTCTCCGCCAAGCACGACGAGGAACACAGCTTCCCCTACGAAATCGTGTCCCAGATGGGCGAGATGGGCCTGTTCGGCCTGCCCTTCCCGGAGGAGCACGGCGGCATGGGCGGGGACTACTTCGCCCTGTCGCTGGCCCTGGAACAGCTCGGCCGCGTCGACCAGTCGGTGGCGATCACCCTGGAAGCCGGAGTGTCCCTCGGCGCCATGCCGATCTACCGTTTCGGCACCGACGAGCAGAAGGCGACCTGGCTGCCGCAGCTGGCCAGCGGCAAGGCCCTGGCAGCGTTCGGACTGACCGAATCGGAAGCAGGTTCGGATGCCGGCGGCACCCGCACCACCGCCCGTGAGGACAACGGAAACTGGGTCATCAACGGCAATAAGGAGTTCATCACCAACTCCGGCACCGATATCACTCGCTTGGTCACCGCCACCGCCGTCACCGGCACCTCGAAGCGCGCCGACGGTTCGGAGAAGAAGGAGATCTCCACCATCCTGGTGCCCAGCGACACCGCGGGCTTCACGGCGGAGAAGGCCTATAACAAGGTCGGCTGGAACGCCTCGGACACACACCCGCTGACGTTCAAGGACGTCACCGTCCCGCAGGAGAACCTGCTCGGGGCGCGCGGCCGCGGCTTCGCGAACTTCCTGTCCATCCTGGACGAGGGCCGCATCGCCATCGCGGCGCTTGCCACCGGCGCCGCCCAGGGGTGTGTGGACGAATCGGTCCGCTATGCCAAGGAACGCACCGCCTTCGGCCAGAACATCGGTAAGTTCCAGGCCATCTCCTTCAAGATCGCCCGCATGCAGGCCCGCGCCCACAGCGCCCGGCTGGCCTACTACGGCGCCGCCTCGAAGATGCTCGCCGGCAAGCCGTTCACGACCGAGGCCGCGATGGCCAAGCTGATCGCCGGCGAGGCGGCGATGGACAACGCCCGCGATGCGACCCAGGTCTTCGGCGGCTACGGCTTCATGAACGAATTCCGCGTGGCCCGCCACTACCGCGATTCGAAGATCCTCGAGATCGGTGAAGGCACCACCGAGGTGCAGCTGATGCTCATCGCCCGCGAGCTCGGTCTGTAGGAGGGGAACATGAACGCCGATTCAGCGAACGACGGCGGTGCCCCGGTCCCGGGCCGGCGCGTGGTCGAACGGGGACTCTACTTCGACGAGCTCGACGTCGGGACCGTGTATGAGCACAGTCCCGGACGGACGATGACCGAAACGGATAACGTCCTGTTCACCACGATGACCATGAACACCCAGGCCCTGCACCTGGACGCCGCCTTCAGCGCCACCCAACCCTTCGGGCAGCGGCTGGTGAACTCGATGTTCACCCTCGCCACCCTGGTGGGCCAATCGGTGGGCCAGCTGACCCAGGGCACGATCATCGGGCAGCTGGGCCTGACCGATGTGAACTTCCCGCACCCGCTCTTCCACGGGGACACCCTGTATACCGAAACCGAGATCACCGGCCTGCGGCCTTCGAAGTCCAGGCCCGGGCAGGGGGTCGCGACCATGAAGCACACCGGTCGCAACCAGGAAGGTGACGTGGTGGCCGAGGCCTCACGAACCGTCTTGATGTGGACCGAGCAGGGGCACCTCGACGCCGGGAAGAAGAACCCATGACCGATACCCGCGACCCGGCCTTCACCATGGGCCCCGCCATCCTGTTCTGCCCCGCCGATCGGCCCGAACGCTATGCCAAGGCCTCCGCGCGGGCCGACGCGGTGATCATCGACCTCGAGGACGCCGTGGCACCGGCCGCCAAGTCGGCGGCCCGGCGGGCGGTGGTGGACACCGTCCTGGATCCCGAACGCACGATCGTGCGGGTGAACCCCGTGGACACCGACGACTTCGCCGAGGACCTGGCCGCGGTGGGGGAGACCGCCTACACCACCGTGATGCTGGCCAAGGCCGAAACCGTCGAACAGCTCAGGCAGTTGGCCGGCTTCCGGGTCGTCGCACTGTGCGAGACGGCGCTGGGCGTCCTCAACGCGGCGGCCATCGCCGCCGAACCCAACGTCGTCGCGCTCATGTGGGGAGCCGAGGACCTGGTCGCCTCCCTCGGGGGGACCTCCAGCCGGCACGACGACGGTTCCTACCGTGACGTCGCCGTCCATGCCAGGGCAGCCGTCCTGCTGGCCGCAGGGGCTTACGGGAAGGCCGGCATCGACTCCGTCTACATCAACATCCCCGACACCGAGGGTCTCGCCGCCGAGACCCGTGACGCGGTCGCCAGCGGATTCGCCGCCAAGGCCAGCATCCACCCGGCCCAGATGACGGTGATCCGGACCGCCTACGCCCCCGACCCGGAAGCGGTGCAGCGGGCCCGGGCCATTCTGGAGGCGGCACGCACCGCCTCGGGGGTCTTCTCCTTCGAAGGACAGATGGTCGACGAGCCC
>RCNJ01000419.1_pt1 | contig 16766 bp, 8 predicted proteins | sample 2041171 | NCBI WGS metagenome assembly RCNJ01 (sample SAMN09708213, study PRJNA481090) | feces metagenome | biome: feces | host: Pygoscelis adeliae | place: Antarctica: Rookery Lake | collected 2010-03-01 | reverse complement strand
CTCGTCTAGCGGCTGGGTTGTGGTGCCGACCATGACGAGAACAGAACCGTGTCCGCTCCAGCCGAGGGCGGCCACTCGTGACCGCAGTGACTCATCTGGGTCACCACGCACGAGTGCATCGACAACGAGTGCTTCCAAGCGTGCGTCCCAAGCCCCACGCATTTCTGCGGCCCGGGCGTACACCTCGGCGGCGGAGAAGGCGACTTCACGGGAGTAGCGCAGAACTGCTTCGCGCAGGTCACGTTCGCCGCCCGGGACAGCGAGTTGATCCGAGTGAGTTTCGACGACCTCAACGATGACTCGGACCAATTGCAGGGTGTGTTGCAGTGAAATGGCCCGGGTGAGCTCGGGCGGCGCGGCGGCAAAAATATCCGAGACGCCGCTGGGGACCGTCTTGGGGTCGGCGTACCAAGCGACGAAGGCTGAAATACCCGATTGAACAACGAGCCCGATCCAGGACCGGTCGTCAGCCTGCAGGTCGCGGTACCAGGACAGGTCGGTATCTAACCGCCGGAGTGCTGCAGCGGTGAGCAGGCCACTGCCCTCACGAACCCGCCGGAAACGTTCGTCGTCCAACGTGCCGTCGTCAGCGGGCGCGCTCGGCGTGCGCAGATCGTCGCTAATCACCTGGGGCGTGGCGGCTGAATCGGAGCCGTTGAGGCGTGACATAAATCGAGCATAGGCCCGTTTGTTGTGGAGAGTCGACAAAGCGTCAGGGGGTGACGCGGGTGGAACATTCGCTCGCCCAGGACCATCCGCAGTGTGAGAACGCGAAGAACCGGCTAAGGTCGACACATGGCTCTCTTGCCGAAACTACGTCAACTCATGAAACGCACCCCGTCTGCTTCAACAGTCGGGGCCCGCCGTCCATCTAGTGCTGCCCAACATGGAGACACGCTCCAAGAGGATGCTCTGCGGACGATGCTCAACGATGATCCCAACGACGCGCGTGCTTTTCGGGCGCTTGTGGAGATCGTGCGGCGTCGAGCCACGGACCCTGAATGGGGCGAGGACCCGCTGACAGCACCCCACTCCGATGAAACTGCCGCCGCGGATCGCAAGCGACAGGGAGATCTCGCTGTTTGGGCACTGGCTGAGGAACTCGCTGGCCACCCCAAGGCTTGGTACCCGTTGGTCGAACTCGCGCGGCTTTCCCTTGATGATGATCATGAAGGGGCTGTGCGGCGTCTTGTCACGGCGGCCGAACGCGACGCCGCAGGCCACGCACTTGCCGAAGGTCTCAGTGTGCTGAGGGAAGCTCACCAGCCGGTTGAAGCCCTCAGTCTGGGAGTCGGGCACTGGCGGGCGCGCGAACACGCGTTGGAAGCAGGACGCCAACTTGTGCTTGCCGCCCTGGAGGCTGACCGACTCTTTGAAGCCAAGCACCACTTTGAGTCACTGGAGCTATCCGAACGACGGGACCGTAAGGCCTACGCGCGAATTCGAGCAGAACTCGCTGAGAAAATCGCCGCAGTGGAAGCAACGCAGAACTGACTGTTTTGCGGGAGCAGCGCTACCCGCAGCAGTTGGAGGTTTCCTACACACAAGATGTGCAAGACGACATGAAAAGGCCGGGCCGGGGAGGTTGCTCCCCGGCCCGGCCTTTTCATTGGTTGCGAATCAGCTATCGCCGCCGACGGCACCTGAGGTGCCGGCAGTGACGTCGTGCAGGCGGTATTTCTCAATGGCCTGCGCGGCGCTGTTCGGATCGATCTCGTTGCGTGCGCCCAGTGACTGCAACACACGGACCACCACGGATGGGCCATCGATCTTGAAGTAACGCCTCGATGCGGCGCGGGTGTCGGAGAAGCCGAACCCATCGGCACCGAGAACTGCGTAATCGCCAGGAACCCACTGACGCACCTGATCAGGCACGAGCTTGTCATAGTCCGACGTAGCAACGAACGGCCCGGCAGCGCCTTCCAGTTTGGTACGCAGGTAGGACTGCTTCTGCTCTTCACCTGGGTGCAGGAAGTTGTGCTCTTCAGCACGCAGCCCGTCCCGGCGTAGCTCGTTCCAACTGGTCACTGACCAGACATCGGCCTGAACGCCCCAGTCATTTGCCAAAAGCTCGGCGGCTTCGAGAGCCCACAGCACTCCGACACCGGAGGCGAGAATCTGGGCCCGTGGGCCCTCACCCTCGGCGGTGTGGATCTTGTGGATTCCGCGCAGGATTCCGTCAACATCAACGTCTTCTGGTTCAACCGGCTGAAGCATTGGCTCGTTGTAAACGGTCATGTAGTACACGACGTTGGGGTCACGGTCACCCTTCTCGCCGTACATCCGTTCCAGGCCATCCCGCACAATGTGCCGGATCTCGTACCCGTATGCCGGGTCGTAGTGGATAACGTGCGACATAGTCGCTGCCAGGATCGGAGAGTGGCCATCAGCGTGCTGCAGGCCTTCTCCCGTTAGGGTGGTCCGCCCTGCTGTGGCCCCAATGAGGAACCCGCGGGTCAACTGGTCACCAGCGGCCCAGAACTGGTCGCCGGTGCGTTGGAACCCGAACATCGAGTAGTAGAAGTAGAACGGAATTAACGGCTCACCGTGGGTGGCATAAGACGTGCCAACAGCTTGGAACGCTGCGGCTGAACCGGCCTCATTGATTCCGGTGTGCATGATCTGCCCTGCTGGTGACTCCTTGTACGACAGCATCATTTCAGAGTCCACTGCCCGGTAGTTCTGACCGAGAGTGTTGAAAATCTTCGCTGATGGGAAGATCGCATCGAGGCCGAAGGTGCGGGCCTCATCCGGGATGATCGGCACAATACGCTTGCCGATGTCTTTGTCGCGTACCAAGTCCTTGAAGAGTCGGACCAGAGCCATTGTGGTGGCGACTTCCTGCTTTCCGGAGCCCTTCGCGAGAATTTCGTAAGTTTTGTCCCCGGGCAGTGTCAGCGGTTCGTACTTAGTGCGGCGTTCGGGAACGAACCCACCCAGTGTGCGACGGCGATCCAGCATGTACTGGATGGTCGGGTCGTCAATTCCGGGGTTGTAATACGGCGGCAAACCTTGCTCTTCGTCAATCTGCTCATCCGTAATGGGAATGTGCAGTGAGTCGCGCAGCGTCTTGAGGTCGGCGTTCTTCAGTTCCTTCATCTGGTGCGTGGAGTTACGCCCGGCAAAGCCGGATCCGAGGCCGTAACCCTTAATGGTGTGCGCCAAGATGACGGTAGGTTGACCGGTGTGTGCACGCGCTGCTGCGTATGCGGCGTGAATCTTGCGGTAGTCGTGCCCGCCACGCTTCAACGCCCAGATCTCGTCGTCGGTCATGTTCTCGACCAGAGCCTTGGTCCGCGGGTCACGCCCAAAGAAGTGCTCCCGAACGAATGCGCCGTCGTTAGCCTTGAAGGTCTGGTAGTCACCGTCAAGAGTGTTGTTCATCAGGTTGACCAACGCGCGGTCCTTGTCTGCGTTAAGCAGCACGTCCCATTCGCGGCCCCAGATGACCTTAATGACGTTCCAACCAGCACCGCGGAACTGGGCTTCCAGTTCCTGGATGATCTTGCCGTTTCCGCGGACTGGGCCGTCGAGGCGCTGCAGGTTGCAGTTGACCACGAAAGTTAGGTTGTCGAGCTCCTGCTGTGAAGCGAGCTGGATCATGCCGCGGCTTTCGGGCTCGTCCATCTCACCGTCACCTAGGAACGCCCACACGTCCTGCTGGGAAGTGTCTTTGATGCCGCGTTCGTGCAGGTACCGGTTTGTCCAGGCCTGATAGATCGCAGACGCCGGGCCCAAGCCCATGGAGACGGTGGGGAATTCCCACATGCCGGGCATGAGGCGAGGGTGTGGGTAAGACGGCAGACCGCCACCCTCATGTGAGTGTTCCTGCCGGAACCCGTCCAGCTGGTGCTCGTCGAGGCGTCCCTCAAGTAGGGCGCGTGCGTAAACACCGGGGGAGGCGTGGCCCTGGAAGTAAATCTGGTCTCCGCCACCCGGGTGGTCTTTACCGCGGAAGAAGTGGTTCAGCCCCACTTCGTACAGCGTGGCCACGGAGGCATAGGAGGAGATGTGTCCTCCGACACCGATGCCGGGCCGCTGCGCACGAGTGACCATGACAGCCGCGTTCCAGCGGATCCAACTGCGGTACTTGCGTTCCAGTGCCTCGTCGCCTGGGAAGTACGGTTCCTCGTGCACGCCAATGGAGTTGACGTAGGGCGTGTTGATGGAGGAAGGAACTGAAACGTTGCGTTCCCGCGCACGTTTCAACAAATTTAGTAGTACGTAGCGGGCGCGAGGGCCGCCACGATCGTCGATCAGCCCGTCCAATGACTCGATCCACTCGCCAGTTTCGGCGGGGTCGAAGTCGGGCACTTGGCTCAGCAGACCATTGATGAGTGGTCCGGAATCGTCTATCGAAGCCACCAGCAACCTCTTTAATCTCGGCTTGAGAGGAGTACGGGTCCGTTGCCCCACTGCTCTTTGTCGCCCATAGCCCTGACGGCGTATTTGCGCCTTGGGATCCGGGTCTTAAAAACTATTGTCTCTCCCACGAGGGGTTAAAGTCACCCCGGTTTACCCTAAAACGAGCGTGATATCGGTGACACTTGCCGAGAATCGCCGGTTTGCAAGCATCTTGACAGCTTGTGCACTACCTTTGCGGAAGGGGGTTTTGCCCAGAGTGAGACCCCAAGCACTTAATCGTTGAGTTGAAAGGATCGGATACACACGTGGCCACGAGCACGGAGCCCCAGGATGCAGCGAGCGCCCTGGCGGCGCAGAAGCTGACTCTCGAGTCGGGGTTCATTGTCCAGGAGTTCGGATATGACGACGATTCTGATCAAGATCTTCGATCAGCGATCGAAGCGTTAACAGGAACTGAACTCGTCGGTGAAGACGTTGACGAAGTTACTGACGCGGTCATCGTATGGTTCCGGCACGACGACGAAGATCTCACTGATCTTCTCGTTGATGTGCAGGCGGTCCTCGACGACGGCGGCCTGATCTGGATTCTGACACCGAAACCAGGCCGGTCCGGGCATGTCATTCACAATGACATCCAAGAAGCCGCAACGACGGCGGGTCTGCACACCACGAGCACGCTGTCTATTGCGGAGGACTGGTCCGCAACGCGGTTGGCACCGCGCGGCCGGAGCCACTGAGTGGTCGCATCTGCTCCAACGCAGATCCGAATTGGGCAAATCGCCCCAGACTTTAAGCTGCTTGATACGCATGGCACGCCTGTGCAGCTAGCATCCCTGCGCGGTGGACCGGTGCTCGTCGTTTTCTATCCCTTTGCCTTTTCTCCGATCTGTTCCGGAGAGTTATGCGAGCTAAGGGATAATTCCGCGGACTTTGAGTCGGCGGGTGTGCGGTTGCTCGCTATTTCTTGCGACCCGATGTTTTCGTTGAAGGCTTGGTCTGAAGCAGAAAACTTCAACTTCGATCTATTGTCAGATTTCTGGCCGCACGGCGAAGTTGCGCGGGAGTTCGGCGTCTTTGACGAGGCTGCGGGTATGGCAACCCGGGGGAGTTTTTTGATCGATTCCGTGGGTGTGGTGAGTTGGGCTGTGGTGAATGAGCGCGGCCAACGTCGGGATATTGCGGGGTATCAGGCGGCGCTCCGCACGTTGCCCTGATCTGTCGAACCACACAGAACCACGCACGGCGATCATCGGGTGGGCGCAGTTGCGCAAACCCATCCGGTTGCAGGTATGCTGAGCGTCGCCCGTTACTGGGGCCTGTAGCTCAGTTGGTTAGAGCGCCACGTTTACACCGTGGATGTCGGGGGTTCGAGTCCCTCCGGGCCCACCATTTGATTCATTGCATGTCGCCGAAGTCTCAATCGGCGCTGCATGGCTTATAGCACCCTTCCCAGCGCTGGAGTCCCTCCGGAATTTGCGTGAGGATAGGGGTATGCCGACTACTGAAGCCGCCGCTTACGCCGCTCGAAATGGCTGCACGCCCAGCACCGTCCTGCCCGGTCTCGACAAGGAGAGCGCTGAGGCGCTGGCAGCGCGACTGAAAGCCATTGCGGACCCAATGCGGCTCCGGCTCATCTCCCTCGTGGCAGCCCATGAAAACGCAGAAGCTTGCGTGTGTGATCTCACAGATCCGCTGGAGTTATCTCAGGGGACTGTTTCGCATCACCTCAAGGTTCTCGTAGAGGCAGGCTTATTTGCCCGGGAGCAGCGTGGAACCTGGGCGTATTACAGTCTGGTCCCTGGCGCACTTGAAGCGCTGGCCGGGGCAGCCGCGGCTCTGAGAGTCAGCGCGCTCGGCTGAGTCGTTCTCAGCAGGCAAGTTGCTGTGGACGCGGCGTAGGGTGACCATGCATTGATGGCCATCAATGCCTGCCGTTGTGAAGGGTTTGCGCCGTGACGATCGTGGCTATCTCGATCTTTGTTCTCACCCTGGTCATGGTGATCTGGCAGCCCCGTGGTCTTGGAATCGGCTGGTCCGCGCTCGGCGGAGCCGTGTTGGCGCTGGTCACGACGGTGGTGAGCTTCTCCGATGTCCCCACGGTGTGGAACATCGTCTGGAATGCGACCTTTGCCTTCGTCGCAATCGTGCTCATCTCTCTGATTCTCGACGAATCAGGTCTCTTCGAATGGGCGGCACTCCACGTAGCCCGGTGGGGTCGGGGTAACGGCCGACTCCTCTTCGTGCTCATTGTGCTGCTTGGCGCCGTCATTGCAGCGCTATTTGCCAACGACGGCGCAGCATTGATTCTCACGCCCATCGTGATCCAAATGCTCCTTGCGTTAAAACTGTCACCCAGAGCGTCACTGGCCTTTGTCATTGCCTGTGGGTTCATCGCCGATGCCGGCAGTCTGCCCCTAGTTGTGTCCAATCTTGTCAACATTGTCAGTGCCGACTTCTTCGACATCGGATTCGCACGCTACGCCCTCGTCATGGTCCCCGTCGGCTTAGTGACCGTCCTAGCAAGCCTCATCGTGCTGTTTGCATATTTTCGGAAAGCAATTCCACGCCGCTACGATCCGTCGCACTTGGCCGAACCCAAGAGCGTCATCCATGACCCGCTTACGTTCAAAGCAGGCTTCGTCGTGCTTGGCTTTCTGTTGGTGGGCTACTTTACTGCCGAGCCACTCCACATTCCGCTTTCTGCAGTCGCCGCAACGGGCGCACTTGCGCTGGCAAGTGTCGCTGCTCGCAAACCGGCGTTTGTTTTCACCCGCGTCGCAACGACGAAAAATGACCCGGCGGCAGTTAATGCCGATGCCCTTGAGCAGACCAAGCAACAGAAGCAAATGCGCCCGATCTCAGTGTCGAAGGTGGTCAAAGAAGCCCCGTGGCAGATCGTGCTTTTCTCCATCGGCATGTACCTCGTGGTGTACGGACTGCGTAATGAGGGCCTCACCGACCATCTTGCAGACGTATTTACCGCTCTCAGTGGCCACGGGGTCGTCGTGACCGCACTTGGTGTCGGCGTCATCGTTGCAGTGCTCGCGTCGATCATGAATAACATGCCAACTGTGCTGATTGCTGCCCTAGCAATCGGAGCAGCCGGCGCAACGGGGGTGACCCACGAAGTCATGGTTTACGCGAACGTCATCGGTTCCGACCTCGGTCCTAAAATCACGCCGATCGGCAGTCTGGCAACGCTGCTCTGGCTGCATGTACTGGCCCGAAAAGGTATCCACATCGGCTGGGGGCAGTACTTCCGTACGGGCATCGTCCTGACTATCCCCGTGCTGCTGATCTCCCTGCTCGCACTCGCTGGGTGGTTGATTATCCTCAACTGACTGTGCTGCGTCACGGTCTGTTGCTTTTTAGTCCGTCTCCAGCGCCCGCAGGATGCGCACAATGACGGTGAGTTTCGCCATCGGGTTGTGATCCGCGTTGGAATCCGCGCTCAACGCCGAAGCTGCGCGTTCCAACTGTTCCGCATTGGCCTCTCGCCACTGCTGCACGCGTTGTTCCGCAGGCAAGTCATCAGAAGTGTCCTCCACCACAGCGCGTCCCAACACCCCGAGTAGCGCGAACACATCCGCTTGCAGTGCACTGCGGGCCAAAGCATCCCAGCGGTCATCAGTGGGGAGCGCATCAACCTTGTCGAAGATCTCGCTGATCCTGAGCGTCTGCGCAAGGGCGAGTAATAACTCAGCAGCGTGCTCAGCGGCAACCCCATTGGCAGCAAGACCACCTGCCTCGAGCAAAATAAACTTCTTGGGCAACGAAGCTGTTCGCTCCGCCAGCGCTTCGGGCACACCCTCAGCAACCAAAGCATTCACCCGTGCCATGAACCGCTCCTGATCGGTCTCCCGGAGCAGTTTCCCAAGTTTCGGAATGAGTTCTTGCACCTGCGGCCGAAGCCGGTCAATTTCTGGACCAATTTTCGTGTCGCCGGTCCATGCCGCCAGCAGTACTCGAGTGCCCTGATCCAACATGCGCCGGAAAGCGATGTACAAATCGCTCTGCACTGCGGTTGGGACAACCCCGTCCAGTGCTTCCACTTGCTGGACGTAATCTTCAAGACCGAATACTTCCCGGCTCACCAGGAACGCCTTCACTATGCGCGCCACACCGGCGCCAGTTTCGGTCATTGCGCGGTGCACAAACGTCACTCCACCACGGTTCACCACTGAGTTAGCAACGCTGTTGACAATAATTTCACGCCGCAGCTGATGCGTTTTCAGTGCTGAATCAAAATCATGCAGTGGCTTCGGGAAGTAATCACGCAATGTCGCAGCCAACCAGGGGTCATCCGGCAGACTCGATGCGATGAGATCTTCCTTCAACGCGAGTTTCACGTAAGCCACCAACACGGCAAACTCAGGCGAGGTGAGGCCGGCACCAGACGCGGCACGCTCCTCGAGTTCATCTTCGCTGGGCAGGGCTTCAAGTTCACGGTCGAGCAACCCACGCTGCTCCAACCACGTAATGACCCGGCGCTGCGCACCCAACATGGCATCAACCTGTAATCGCGCGTTGCTCAACAGCACATTTTGTTCGTAGTTGTTGCGCAGCACATGTTCCGCAACATCGTCAGTCATTGATTTCAACAGAGCGTTCCGGTCGGACATAGTCAACGTCCCAGAATTGACTGGCTCAGTGAGCAAAATCTTGATGTTCACTTCTTGGTCAGAAGAGTCGACACCGCCAGAGTTATCAATGGCATCAGTGTTGATCCGCACCCCGTTGAGAGCGGCCTCAACCCGACCGCGTTGGCTGAAGCCCAAGTTGCCCCCTTCACCCACGACACGGCAGCGCAGCTGGGCACCATCGACACGGAAGGTGTCATTTCCCCGATCACCAATGTCCAAATTGGTTTCGCTTGACGACTTCACATAAGTGCCCACCCCACCGTTCCAGAACAGGTCAACGGGAGCGCACAGAACCGCGCTGAGTAGCTCGCTTGGGCTCAGCGCAGTGACGTCGGCTGAAAGTCCCAATGCGCGTCGTGCCTCGGCAGTAATCGGAATGGACTTCTGGGTCCGCGGGTAAATCCCGCCGCCTGCGCTGAGCAGATCCTGATCGTAATCCGCCCATGAGGAGCGTGGCAGTTCGAACATGCGCTCCCGTTCGGTAAATGAGCTGGCCGCATCGGGGGAGGGGTCAATAAAGACGTGCCGATGATCAAAGGCGGCAATGAGCCGCAGGTGTGGCGAACGGAGCATGCCGTTGCCAAAAACATCCCCACTCATGTCGCCGATACCTACCGCAGTGAACTCCTCACTCTGCACGTCCACGTCCAATTCGAGGAAGTGGCGGCGCACGGATTCCCATGCGCCCCGTGCCGTGATGGCCATCCCTTTATGGTCGTAACCAGTGGAGCCCCCCGAGGCGAAGGCGTCATCGAGCCAGAACCCATAGGAGTGGGCTATCTCATTGGCTGTATCCGAGAAAGCGGCTGTGCCTTTGTCTGCTGCAACAACCAGGTAGGGGTCATCATCGTCATATCTCACGACCCGGTCTGGGGAAACAACTTCTCCATCGACGAGGTTGTCGGTGATGTCAAGCATCGCGGCGATGAACTGACAGTAGGCGTTGCGTCCCGCGTTAACCCACTGCTCACGATCAACCGTCGGATCAGGCAGTGCCTTGGGAACAAACCCGCCTTTGGACCCCGTCGGAACAATAATGGCGTTCTTCACCATCTGGGCTTTCACTAGCCCGAGCACTTCAGTTCGGAAGTCCTCAGTTCGGTCAGACCAACGCAGACCGCCGCGGGCCACTTTCCCGAACCGGAGGTGGACACCTTCTAACAACGGGCTGTAAACCCAGATCTCTGCCATGGGGCGGGGGTCTGGCATTTTTGGAATCTCACGCGGGTCAACTTTTAGACTGACCGTACGCACCTGCGCTGCCCCGGGTCGTGGCAGTTGGTAGAAGTTTGTGCGCGCAGTTGCACCAATAACAGAAATGAAAGCGCGAATCACTCGGTCGTGGCTCAGATTTGGCACATTCACGAGTGCATCAAAAAGATCCGCGGTGGCCTCTTCCTGCGCAGTAGCCCGCTCCGCTGCGTTATCAAAGCGGTCCGGATTAAAGCGAACGTCAAACAGATCCACCAACCGTCGGGCCAGACCCGGGTTCTGGTTCAACGCAGATTCGACGAAGTCCAAGGAAAAGGCGGCACCTGTCTGTTTCAAATAACAGGCAATGGTCCGCAAAATGACAATCTGTTGCCACGTCAAACCAGCGGTCAGCACCAAGCCATTAAGCGGGTCACTTTCTGCTCGGCCACTGTGCACGGCACGAAAAGCCTCAATCAGCGCGTCGCCCGGGCTGACGTCCCCCGCTGAATCGTCCTGCCACATCTGGGCACTGGGTGCGCGAAGACCAAAATCAAAGATGTGGAAAGTGACGTCGTCGCGGGACTTAAGGGTGTAGGGACGCTCGTTGGTGACCTCGAGACCGAAGTCGAAAAATAGCGGCATAATTTCAGTCAAAGAAACCGCTCGCAGCGCGAACACCTTCAATCGGCGCTCCTCAGGACGCGACCCAGGTGCGCGGTACAGGTGAGCTGTCACAGTGCCCGGGGTGAGGGACTCCAACATGTCGACATCTGACAAAGCCTGCTCGGGGGAGAAGTCCGCCCGGAAGTGTCCGGAAAATGCATCCGAGAACCGGCTGAGCAGCCGTGTCGATGCGTGATCGCTACGTTCCGTGGCTAGCAGATCGCGCCAACGCTCTACCCAGGGGGTGCTGATCTCGACAATTTTCCCCTGCAAGTCCGCGGTGTCGATTCCGGATAGGTCTACGTCTTCATCGGTTTGCACCACGATATGCAGCAGCGCGTGCGGACCGTCATCGAGGCGCACCTGTGAATCGGCATCTGTGCCGTTGAGGGCCGCACACAACAGTTCTTCAACGCGGCGGCGCACGCCGCCGGTGAACCGGTCGCGTGGCAGGAAGACCACTGCTGAAACAAACCTGCCGTAAGTGTCCTGCCTTAGGAAGAGTCTCGTAGTGCGTCGCTGCCAGGACCCCGTCATAGAAATCAGGACATTCGATAGGTGGGCAACATTCGCTTGGAAGAGCTCATCTCGCGAGTACGCACCAAGTGCGCGGCGCAGCTCCTTGGCCAACGCGCCATCGCAGGCGTATCCGCTGCCGGTCAGGACTTCATTTACTTTGTCTGCCACGAGTGGGATCGAGTCGACGGGCATGTTGTAGACGCTGCGATCGAACAATCCCAGAAAACGGTGCTCGCCGGTAACCGCGCCGGCGGAGTCGAAGGTTTTGATTCCGATGTAATCGAGACGGTCCGGGCGGTGCACGAGAGCCCGTCGGTTTGCTTTGGTGACGGTGAGCAATTGCGGCAGACCCGCCCGCTGAGCTGAGCGTCCACCGAGCACTCGGTCCTTTGAGTCCACGTGGTCACTGGATAGCAAGCCAAGGCCTGATTCGCTAAGCGGGTGCAGTAGGACGTTGCCGTCCTGCGTCGACATCTCGTAGCGGCGGTACCCCATGAAGATGAAGGACCCGCTGCTGAGCCACTTGAGCAGGCTCACGGTGTTCTTCACATCGGGTTCCGACTGGCCTGCGGGTGGATTGTGTTCCAGCAACTGCCCAAGTTCTTGAGCCTGCAGCGTCATCGCAGACCGATCAGATGCGGTTGCACGCACATGGCCCAGAACGTTGGTGACAATTTCGGTGAGCTCAGCACGGGCCGCATCGGAGTCAATTCCGTCAATTTCTAACCGCATCCACGATTCGCGCACCGTTCCGGGACCTGCCGCAGTAACCACCTGCGGAGCCGCTGAGCCGGGCGCACGCAACACCTCGAGTTGTGGGTGGATAAGCACATGGGAGGCATAACCCGCGCTCGCAACGGCCTGGGTCACGGAGTCAACCAAGAACGGTATGTCGTCGGTGACAGTCTGAACGACGCTGTGCCCTTGGGTGATCTGCCCTTTGTCGGTTGCGTCGGTTGCGTCGGTTGCGTCGGTGACAGCGGGTAGCGGCGGAAGAACCCGGACAAGCGTCTGGGAATCACTGCGAAGCTTCGCAAGGTCAGCGTGGGAAGCCGCAGCGTCAAGTAACTCGCGTGCGGTTCGGGTCCGCAGGTCGGGCGTGAGGACGTTCTGATAGAACTCAGCCAGGAGAACCGCCATCGCAGCACGGTGTTCTTCAGCAACTAGTTCGGTTGCGGTCTGGAGCAACTGGCGACGTTCGACTGAGCGTGTGAGCATCGATGATCTTCCTTGATCTGTGCTGCGGTACGAACTGAATATAGGTCAACCTCAAGGACGTGCTATCCCTTGATTCTCCAGTACACCTGCAGAAGTTCAACATCTGACGGCCCTGAGCGCGTGTCCGGCATGAGGCGTATATAAAGATTGGGTCAACACTGGCAGCCGAGTGTCTTGGTTAACCCTATAAAGATAGGTAGGCTTGCTAACAAAGGCTCGGGTGTGGGTGGCGGCACTGGCACATGTTAAAACGTGGAGTTGCCCACATTCGGCACGACGGTCGATGTGTGACGTCCGGACTCCGGCTCGGCATAGGTCGGTCTCCGACGAACTGAGTGAGGAAACATGGTGCAGCAGCAACGGAGTGCGTCCACCCTGAACACTGGGACCGCAGTTGTCTTGGCCGCGGGAGCGGATGACACATCACGAGGACTCCTCAGTAGCCCCTTGGGGGACTCGACAGTTGTCGAACTCGCAGTGCAGAACGTGCGGACACTCTTCCGCCCCGACCGCATCATTGTTGTCATTGCACCAGGTGACACGACAATCCCCGAATTACTTGGTGACGACCTTACCTATGTGGAGCAGACCGAGGCACTGGGAACGGGGAACGCGGTAGCCGTTGCCCGCGACGTGGTGGCAGCCGATAGCGACCTTCTTCTTGTTGCATACGCCGACACCCCGCTGCTGCGTCCAGATTCCTTGCGCGGCCTGGTCAACAGGCACGACCTCTTGGACGCCGACCTCTCACTGCTTACTGCAGTGGTTGACCAGCCGCTGCCATATGGGCGGATTGAGCGCGACGCCTCCGGGCGCGTCACAGACATCCTTGAGGTTGCGGACCTCGCCGGAGCCGAAACTGCAATTCATGAAATCAACGTCGGCGCATACGTCGCGGCACCAGATGTGCTCTTCGCCCAGATCGACAACCTTGCTGCTCAGGGCGAGCACCGCCTCACTAAGATCGCGCAGCACTTCATTGACGCCGGGGACGAAATCGTTTCGTACCAGATTTACGACACCGACGAAGTGCAGGGCATCAATAGTGATGCAGAACTGCAGCAGGCAGCTGACATCGTCCTCAAGCGACTGTTCGTTCCCAAGAAGAACACCGATACCCATATCGTGTTCGGAACTGGCGGCTGGCGTGCAGTCATCGGTGAGGGGTACACCCTGCCCAACCTGCGTCGTCTTTGCCAGGCGATTGCCAACGAAGCAACACGCAAGCGTATTGACCAGAAGGGCGTGGTCATCGGCGGTGACCGGCGCTTCCTGTCTAGGGAATCAGCAGAGGCTGCCGCGGAAGTTTTTGCCGGAAATAACATTCCCGTTATCTTGCTTCCCGACGACGTCCCCACCCCACTGGTGACCTTCGCAGCCCCCTACACAAACTCCGCCTACGGCATCATCATCACCTCGTCCCACAACCCACCTGAGTGGAACGGCGTCAAGGTGTTCCGTGCGGACGGCTCATTGCCGCTTGACGAAGAAACCGACCGCTTCCAGGATGAAGCCAACGGGCTACGTGTTGACGAAGTCATCACCCTTGACATCGCCATGGCACGTAAAGCCGGAATCGTCATCGAGAAGACCCTGACTGAGCCCTACATTGACGCAATCGAAAAGATCGTCGATGTCGAAGCCGTCCGTGGCTCTGACCTGCAGGTCATCGTGGACCCGATGTACGGCACTTCACAGTTGACCTTGGGCACCATCCTGAACGACATGCGGGTACGTGCGGAGTTCATCCACGACGCGCACAACCCACTGTTCGGTGGCCACGCGCCTGCTCCAGACCTGAAGCGCCTGAGCGCGCTGATCGGTATGATCCAGAACGGCAACGGCAAGTACGACCTCGGAATGGCAACTGACGGCGACTCCGACCGCATTGGCATCGTCGACGAAACTGGCGAGTACATCGCCACCAACGACTTGCTGCTCCTGCTGTACTGGTACTTGCACGAGGTTCGCGGCGAAAAAGGTGGCGTCGTTCGAAACATCGCCACCACTCACTTGCTCGACCGGTTGGCCGCCCACTTCGGTGAAGAGTCACGCGAAGTCAAGGTTGGTTTCAAGCATGTCACCGCGGGGATGGAAGAAATCGACGCCGTACTCGGTGGCGAGTCTTCCGGTGGGCTGACCATCCGTGGCTGGATCCTGGGTAAAGACGGCATCTTCGCATGTGCCTTGGTAGTGGAAATGCTCGCCCGAACAGGAAAGCGAATTTCAGAGCTGCGCGAGATGATCTACGAGATCACCGGACGCCTGTACACCCTGGAAGCGGGCGTGCCCTCAACTCCAGAAATGCGGGTTGCGGTTCCGCGTAAACTCGCAGCCGACCCACTCACCGCCGTCGGGCCGTACCCTGTGGTGTCGATCGACTACACCGATGGCACCAAGATTTTGCTTGAGAACGACAACTGGGCGCTGCTGCGCTTCTCTGGGACCGAACCAGTCCTTCGCATGTTTGTTGAGGCAGACTCACCTGAGAAGGCTGCTGAACTCCTCGACTGGCTTAAGGGCTTCGTCACCGCCTGAGCAACCCCCTCTTTTGCACCACTACTCGTGAACAGGACCAGTTAACGCAATGAAATACGGCTACTTCGATACGGACAATGACGAATACGTCATCGACCGTCCAGACGTCCCTGTGTCGTGGACCAACTACTTGGGCACCAAGAACATGTGTACGGTGCTGTCCCATACCGGTGGCGGCTACTCGTACTACAAGAGTTCCGAGTACGGCCGGATCTCCCGGTTCCGCCCCAATGGCGTGCCACTGGACCGCCCCGGCCACTACGTCTACCTGCGCGACAACGACGACGGCGACTTCTGGTCAGTTTCCTGGCAGCCGGTAGGCAAGCCGTTCGAAGGGGAAGGCGCAGCGACTTACGTCACCCGTCACGGGCTGGGTTACTCCACCTTTGAATGTGACTACAAGGGGATCTCTGCTCAGCAGACAATCTTCATCCCGCTCGACGACGACGTCGAACTCTGGGACACCCGAGTCACCAACACCACCGATGAGGTGCGTGAAATCACTGTCGGCTCCTATGTGGAATTCAGTTACCACACCATTGGAATCGACAACCAGAACCTGCAGATGTCGCTCTATGCTTCCGGATCTTCATATGAAGACGGAATCATCGAGTACGACTTTTACTACGAACCGTGGACTTTCCACTACTTCGCGTCTTCCGAGACGCCGTCGTCGTATGACTCACTGCGGGACAACTTCATTGGCCCTTACCGGTCTGAGACAAACCCCATTGCCATTGAGCGCGGTGAAGGCACCAACAAGTCCGCAACCACGCAGAACCACTGTGGTTCACTGCAGCACAAAATCACTTTGCAGCCCGGTGAAACCAAGCGTCTGGTGTACATGCTGGGCTACGGCTCACGTGAAGAGGCCGGCCGTGACATCCAGGCCAAGTACGCCGACGTGGCCAACGTTGACGCTGAGTTCGCCCGCCTCGGTGGGTACTGGAAGGCCAAGCAGGACAAACTGCGCATCAAGACGCCCAATAAGGGCATGGACACCATGATCAACTCATGGACACTCCTCCAGGCAGAAACCTGTGTGGTGTGGTCACGGTTCGCGTCCTTCGTTGAAGTCGGTGGCCGCAACGGCCTGGGTTACCGCGACACCGCCCAGGACGTCATGAGCGTCATCCACACAAACCCGACCAAGACGCGTCAGCGGATTGTGGAGCTCCTACGCGCCCAAGTGTCATCCGGCTACGGACTGCACCTGTTCGACCCCGTGGCGCTCGATCCAGATGCGCCAGTTCTGCCGGACATCCCCTCACCAACCATTGTGCCGACGCCCTCGCGCGACGACCTGATTCACGGTTTGGAAGACACCTGCTCCGATGACCACCTGTGGCTGGTGCCATCCGTGGTCGAGTTCGTCAAGGAAACCGGTGACCTGTCGTTCCTTGACGAGGTCATCCCATTTGCTGATGGCCCGCCCGCAAGCGTGTACGACCACCTCAAGGCCGCACTGGACTTCTCCTCGGTGCAAATCGGTCCCAACGGTGTTGCGCTCGGTTTGCGCGCCGACTGGAACGACTGCCTCAACCTCGGCGGCGGCGAAAGTTCGCTCGTGACCTTCCTGCACGCCTGGGCAATCCGGGCGTTCCTCGAAATCGCCGAGCCACTGGG
>RCNJ01000418.1_pt1 | contig 16791 bp, 15 predicted proteins | sample 2041171 | NCBI WGS metagenome assembly RCNJ01 (sample SAMN09708213, study PRJNA481090) | feces metagenome | biome: feces | host: Pygoscelis adeliae | place: Antarctica: Rookery Lake | collected 2010-03-01 | reverse complement strand
GAAATAAATTCGATGGTTATTATTTATAATTCGCGAAAACTAGACAAAAGGATTATACTAAAAGATATCGGATTTTTCACCATCTATCTGTAACCATGCATTTGTTGACATTTCATCAAATGTCATATCCTTTTTAGGTTTTTTACCAGCTAGATAACCTGAAAATCGAGTCAAAGGATGTTTAACCTTAAAGTGCAATACAACCTTTTCGTCTTTAACTTCCCAATTTTCATGAGTTATCTCGGGAACATATAGAGCAAAGTTATATTTATCATCTAAGTTTTCATTCTTTTCTATATTCTTTTGTATTTTTTCTTCTTCTTCTTCTTTTTCTTGTTTATTAAACTTCATTCGTTTTCTCCTTAGCTTTTACAGAATACATATATACCCAGATAGCTAATGCCACAAATAAAGCTAAACTTACTAAGTTCTTAATTGCATCATTTGCTATTACATTAGATAAGAAATCTGTTTTTATTTCAGCGAAAGCAAATCCTCCAATTAAAATTCCTGTAAGTGCATCTCCAGCAATAAGTCCTGAAGCTAGTAAAGTACCTCTTTCAACAGCATTATCTTTAGCTAAATCATTCTTATCATGATCTGGATCTGGATAGTCACCTTCTTCTTTATCTTTAAACTTTCTCTCTACAAAGGTTCTCACAAGTCCTCCTGAGAAAATAGCAGTAGTTAATGATATTGGAAGATAAAGTCCCAATGCTACCGGTAAAATTGGAAGGCTAGCAAGTGCGCAGAACGCCGCTATCATAACTCCAATTATTACTAGAGTCCAAGGAAGTTGTCCTCCTATGATTCCTTCTACTATAAGTCTCATAAGTGTTGCTTGTGGCGCTGTAACTTCTGCTCCACCAATTCCATATGCACTGTGTAACAATAGTACTGTCGCACCAGCTGCAAGTGATGCTACAGCTAAAGCTACAAACATACCATGTTGAACTTTCTTAGGTGTACCACCAAGTATATAAGTCGCTTTAAGTGATTGTCCTACTCCTCCACCTACTGCTATAGCCACACACACTATACCAGCTGCTAAAAGTGCCATTTTCATTCCTTCAGCTCCTGTTGCTCCCATAGCTTTATATACAGTTGCTATAACTAGAAGCGTTGCTATTGTCATACCTGAAACCGGGTTATTACTAACACCTATTACTCCTACCATCCTCGCTGATACAATCGCAAAGAAGAATGAAAATAATACTACCAATATAGCTCCTACTGGTCCCGCTTCTAATGAAGGTATCAACCAAGTTAGTAAAAATCCAAATACTGCTGCTGCAAGTACCCATATAATTGGTGGGTCTTGCTTAGTTCTATCTTCTGATTTATCACCTTTACCAAAACCACCCATAGCCTCTTTAAATGATGTAATTATTGTAGGAAGTGATTTTACAAGTGAGAAGAAACCTCCTGCTGCTACTGCTCCAGCTCCAATATATCTTACATAACTAGACCAAACTTCTGAAGCTGTCATTTCCGATATAATAATATCTGATGGGAATATAGCTACAGCTGCAAATGAACCAAAGAATTTTATTAATGGTATCAGTCCAAGCCAAGCTACTACAGAACCACCAAACATCAATATAGACGTCTTAGTTCCTACAATGAATCCAACACCCATAAGAGAAGCTAGTGTGTCTATACCGACTACCGTTCCTTGATAAGATGTTATTGTATAAGAAGCTGTTTCATTCCAAAGGCCTAGGCCTCCTGCAAATATCTTATATCCAAGTCCTACTCCAAGACCTTTTAAAAGTGTTTTAAAACCTTCTCCACCCTGACTTGAGTTTACTAAAATCTCAGCCTGAGCCATGGCCTCTGGATAAATAAGATTACCATGTTCTTCTACTATCATATACTTACGAACAGGAGTTATAAAATAAACTCCCATAAATCCACCTATTATTGTTACTATTGCTACTGTGATAATAGATAGATCAAAACCAATTAAAAGAATAGCAGGTAAAACAAATATGATACCACCTGCTATAGATTCTCCAACTGCTGCTAAGGACGCTGCATAGTTGGCCTCAAGTATACTATTTCTTTTAAATATTGATTTTAAAAGCCCTGTTGCTAATATAGCACCAGGAATACCAGCTGAAATAGTAAGTCCCACCTTAAGACCTAGATAAGTATTTGCCGCTGCAAAGATAACGGCAAATAAAATACCCATTATGATAGAATATCCTGTTGCTTCAGGTACAACTTCTGTTGTGGGAACATATGGGATATAGTCTTCTCCCTTAACACCACCGTATGCGGTTCTCGATAATCGTTTTGAAGATTCGGACATAACAAATCCCTCCTATTTATAATGTTAATTTTTTATACTTTATTATTATAAACTATTCTAGGTTTTCTAGAAAGCTTACTAAAAACTTCCATACTCTACCTGCTGATTCTATACTCAAATTCTCTTTTTCCGTATGAACATCAAATAGATTTGGTCCAAAACTTAACATATCAGTATCTGGTAAAATCTCTTTTAATAGACCAGGCTCAAGACCTGCATGTATCGCACTTACTTCTGCTTCTTCGCCAAATAAATCTTTATAAACTTTTAGTGCTGTATCTCTTACAGGAGAATTTTCAGCATATTCCCAAGCTGGATAATTTCCTTCTTCTTCTATCTTTGCTCCACTTCTTCCAGCTATAACTTCAAGAATTGTCAATATTTCTCTAAGTGAACTTATAGAAGCTGACCTTACACTAGTAGTTATTACAACTTTTCCATCTTTTTCTTCAACTATAGCATTATTTAGACTTGTTTGAACAAGCCCTTCTATATCTTTTGACATATACTGTACTCCATCTGGGCACATAAAAATGTAGTCAATCAATTTGTCTGATAGATCTTGAGTATAAGCTTCTTTAATACTTACATCTTTAACATCTATAGTTATTCCTGGATCTTCTACATGATATTCTTCTTTGAAGTCTTCGGTCATTTTTTCTATCATAGACTTAATCTCTTCTTTATTTTTAACTATAATACTTGCTTTTGCTTCATTAGGTATTGCATTATGTTTGTTTCCACCAGTAAATTCTGCAAGTCTTACATCTGCTTCCATCTTACCTTTTTCTAAGATTCTTCCCATAAGCTTAATAGCATTTGCTCTTTGTTTTATAATCTCCATACCAGAGTGACCGCCTTTAAGACCGGTGATATGAATTTCTAAACCTTCTCCATCCTTTTTTTCTTTTTCAAGATCGAATGTTGTAATCTTAGTTGCTCCACCAGCACAGCTTGTTAAAAATATTCCTTCTTCTTCAGAGTCTATATTTACTAGTCTCTTAGCTGATAGATGAGTATTCTCTAACGCGTGAACTCCATCCATACCAGTTTCTTCACCTGTAGTAATCAAGACTTCTAAAGGTGGATGTTTTAAATCATCAGAGTCAAGTAGTGCTAGCGTATATGCTACAGCTATACCATCATCTGCACCAAGAGTTGTATTGTTAGCTCTTAAAACATCGCCTTCAACTATCATTTCAATAGGATCTTTTGAAAAATCATGATCACTATTTTTCCCCTTAACACAAACCATATCCATATGACCTTGAAGTATTATAGGTTCTAAGTCTTCGGATCCTTTTGTACCTGGTTTTTTAATTATAATATTGTAGACTTCATCTTGATGAACTTCTAAATCTCTTTCTTTTGCAAAGTTAACAAGAAAATCACTTACCTTTTTTTCTTCACCAGAACATCTTGGATGTTGATTTAATTCATGAAACCAATGAAATACTTTTTTTGGTTCTACATTTTCTAAATTTGCCACATCTATTCCTCCTTAGTTTATAAAACTTAAGTTTTGTGTTTGTTCTATTTATATTTATTACCCATATAAAAAAGTTTAAAATTTTTTTCAAATATTTTTATTTATTTTTAAATTCTTTATGCTTTGAAGTTATATATAGGTTTTATTATGTCTAACCCTAATTCCTATCCAGTTTGAAGCAATTATGAAGAGAGTTCAGGGCTTCAAGACCTCTATCTTCTTCTATGATACAAGATATTTTTATTTCTGCCGTACTAATCATATCTATATTTATACATAAATCATATAATGTTTGGAAGAAAGAAGATGCTATATCTGAACTTCCTGCAATTCCAGTTCCAACGATAGATATTTTCACAACAGATCTATCATATATTACTTCTTTTGCACCGATCTCTTTTGAAACCTTGCGAGTAACTGCAAGTGCCTCATCAAGTTCATCAGATTTTATAGTAAAAGTAATATCATTTACATGTTTACTAGTTACATTTTGTATAATCATATCAAAATAAACTCCATTAGCAGCGAGCGCAGAGAAGAGTCTGAAAGCTACACCTGGTTTATCCGGAACATCCATTACTGATATCTTAGCTATATCTTCATCTAAAACTACACCACTTACAATTGCCTTTTCCATCGAATCTACCCCCGAAATCTCTGTACCAGAATTATTATTTAAACTTGATCTAACATATAAAGTTAGATTGTTTTTTCGTGCAAGTTCTACAGCCCTAGGATGAAGTACGCCTGCGCCTAGACTTGCTAGTTCTAACATTTCATCATAAGTGATTCTATCTATCTTAGTAGCAGTAGTTACTTTTCTAGGGTCCGTTGTGTAAATCCCATCAACATCTGTATAGATTTCACACCTATCAGCATTTAATGCAGTTGCAATCGCTACTGCTGAAGTATCTGAACCACCTCTACCAAGAGTAGTAACATCTCCTATTGTATTAGTTCCTTGAAAGCCTGTAACTATTATAATTTTCCCAGAATCTAATTCTTTTTTAAGACGAGTGGTGTCTATAGTGTCAATACGTGAAGCTTTATATTTTCCTACTGTTTTTATTCCACACTGATCTCCAGTTAAAGAAACACAAGGAGTATCAAGAGAATTTATTGCCATAGAAAGGAGAGAGGCTGAAATTTGTTCTCCTGTAGTAACTAAAGCATCAAGCTCTCTGCTAGATGGATTTAATGTTACACTATGTGCCATCTCTATAAGCTCATCTGTACTATCTCCCATAGCCGATACAACAGCTATTACATTATTGCCTGCATTTTTAGTTGCTATAATTCTCCTTGCTACATTAAATATTTTTTCAACGTTTCCAACTGAAGTACCGCCATATTTTTGAACCACTATATTTTTCATAAGCTTATCTCCTTTACTAGCCTTCAACTCTTAGATAACAAAATGATGTTTCAGGTAAATCAAGTTCTTTAACTAGATTTTCCATAATTTCAGAGTTTAAGCTTTCAGTATATATTGTTAAATCGTCTTCATCATGAGTTATTGTATATTTAAAGTCATACTTATCAACGATATTAAGTACTTCTTCCTTACCATTAAATGTTTCCTTAGAAACTCTTAAGTAATATTTACCTTCAAATAACTTGCTTCCAGTTATCTTTATTGATTTATCATTAGTAAATTTATATTCTTTATAATTTCCAAGAACAGCATCTATAATATCAGTCACTACAGCATTTGCAGTTGGGTTTTTTCCAGCTCCACTACCATAAAACTGAAGTTCTCCTACAATATCACCGGTAATAGATACACTATTATATGCATCTCCAACACTTGCGAAAGGTGCATCTGAATCTACTAAAATAGGTTCAACGCTTGCTGAACATTCGCCGTTTACTAGAGCTGCACTACCTACAAGTTTAGGTGCTAAATGCATTTCTTTAAAGTACTGAATATCTTTTGCAGTTACACTTTTAATTCCTCTACATACAACATCTTTAAATGTTACATGAGTTTTAAAAGCAATACTTGCAAGAATTGAAATTTTACGAGCTGCATCAAATCCTTCAATATCATCTGTTGGATCCGCTTCAGCATAACCAAATTCATGAGCTTGGTCTAGAGCATCTTGAAAAGTTAAGTTTTCATGATACATTTTAGACAGGATAAAGTTTGTAGTACCATTTAAGATTCCTTTAATATAATTCACATCATTTATATTAAGTACACTTTTAAGTTCTCTTAATATAGGAACTCCTCCAGCAACACTAGCTTCATATAAAAGAGCTACATCTTTTTTTCGAGCTAATTTATGTAGTTCTTCAAAATGAGGTGATATTACAGCTTTATTAGCAGTAATTACATGTTTACCATTTTCTATTGCTCTTTTCATAAATTCAAGCGGTACATCAATTCCACCAATAACCTCTACTATAATATCTATATTAGGATCATCTAAAATTTCATAAGCATCTTGTGTTATAACATCTTCACCTAAACCATATTCTTTAGCCTTACTACTATCTTTATCTAGTATCTTACTAATAACAACATTTTTACCTGTAACATTCTTTATGCCTTCAGCTTTATTTTTAATTATTTCATATACTCCCGATCCCACAGTTCCAAGACCTAACAGTCCAACTTTAATCATAATATTTAACCGTCCTTTCGTTTTAAACTAATCTATTTTTAAAAAATTTTAATTATTTTTTTAATTATCGATGTAAATGCAGAGAAAACACTTGTCTTTCTCTGAAAAACATTATACCATATAAATTAGATTAATCAACAGAGAATAAGAATATTTAAATAAATAAAAAACACTCGGAGGTAAAAATTATGAGTTTAGATTATAGAAGCACTAGAGGCAGTAAAGAGAGTTTAAATTCACTGGAAGCTATAGTAAAAGGAATTGCAAATGATGGAGGTTTATTTGTACCATCTAAAATAGAAAAGATAGATAAGGGAATGGAAGAACTTAGCAAGATGAATTATCAAGAACTTGCATATTATATCATAAATAAATTCTTTCCAGACTTTAGCAGAGAGGAACTTTTAAATTGTGTGGAAAATGCATATGATGAGAAGTTTGATACAAAAGAAATAGCGCCATTGGTGGAAAAGCTAGGTGTTAATTTCTTAGAGTTGTTTCATGGATCTACACTAGCATTTAAAGATATGGCACTTTCAATACTTCCATATCTCCTAAAAACTTCTGCAGTAAAATTAGGACTAAAAGATGAAATAGTAATACTTACAGCAACTTCAGGAGATACAGGAAAAGCAGCACTTGAAGGATTCAAAGATATAGATGGAATAAAGATTATAGTTTACTATCCAGAAGATGGAGTAAGCGATGTACAAAAGTATCAGATGATTACTCAAGAAGGTAATAACACTCATGTAATTGGAATAAAAGGAAACTTTGATGATGCACAAAATGGAGTTAAGGAAGCATTTAATAATAAAGCATTTAATGAGGAACTTAAAAATGATGGATTTGTACTTTCATCTGCAAATTCTATAAACATAGGAAGACTTGTACCTCAAGTAGTTTATTACTTTCATTCATATTTAGAACTTATGAAAAATAAGAAGATAAAAAATGGAGACAAGATAAATGTAGTAGTACCAACAGGAAACTTCGGAAATATATTAGCAGCATATTATGCAAAAGAAATGGGACTACCAATAAATAAATTTATATGTGCGTCTAACGAAAACAACGTACTTACAGATTTCTTTAATACAGGTATATATGATAAAAGACGAGAACTTAAACTTACAGATTCACCATCTATGGATATACTAATTTCAAGTAACCTAGAAAGACTTCTTTATGAATTAAGTGATGGAGATTCAGATCTTATAAAGACATTGATGGATGAGTTAACAGAAAAGGGTGTTTATGAAGTACCAGAGAGTATTAAAGAAAAGCTTACAGACTTCTATGGTGGCTTTGCATCACAAGAAGAAACTAGTGAGACTATAAAGAATGTATATGAAAAATCAGATTATGTAATAGATACACATACAGCAGTAGCATATGCGGTTTATGAAAAATATAAAAACGATTCAGGAGATCATACAGAAACAATAATAGCATCGACTGCAAGTCCATTTAAATTTACAAGAAGTGTTAGTGATTCGTTGAATATAAAAACAGAAGGAAAAAGTGATTTTGAACTAATAGAAGAGCTATCAGAAAAGACAGGACTTGAAATACCAAAACCTATAGATGGACTTGGAGACAGAGAGATACTACACAAGACTGTTTGTGAAAAAGATGAAATGAAAAAGGCTATAAAAAAAATATTAAAAAGTTAGGTGAAAATTATGATTAAAGTAACGGTACCAGCTACAAGTGCAAATATAGGACCAGGATTTGATTCATTAGGACTAGCTCTAAACATATCTAATACATATAGTGTAGAGGAAATAGATGAAGGTCTTGTTATAGAGGGTTGTGACCTTAAATATGCTAATCAAGATAATCTTACTTATTTAGCAATGATTAAATGTTTTGAAAAAGTAGGTTATAAACCAAAAGGAATAAAAATAGTAATAGAGTCAGATATACCAGTTGCAAGAGGACTTGGAAGTAGTGCAACATGTATTGTAGGTGGACTGATTGCAGCAAATAAAATCTCAGGTTGTAAACTTAATAAAGATGAACTATTAGATATGGCAACAGAAATGGAAGGTCATCCTGATAATGTTGCACCAGCACTTCTTGGGGGTATGGTTGTTTCGGTTCATGAAGATAAGGTTTATTATAGCAAGATAAAAGTAGCACCTGGAATAAAGTTTTTAGCATTAATACCAGACTTTGAATTATCTACTAAGAAAGCTAGGTCGATACTTCCAAAGGTAATTCCACATAGCGATGCAGTATTTAACGTTGGAAGAGTGGCACTAATGGTTTCAGCACTTCAGAATGGAGAATTTGACCTTTTAAAAGTAGCTGGACAAGATAAACTTCACCAACACTATAGAGGGACATTGATAAATGGATATGAAGAAATTTTAAATAAAAGTATGGAGCTAGATGCTAAATGTGTATTCTTATCGGGTGCAGGACCAACTATATTGGTAGCAGTAGATCAAGATGATAATGAAATAAAAGAGAATTTAAGAGAGTTCTTAGATAAATTAAGGATTCGATGGGAAATAAAAGAATTAAAAATAGATCAAGACGGAGCCAAAGTTAGAGAGGGATAATTATGACTTCTGTAAATACTAAATACTTAGTAATAGACAAAGATATACTTCCAGATGTGTTTGAAAAAGTGGTAGAAGCAAAAGAACTTTTAAGTAGTGGAGTGGTAACTGAGATTACGGAGGCGGTAAAGAGGGTAGGTATAAGTAGAAGCACCTTTTATAAATATAGAAGCCATGTATTTACACTAAATGAAAAATCTACAGGCAAAAGAGTTACTCTTTCATTTTTACTAAATCATACTCACGGTATACTTTCTAATGTTATACAGACAATTGCAGCTAGTGGTGGAAATGTGCTTACAATAAATCAAGACATACCTATTAATGAGGTGGCAAATGTTAGCATAACATTTGATATGAATCATTTAAAAGTAAGCCTAGAGGATGTTGTAGAGGAAATTAGAAATATAAAAGGGGTACAGAAATTAGTAATAGTTACTATGCAGTAAATAATCTGAAAAAACTCTAGTTAATTAAATAACAATAGTTGAAAAATATTGTTATTTGTTATAAGATAATAGTGAAGTTGAATTAAATAATTGACCATATGAAGATGGTGTGAGATACCTTTAAAAAGGTAGCCGAAGGAGCAATATAAAAGTTGCCAACTTTTTATAAAAACTTTCAGGCAAAAGTAATACTATCAGATGGGTCTCTGAAGAGTTCGATTACATATCGACACCGAAGGAGAAATACACTTAAAGTGTAGAAACTCTCAGGTTTACTAAACAGAGGAATATATAGGCATATGTATTAGATTTTGCTCTATATTTCTAAAGATATAAAAGGCAAGATTTAACACAAATACAAGGAGGTTACTTACGATGGCTAAGAAAACAGCTCTTTATGAAACGCATAAACAACTAGGTGGAAACATAGTAGATTATGCAGGATGGGATTTACCAGTACAATATGAAGGCTTAATTCCAGAGCACGAAGCAGTTAGAAATGCAGCAGGTTTATTTGATGTTTCACATATGGGTGAAATATTTGTATCAGGTAAAGATGCTAGAGACTTCGTTCAGTACTTAATAACAAACGATATAGACTCAATTGGAGTAGGACAAGTAATTTACACTTTCATGCTAAATGAAAAAGGTGGAACAGTAGATGACTTTTTAGTATACAAATTAGCAGAAGACAATTTCTTACTTGTTGTAAATGGTGCTAACGTAGACAAAGACCACAAGTGGATAAAAGAAAAATCAAAAGAATACGATATTAAAATTGAAGATAAAACTGAAGAAGGTACTATACTTGCGCTACAAGGACCAAAAGCACAAGAAATTCTTCAAACTATAACTGAAACAAAACTTGATGAAGTTAAGTTCTTCCATTTAAAAGAAGATGTTGAAATATCAGGAGTTAAATGCTTAATCTCAAGAACTGGATATACAGGAGAAGATGGATTTGAAATATATCTTCCAAATGATGGAGCAAAAACAGTTTGGGATGCAATAATGAAAGCTGGAGAAGATAAAGGAATTAAACCAGTAGGTCTTGGATGTAGAGATACATTAAGATTTGAAGTTAACTTACCTCTTTACGGAAACGAGCTAGGAGAAGATATAACTCCACTTGAAGCAGGACTTGGATTCTTCGTTAAACTTAAAGTAGAAGAAGATTTCATAGGTAAAGATGTACTAGTTAAGCAAAAAGAAGATGGATTAACTAGAAAAGTAGTTGGATTTGAACTATTAGGAAAAGGAGTTCCTAGACAAGGATATGACATCCAAGTTGATGGAGACAAAATAGGAGAAATCACTACAGGATATAGATCACCTAGTATAGGAAAGTCAATAGGACTTGCTCTAGTTGATATAGACTACACTGAACTTGGAACAAAGTTTGATGTAGCTATAAGAAAAAGAGTTATACCAGCACAAGTAATAGGAAGAAATTTCCTTGCAGATCACAAAAAAGGTAAATTATAATTAATATAATTAATTAGGTTATAATTTTTTATATAATTTTTAATATATAATTAAAACAAAATAATATTATTTCAGGGAGGAATTATAATGAGCAAAGTAGTAGAAGGATTATTATATTCAGAGGACCACGAGTGGATTAAGGTAGAAGGAAATGTAGCAACAGTAGGTATTACTGACCTTGCACAAGACCAATTAGGAGAAATAGTTTACGTTGAACTTCCAGACGAAGACGACGAGCTAGACGCAGGAGAAACTTTTGGAGTAATAGAGTCAGTTAAAGCAGCATCAGACTCATTTATGCCAGTATCAGGAAAAATCGTTGAAACTAACGAAGATTTAGAAGACGAACCAGAAGCACTTAACTCAGACCCATATGCTAACTGGATAATCAAAGTTGAATTATCAGATGAGTCGCAATTAGAAGGACTTATGGATTCTAAGAAATACGAAGAATTCTCAGCTGAGTAATTTAAACTAAACAAATTAAATTTATATTTAAAAGTTAATAGCTTCTACGTTCAGTAGAAGCTATTATATTAATTAATAAAATTATTATAATAGTTTTAAGGATTTATAATCGGAGGTGTAATTATGCATAAATATCTACCAACAACTGAAGCAGTAAAGAAAGAAATGTTAGACGCTATCGGTGTGGACTCTATTGAAGATTTATTTAGTGATATACCTAAAGATCTTAGATTAGAGGGCGATTTAGACTTAGAAAAAGCATCATCAGAAATTGAAGTTACAAAAGATATACGTGCAATGGCAGATAAAAACCAAACTACTGAGGAATTAACTTGTTTCTTAGGAGCAGGAACTTATGATCACTATATACCATCAATAATAAAGCACATAATAACAAGAGGAGAGTTCTTAACTTCTTATACTCCATATCAACCAGAAGTAAGCCAGGGAACACTTCAAATGTTATTTGAATTCCAAACAATGATATGTAGCTTAACAGGAATGGACGTTACAAACGCTTCTATGTATGATGGACCAACAGCAGCTACAGAAGCTGCGATACTTGCATGTGGAGTAACTAAAAAAGATAAGATATTAGTATCTGAAACACTAAATCCAGAGTCTAAAGCAGTACTTAAGACTTATTTAGATGCAAGAGATATAGAAATCGTAGAAGTTCCAATGAAAGACGGAATTACTGATATAGATAAACTTAAAGAACTCGCTGACAAAGAATCAGCTGGAGTTATAGTTCAAAGCCCTAACTTTTTTGGAATCATAGAAGATGTTGAAGCTGCAGGAGAAGTTATACATGAAGCAAACAAAAAAGCTAAATTAATAATGTATGCTGACCCAATATCACTTGCAGTATTAAAATCTCCAAAAGACATGGATGTTGACATAGTTATAGGAGAAGCTCAGCCACTAGGAAATGCAATGGCTTATGGTGGACCACACATAGGATTCTTTGCAGTTAATGATAAACTAGTTAGAAAAATGCCAGGAAGAATAGTAGGACAATCAACAGATGATGAAGGAAAAAGAGGATTTGTTCTAACTCTACAAGCTAGAGAGCAGCATATAAGAAGATATAAAGCAACATCAAATATCTGTTCAAACCAGGGATTAAACGCACTTATAACTAGTATTTACCTAACAACAATGGGTAAAGAAGGACTTAAGGAAGTTGCACTTCAATCTGCTAAGAAAGCACAATATGCATTTGAAGAGTTAACAAAAAGTGGTAAATTCAAGCCAGTATTCCCAGGACAACCATTCTTTAAAGAATTTGCAATTACATCAGATAAAAGTGTTAGTGATGTAAACGATGCACTTCTTGAAGAGAAAATACTAGGAGGATATGATTTAGGTAAAGATTACAAAGACCTAAAAAATGGACTTCTTGTAGCTGTTACTGAAAAGAGAACAAAAGAAGAAATAGATAAGTTAGCTTCAGCTATGGAGGTGTTATAGTATGAACACTAAAAATGATCAACTAATATTTGAAATTTCAAAACCAGGAAATAGAGGTTATAGTTTACCAGAGTTAGATGTTAAAGATGTTGAACTTAGTGATATCATTCCTTCAAAATATTTAGCTACTGAAGATGTAGATCTTCCAGAGGTAAGTGAATTTGAAGTAATGAGACACTATACAAATCTTTCTACTAAAAACTACAGTCTTGATGCTGGAATTTATCCACTAGGATCATGTACAATGAAGTATAATCCTAGAATAAATGAAGATATGGCAGCACTTCCAGGGTTTACTAACCTTCACCCATACCAACCAGTAAAGACTACACAAGGTGCACTTGAACTTATGTATAAATTAGACCTAGACCTTGCAGAGATACCAGGATTTGCTAGAACTACATTACAACCAGCAGCAGGATCTCACGGTGAGTACACAGGACTATTAATCATAAAAGCATTTCATGCTAAAAATGGTGACACTAAGAGAACTAAGGTAATAGTTCCAGATTCAGCACACGGAACTAACCCTGCATCAGCACAAGTTGCAGGATTTGATATAATAGAAATTAAATCAAATTCAGATGGATCAGTTTGTATTGCAAGCTTAAAGGAAGCATTATCAAACCCAGAAGAAATTGCTGGACTTATGCTTACTAACCCATCAACACTTGGACTATTTGAAACTAATATAAAAGAAATCTCAGATCTTGTTCACGAAGCAGGGGGACTACTTTACTATGACGGAGCAAACTTTAATGCTATCATGGGTAAAGTTAAACCAGGACATATGGGATTTGACGTAATGCATTACAACCTTCACAAAACAATGTCAACACCTCACGGTGGTGGAGGACCAGGAGCAGGACCATTAGCAGTAAGAGAAGATTTAGTTAAATTCTTACCTACTCCAGTTGTAGAAAAGAAAGGCGACAAGTATATTCTTGACTATGACAGACCAGATTCAATAGGAAGCATAAAAGGTTACTACGGTAACTTTAGTGTATTAGTAAGAGCTTACACATATGTTAAGACTATGGGATATGACGGTTTAAGAGAAGCTAGTGAAATGGCAGTATTAAATGCAAACTATATGATGAGACAACTTGAAGATGATTATATACTTCCAATCGATCAAGTTTGTAAACATGAGTTTGTATTAGGTGGATTAAAGAATCCAGGAGAGATAACTACACTTGATGTAGCTAAGAGATTACTTGACTTTGGATATCACCCACCAACAGTTTACTTCCCAATTAATATAAGTGAAGCAATGATGATTGAGCCAACAGAAACGGAAAGTAAAGAATCAATGGATGGATATATAAATGCTCTTAAAGCAATAGCTAAAGAAGCTAAAGAAAATCCAGAGATAGTATTAAGTGCACCAAATGATACAGCAATAGGTAGAATAGATGAAGCAAAAGCAGCAAAACAGTTAATATTAAAATATACTAAATAATAATAAAAAATAAAACAGGGGGCTATCATCATGATGTCCCCCTTTTTTTGTTTGAAAAAGGTGATAAAATGAAGTTAAAGGTCGTAAACCTAGGAAAAATGGATTATAAAGAAGCATTTGACTTACAATTTGAATTACTTGAAAAAAGAAAAAACGAAGAAATAGATGATGTTTTTTTATTAGTAGAACATCCACCAGTAATAACACTTGGTAGAAATGCAAAAAAAGAAAATATTCTTTTTTCAGAAAAATACCTAAAGGAACATGATGTAGACCTTGTAGAAATAAACAGAGGTGGAGATGTAACTTATCATGGACCAGGTCAGTTAGTAGGTTATCCAATAGTTAATATAAAAAAACAAAAGCTTGGAATAAAAGATTTTGTATATAAATTAGAGCAAATATTTATAGATATTTTAAATGAAGAATACGATATTGAAGCTGTTCGTGATGATATCAATAATGGCGTTTGGGTTAATAATGAAAAAATAACAGCTGTTGGACTTGCAGTTAAAAGATGGATAACTATGCATGGATTTGCACTTAATGTAAGTACAGATTTAGATTTTTTTAAGCTTATAGTGCCTTGTGGGATAGAAGGACGGGGAGTTACAAGCTTAGAAAAATTGACTGGTAAAGAAATAGATATGGAAAAGATAAGTGAAAAAGTAGAAGAATATTTTGTACGTGAATTTAACTATACAGATGTAGTAAAAACAAGTATAGAAGAGCTGGAGGTAGAGTAGAGATGGCAAAATTAAAAAGAAAACCAGAATGGCTAAGGGTGGAAAAAAGAAAAGGTGAAAACCTTGGATATGTGAAAAACCTTTTAGAGAAATACTCACTAAATACAGTTTGTGATGGTGCAAATTGTCCAAATAGAGCAGAATGTTTCAGTAATAAAACAGCAACATTTATGATTATGGGAAATGAATGTTCTAGAAACTGTAGATTTTGTGATGTAATTCATTCTAAAAATTTATTACCACTTGATCCAGATGAACCAGAAAATTTAGCAAAAGCAACAATAGAACTTGGACTTAAGCATGTTGTAGTAACTTCAGTAACTCGTGATGATCTTCCTGATGGAGGAGCAGAACATTTCGCTAAAGTTATAAAAGCTATAAGAAATAAGGACAAAGATATAATAATAGAAGTTCTAATACCAGATCTTCAAGGAGATATAGATTCACTTAAGATAGTAGCAGATGCAGAACCTGATATAATAAATCATAATATTGAAACGATTAAGGATTTATATTCAACGGTAAGACCTCAAGCAATCTATGAAAGATCTCTTGAAGTACTTGCAAATGTAAAAAAACTTAATCCAGATATATTCACAAAATCAGGTATAATGCTTGGACTTGGTGAAAATGAAGAAGAAGTAATACAAGTATTTAAAGACCTTAGAGAAGTTGATTGTGATTTCTTAACAGTAGGTCAATACTTACCTCCTTCAACAAGTCATGTTGAGCTTAAAGAATATATCCGTCCTGAATTATTTGATAAATATAAAAAAGAAGCTGAAGAACTAGGATTTAAATTTGTAGCATCTAGTCCATTAGTTAGAAGTTCATATAAAGCATCAGAAATGATGGATGCGGTTAAAAAATAATATTAAGTTTACTATACAAGAAAAGGGAATCCTAAAGACAAGGGTTCTCTTTTGTTGTATAATGAAGTTATATGTAGGAGAATAAGGAGAGAGACGATGAAGAGAACGTTTACTATGTTATTACTTTTATTATCTACCTTGTTTATTTCTGGGTGTTCTATAATAGAATCGCCTGAAGACTTAGCAATACCACCAAAACTTGAAGAAGAGAAGGAAGGTATTAGAAGAGCAATTGAAGAATATTTACCAAAAAATACAAAACCAATAATCCCACCTACAGATGATAACGGAAGTTACATAAAGCTTGTAGATCTTGATGGTGACGGTGAAGATGAAGCATTAGTATTTTATAGTGTGGAACTTGAAGATAGACCAATAAGAATATTAGTTCTTAAAAAAGAAGGTAGCGAATGGGAGAATATAAGTGAAATAAAAGTAGTAGGACAAGAACTTGATGAAGTTGAATTTAAAGATATCGATGGTGAGGGAGGATTAGAAGTAATAATAGGATCTAAGATTAAATATTCACTAGATAATCATTTAAGTGTTTACAATATGCAAGATGGAGAAATGAAACGTATATTTAAAAATTCATATGATGAGATTATTATAGATGATTTAGATGGTAATAAATTAACAGAGTTATTGCTTTTAAAATTAGATAGAGAAACCGAAAAATCATATGGAGAGTTATATAAAATTCAAGATGGAGAAATAAAACAAATTGACGAAGTATCATTTAATGATAATGCACGTCCATTTGCTCCAAATGGGAATTTAGAAGCCTTGATTTCAATTCCTTCTTCTTTAGCTTCAGCTTCTGTATAACCTACTGT
>RCNJ01000495.1_pt1 | contig 16806 bp, 14 predicted proteins | sample 2041171 | NCBI WGS metagenome assembly RCNJ01 (sample SAMN09708213, study PRJNA481090) | feces metagenome | biome: feces | host: Pygoscelis adeliae | place: Antarctica: Rookery Lake | collected 2010-03-01 | reverse complement strand
GCGAACTTTTCTGCCACATATCGTTCCCGGGTTGCGAGGTTCTCGCGACCGTGGTCGGTAATGGAGATGACGGATGCGCGGGCATCGGCGTCGTCGACGCGACGTTCCACGAGCCCGTCCAGTTCGAGCGCTTCGACGGCGCGTGAGGTTACCGAAGCGGAAACAGACAGTTGCCGTGCGAGTGCACCTAACCGTGCGTCGGCATACTTCAGGTGCTGCAGCACCCCAATCTTGGTTCCGGAGATGCTCTGCTCACGCTGGCGCTGTCCTAAAACGCGGAACACGCGCAGCGTTGTGACCATCTCCACCAGAATTTTTCCGGCGCGATCGCGGTCAGCCATTCGGCCCCCTCTTTATTGTTTGCTTGCAGCAAGCAAATATACCGGTGGTGTCAAATCCGCAGGGACACGAGGTGCCAGACCTCGGACGGCGAGCACGAGGCACCGAAGCCGGCCGCGCTGGTAGATTCGGCAGCAATAGGCGAGACGCGGCCCGTGCCGCACCGGTGGGAAATCCGAGGAGCACTCATGTCCAGCAGCACAACTGACCAGACCGAAGTGACCCCAGCCAAGGTCCGGGGGCTGCGCAGGTACAACGTCATTGCGGGAGTCGTCCACGCAGCGCAGGCGGTCGCAGTGATCCTGCTCGCAAACAGTTTCAGTATTCCGGTCACCGGCACCTACCTGACTGGCCCACCAGGATCTCCTGGCGAACCCGTGGCAATCTTCGACGTCCGCGTCGGGCTGGCCGTCGCCGCGTTCCTCGCGCTTTCCGCCGTCTTCCACCTGCTGGTGTCCGCGCCTGGTGCTTTTGAGCGTTACAGCGCCGGACTGAAACGCAAGATCAACGTATTCCGCTGGGTTGAATACTCCCTGTCGAGTTCGTTGATGATCGTGCTCATTGCGCTGATCGTGGGAATCACAGACATCGCCGCGCTCCTGGCGCTCGCGGGTGTGAACGCGTCAATGATTCTGTTTGGCTGGCTGCAAGAGAAGTACCATCAGCCCGGTGACGGCGGCTGGCTGCCGTTCGTGTTCGGCAGCATTGCGGGAGCGATTCCCTGGGTTGCAATTGTCGTCTACGTCATTGCGCCCGGCTCAACCAGCGGCGCGCAGCCACCTACCTTCGTTTACGCCATCATCATTTCGCTGTTCATCTTCTTCAACATCTTCGCAATCAACCAGTTCCTGCAATACAAGCCAGTGGAACGCTTCCGCAACTACCTCGTCGGGGAACGCGCTTACATCACCCTGAGCTTGGTTGCGAAGTCGCTGCTGGCTTGGCAGGTGTTCGCCGGCACCCTCGCTGGTTGACCGCAACGGCGATAGCCTCAAGGGAACGCAACCGCCTATCTCGATGCCGATGAAAGGTTGAATTCACGATGAGCAACTACAAGGCCGCACCCACCCGTTACGACGACATGCACTACCGGTACGCCGGTGCCAGTGGACTGCAGTTGCCCGCAATTTCGCTGGGGCTGTGGCATAACTTCGGTGACGATAAAGCTTTCGAAAACCAACGGGCCATCGTGCGGCGGGCCTTCGATTTGGGTGTGACCCAGTTCGACCTGGCCAATAACTATGGGCCTCCTGCAGGCTCCGCCGAGGAGAACTTTGGCGAGTTGTTGCGCACTGACCTGGCGCCGTACCGGGACGAAATCATTATCACGTCCAAAGCGGGATGGGATATGTGGCCAGGCCCTTATGGCTTCGGTTCCTCCCGCAAGTACCTGCTGAGTTCACTTGACGCCTCATTGAAGCGACTGGGCACTGACTACGTGGACATCTTCTACTCACACCGTTTTGATAAGAACACCCCGGTGGAAGAAACCATGATGGCTCTCGACCAAGCAGTGCGGTCTGGACGTGCAATGTATGCGGGTATCTCCAGTTACTCTGCGCAGCGCACCCGTGAAGCGGCAGAAATTGCCCGCGAATTGGGCACGCCGCTCCTGGTGCACCAACCGTCGTACTCAATGCTTAATCGGTGGATTGAGGAAGACCTGCTGGATGAGATTGAAAAGCAGAAGATGGGTTGTGTGGTCTTCTCGCCGCTGGCCCAGGGCATGCTGACCGATAGGTACCTCAACGGGGTGCCCGAAGGTTCCCGCGCTAGCGAGGACAAGTCCCTGAGCGAGGACTATCTCAGTGAAACGAACCTGAACCACGTGCGGGCGTTAAATGAGATTGCTGCCGACCGCGGGCAGAGCCTGGCGCAGATGGCCCTGGCTTGGGCGTTGCGGGACCCTAGGGTTACCACGGCGTTAATCGGGGCGTCGTCAGTAGCGCAGCTCGAATCGAACGTCGCGGCATTGGATAACTTGGACTTCTCGGATGCGGAACTTACCCGAATTGACCAAGACGCTGTTGAGGCGGGAATCAACATGTGGGCAGGCCCAACCCAGGACTGACAACCAAGCAACCCAACGTGGCTCGCGACTGATGGCGCCGCTGCACTCAGCGCGGGTTGACGCCCGCCGCTTGCGCCTGCAATTCACGAATCTCATCGGCGAACTCCGTAACAGGACCCACGACGTCGATTCCGGGTGCGATCTCTTGAATGGTGCGGGGTATCACTGGGCCAGGGGTGAGTGCCCAATCCGCATGCCATTGTGCCAACTGCAGCCCGCTGGCGGCGTAGACAATTCGACCGAGTCCGGCCAGTGCGTGGGCTGAACTGCACATGGGGCAGTGCTCACCGGAGGTGTAGACCACACTGCTGCGACGCTGATCAGCCGATAGGTTCGCTCCGGCCCAGCGAGCAAGTTCAAACTCGGGGTGCCGAGTCGGGTCGACGCTCTTCGCCCGGTTGCGGTCGGAGTGCAGCACAGCGCCGCTTGCGTCCACCAGCACGGACCCGAAAGGGGCATCGCCAGCAGCGAGCGCTTCTCGGGCGAGCGCGATTGCGGTGCGCAGGTGGGTGCGGTCGGCGTCGGTCAGTTCAGGATCGCTCAGGTGAAGTGTCATTCTTCGAACGTATCAAGGCTCAACTTCGGCTGACATACTCAAGGCCTGATCTAAACGCAGAGATTCGACCCAACGCGGAGATTCGATCCAATACAAGGAGTTGCCATGATGCGCACGCCACGAGTGGTTTGTAGTCGAACTCTGGACTTTCGAGCCGACGTCGTCTGGACTTTGCTCGCCGACCTTAGTCAGCACAGTGACCTGATTCCGTTCACCACGATGCAGGCCCCGGCGCGTATTACCGAGCCGGGCGACACCATCGTCGCGCGTAGTGCCGTGGTCTTGGTGGATCGGATGACGACCTTGCGCGTCGATGCGCAGGGGGACGACGCCGATGACCCCGAGTGGGTGCGGGCGGCCGTGCTGCGTAAGGATGGTCCGTTGCTGTTTGGCCTCGCGGGTATTGCAGTGCGCTCGGAGGGCGCGGACCGTGCCACAGTGCTGTGGGCTGAGGATGTCAACATTCCCGCTCTGGGGGCGGTAGGCAGGTTTGTGGAGCCAGTGCTTGATGTCGCTCTCAGATTGATGGGCAAATTTGCGCTGCTGCGCCTCGAAAATGAATTACGCAAGCGCGCTGTGCGGTAATTGGCACGTTTCAGGACCTGGGTCCCATGAGGTAAGGCTACCCTCAGTAGTAGTTTTGAGGTATGGACCTTTGCACGCTACCCGTCGGAACAACCGCACGGATCGACGACGTCGCAATCACGGGCTCCTCACGACTGCGCTTGCGTGAACTTGGTCTCCGCGCCGGGACCCTGGTCCGGGTGACTCACCGCGGTATGTTCGGCGGTCGCGTCATCGCAGCAGGGCCGGACGCCGCAGCGCTCACCTCGCGTATTGGCGTGGACGGGCGCACCGCTCGTCTCATCACCGTCACCCCGCTGGTCGCAGTCACATGAGCTGCCACGGCACCCAGGTGCCAGCCGCAGACGCTGCCAGCACGCGCCTCGACCACCTCGAGGTTGCGCTCGTTGGCAACCCCAACGTGGGCAAATCCACGCTGTTTAACGCACTCACCGGCGCAAAACAACACGTGTCCAACGCACCCGGCACCACGGTGGAACTACAACGCGGAACCTGGCGGGGAGTTAACGTAGGCCAGCGCGCAGTGCGCCTCACCGACCTGCCCGGAACCTATTCACTATTAGCGCGGTCGCCCGACGAACGCGTCACCGCCGATGCCGTACTGGGAAAACACACCGCCGCACCCGACGTCGTCATCGTGCTGGTGGACGCCGCAAACCTGTCCAGATCGCTGTACCTGCTCGCGCAGGTTGCCGACGGCGGGGCACGCATAGTGGTTGCGCTGACCATGGCCGACGTCGCCCGCACTCGCGGCGAAGAAGTGACCGCACGCAGCGTCGCAGATGTGCTCGGGGTTCCCGTTGTTGAAGTAAACCCGCGACTCGGCATTGGAACGCTGCTGCTTGAGCAGGCGGTGCTGCACGCCGCTGACCTGGACGCAATCCCTGCCCGGCCCTGTGTGCTCCGCGGGCTGACACCCCCGATGTGCCCAGTACGCATGGCCGCCGCCGCAGTAATCCCCGATGACGACCACCTGAGCCACGACCTCGCCGAGGCCGAGCGGCTCTTCGAATGGGTGGAGCGGGTGCAACGAAACCTCGCCAACAACCCACAAACACAGTCCTGCGTCTGCCCAGAAGATTGCCCCGGCGGCTGCGCAGACCGGCAGAACTCTGGCCGCAACAACTCTGCTCGAAAGAACTCTGCCCGGCAAAAACGCGCGAACGTCTCCGACCGCATCGATTCAGTGCTGCTCCACCCGTGGGCAGGCATCCCCGTGTTCCTGGTCGTCATGTGGGCGCTGTTCCAGTTGGCCACCACAGTGGCAACCCCCCTGATGGACGGGGTGGCCTACCTGATCAACGACCAACTCGCCGGGCTTGTGCGCGAGGTGTTGCCCGGCCCCATCTGGCTGCAGGGCTTCGTCGCTGATGGTGTGCTGGCCGGCGTGGGCACAGTCCTGTCCTTTGCGCCCTTGATGGGATTGATGTTCCTGGCCATCGCATTCCTGGAAGACAGCGGCTACCTGGCCCGGGCCGCCTTCATGGCCGACCGCGCCATGCGCGCTATCGGGCTTGATGGTCGGGCCATGCTGCCGCTCATTGTCGGCTTCGGTTGCAACGTGTCCGCGCTCGCGGCCACCCGCACCCTGCCGCACGCACGGCAACGGCTCCTGACCGCGCTGCTGGTGCCCTACACCTCCTGTGCGGCCCGGTTGACGGTCTATATTTTGCTCGCCAGTGCGTTCTTCCCCGAGCACGCGGCGACGGCGATTTTCGCTATGTACCTCACGAGTGTGGTCCTCGTAGTGCTCGCAGGCCTGGTGCTGCGGCGCACGGCATTTCGCGACCTGGGGCAGGAACCTCTGGTCATTGTGTTGCCTACTTATCAGCGGCCGCGCGCCGGGGCCCTGTTGCTGTCAGCTTGGGTGCGGGTACGGGCCTTCCTTACCAAGGCAGGAAAAATCATCGTGCTGACTCTGATCGGGGTCTGGGCGTTGCAGGCCATTCCCGTCGCTGGGGACTACGCCATTGGCGACGTGCCCGTGCAGGAAAGCGCTTATGGCGCAGCAGCGGAGGCCATTGCGCCGGTGTTCGGCCCCGCTGGTTTTGGTGACTGGCATGCAAGCGCTGCCTTGGTCACGGGGTTCGTTGCCAAAGAAGTCGTTGTGGGTTCCTTCGCGCAGGCCTACGCGGTGGACGAACCTGCCGACGCTGGTACGCCGGGCACCCTGGGTGAACGTTTACGCGCCACTTTTGATGAGAGCTCCGGAGGACACGGGGCGGCAGCTGCGGTGGCCTTCATGGTGTTCGTCCTGGCATACACCCCCTGCCTAGCGACAGTGGCTGAACAACAACGCATGCTCGGCGCGAAGTGGGCTTGGGGCGCAGTTGCCGTGCAGCTGACTGTGGCCTGGGGGCTGGCAGTGCTCGTCTTTCGGGTGGGAACACTATGGGGTTAATTAACGATGTGCTCGTCAATACGCGGGCCGGTCACACCCCAGCACGAACGGCCACCGCACTCGGCATCGACGTCGGGCTGGTTAATGGCGCGCTGGACCACCTCGAGCGCTTGGGCATGGTCAGTTCTGCTGGCACTGCGACGGGTTCGCCCTGTGCAGCCTGCCCGGACACGGAGCAGCAAGCACTGGCCTGCGCAGGGTGCTTCTTTAAAGCTCCGGTCGTCTCTGCTCAGCGCCGGCCGTGGCGCAAAGAGAAGGTGGCAGGCAACGCGAAGTCGATAGGCAATGCCGAGAGGTAGGACACCAACGCAGCCGGAATTACTCGCCCTTAAGCCATGGGCTGAGGCGAGACGGTCAGGACACCATCTGAGTCGTTTGTAGGCGGCTCAGAGCTTCTTGGAGGAGTGCCGTTGGTACGGCCAAGTTGATGCGCAGGAACCCTTGGTAGTCGGCACCGAACTCTGTGCCCGGGGTTAACGCAACGCGCGCCCGGCGCATCCAATCGATGAGGTCTGACTCTTGTGAGCTGAACTCTCGGCAGTCCAACCAGGCGAGGTAGGTGCCCTCGGGTTCCATGAGTTCAACTCCGGTCAGTGCGTGCTGCACGGTTTCGCGCAGCACGTTGAGATTGTCGTTGATATGCACCAGTAGGGCGTCGAGCCACCCTGCGCTGTGGCCATAGGCCGCTTCAAGTGCAGGGGCAACGAAGTATGCCGGATGTGAGATTCCACGCAGGTGCAGAGCGTGGGTGATGCGGGCCAACCACTGAGTGTTCGCAGTGATGACATTCGAAATTTCTAAGCCCGCCAGGTTGAACGGTTTGCCGGCGGACGTCAAAGTGATGGTCCGCTGCGCTGCAGCAGCGTTGAGCGACGCAACAGGAATGTGTTGGTGACCGGGGTGCACAAGGTCTGCGTGCACGTCATCGCTAATGATCAGCGCATCGTGGCGTTGTGCATTGTCAGCCAAGTGCTCCAGTTCGCTGCGGGTCCAGACCCGCCCCGAGGGGTTGTGCGGCGAAAACAAGAAAAGCACTTTTGCTTCTGTGCGCAGCAGGCGCTCTGTCTCAGCGAAGTCGATTTCATATCTGCCGTCGATGAGTTGCAACGGGCTGCCAACAAGGCGCCGGCCCAATGGCTCAATGAGTCGAGTGATTGGGCCATAGGAGGGGGTGTGAATCAGGACACCGTCGCCTGGTTGGGTGAACTCCTGCAGCAGCACGCTGGTGGCTTCGACCACGCGGTGTGTGTACCGCACTGACTCTGTGGGCACCTGCCAATTGTGCCGGGTGTCCATCCAGTTCTGCACGTGCTCGAAATAACTCGGTGGTAAATGGGTGTACCCGAAGGCAGCGTCAGCGACCCGGTCCGAGAGGGCCTGCAGAACTGCGGGTGGTGATTGCAGTTCCATATCTGCCACCGAAAGCGCAATGACATCGGGGCCATACATCTTGACGGCGGCAGCCCACTTATTCGATAGCCTGCGCCGTGCTGGATCCAGTCCGATGATGTCGGTCATGATGGCCAGCCTCCGCACACTTGGGAACAGGAACGTCCACCCAGGCTACGTGTTGGACACGCGCGACTTTCGCGGAGCGCGCAATCAACACGCTGATGAGGCATCAGCGCGTGCTCCCGCAGGAAATTCAGACCATGATGGTCCGATGGACCTTGCCACTGTTGAAGATGTCGCCCCGAACGCCACCGCCCTGGCACACCGCTGGGCTACTGCAACTACCCAAGGGCAGACAGCGAGCGAGCGCCGCACCTCCGAACAGTTGCGGGCCCTGCTCGCGGACCGCGAGGGCCTTGACTTGGCCGTGCAATTTGTCGACCGGGTTGCCCGCCCCGAAGACCTCCGCGTCGCGGCAAAAGAACTCAGCGACCTCTCCGCAGCCGCCGCCGACGGGTTCCTGTCTCGTACGGACCGCGCGCTGCTAGGTGGCGGCGCACTAGCTGCCAAACTCGCGCCTGCCGTCGTCGTGCCGCTAGCGCGCGCCAGACTCCGTCAGCTCGTGGGACACCTTGTTGTTGACGCCCAAGACCCAGCTCTGGCCCGGCACCTGGCCCAGGCCCGGCGTGACGGGGTCCGCCTCAATATCAACCTGCTGGGCGAGGCCGTACTCGGTGAAAGCGAAGCCCAAAACCGTGCGGACCGCACACGCGCGCTCCTGGCCCGCGACGACGTCGACTACGTGTCGATCAAAGTGTCCTCGCTTGTCTCCCAAATCAGCACCTGGGACACCGCCGGCACCGCCGAGCGAGTGCTGCACCGCCTTCGTCCCCTGTACCGCACTGCGGCAGCCAAGGGGGCCTTCGTCAACCTCGACATGGAGGAATACCGCGACCTCGACCTCACCATTGAGGTCTTCACCCGGTTGCTGAACGAAGAAGAATTCCGCAACGTCGAAGCCGGAATCGTCTTGCAGGCCTACCTGCCGGACACCGCCGACGCGCTCACCCACCTCATTGAGTTCGCGCAAAAGCGTCGCGCAGCAGGTGGAGCAGCCATCAAAGTGCGGCTCGTCAAAGGCGCCAACCTGGCCATGGAACGCGTCGACGCCGAGCTGCACGGCTGGAAGCAAGCCCCCTACCCGACGAAGGCCGACGTCGACGCCAACTACGTGCGCCTCCTTGATCAGGCCCTGCGACCAGAAGTCTCCGACGCGGTTCGCATCGGAGTGGCTTCACACAACCTCTTCGACGTCGCCCTCGCCGTCGAATTAGCCAACGCCCGCGAGGTCGGCGCCGCCTTGGACGTAGAAATGCTGCAGGGTATGGCCCCCGCACAGGCGCGCGCCGTTCACGCCGACCTCAACGACGCCAGCGAACTCATTTTGTACACCCCGGTGGTCGCACCCGAAGACTTCGACGTGGCCGTGTCCTACTTGGTGCGCCGCCTCGAGGAGAACGCCGCACCAGAGAACTTCTTGCACGCGCTGTTCGCGTCGCCTGGGAGTAAAAGCGCATCTGCGCCCATGACCCAGCAGCAGCACCGCTTCAGCACAAGCATTCGCGCGCGAAACGACATCTTTACGGGACGACGCCGTGACGTACCCCGCGAGCCGGCTGGCACTACCTTCCGCAACACCACTGACTCCGACCCGGCACTGCCAGCAACCCGCGAACTTGCCCAGCAGGCAGTAACTGCGCAAGCTCGCCCGCTGACCTCACCTGTGCTCAAAACCACAACAGACATTGACGACGTCGTCCGCACCGGCCGCGCCGCCGCACCCACCTGGGCCGAAAACACCGCCGCGCAACGCGCTGCAGTGCTGCGAAGCGCAGCGGACGCCCTTGAGGCGAGCCGCACCCAACTGCTCACCCAGATGGCCCACGAAGGTGGGAAGACTGCCGCGGAATCCGACCCAGAAATTTCTGAAGCCATCGACTTCGCCCGTTACTACGCGAAGTCTGCACTCGACATCGCGGCCCAAGAAAGCGCTGAGAGCGCGAGCTTCACCCCACACACGCTCACCCTCATCACCCCACCATGGAACTTCCCGGTGGCGATCCCCACCGGGGGTGTTGTTGCAGCGCTCGCGGCTGGCAGTGCCGTCATCATCAAGCCAGCTGGTGCTACTACCGGCTGTGTGGAGATCGTTGTAGAAGCCATTCAGCAGGCCCTTGCGGACCACGGGGCTGACCCCAACTTGGTGCAGGTGGTGCGCACCCCCACCCGAGACGTCGGGTCACACTTGGTGGCTCATGACGGCATCGACGCCGTGGTGCTCACGGGGTCCTATGAAACGTCCCGCACCTTCGCTTCATTGCGAGTCAAGCATGCTGGTGGCCCCCAGTTGCTGGGCGAAACTAGTGGCAAGAACGCCCTTGTGGTGACGCCGGCCGCCGACTACGACCTGGCAGTCGCCGACGTAGTGCAATCGGCCTTTGGGCACGCCGGACAGAAGTGTTCCGCCGCCTCGTTAGTGATCCTTGTTGGTTCAGCGGCGGAGTCTGAACGGTTCCGGCGCCAACTCATTGATGCAACAGAGTCCGTACGGGTGGGGTGGCCCGAAGATCTGGGCGTCACCATGGGGCCCGTCATTGAACCTCCCCAAGGCAAGCTCTTGCGCGCGCTCACCGAGCTCGACGCAGGGGAGAGCTGGCTGGTTGAGCCGCATAAACTCGACGACTCAGGCCGACTGTGGTCACCCGGCCTGAAAGAGGGCGTGGTGCCTGGGTCTTTCTTCCACCTCACGGAATGCTTTGGGCCAGTGCTGGGGATCATGACGGTCAAAACCCTCGATGAGGCTATTGACCTGCAGAACGCCGTCGACTTCGGGTTGACGGCAGGGCTGCACAGTCTGGATGAGGACGAAATTGAGCACTGGCTAAAACGGGTAGAAGCGGGCAACCTCTACGTGAACCGGCACATCACTGGGGCAATTGTGCAGCGCCAATCCTTTGGTGGTTGGAAGAAGTCGGCCGTGGGCCCAGGTGCGAAGGCGGGCGGCCCAAACTATGTGGCACAACTCGGTTCGTGGACGTCCCTGGCGCCGGCTCAGTCCGAATCGGCTCAACACGTGGTGGGACTCACCGAAGCGGAGAAGACGTGGCTGAATGCAGCCTTGACCAGCGACTCCGTAGCGCTCAGCACAACCTTCGGGGTGGGAAGCGATCCCAGTGCGCTGCGCGGCGAAGCCAATATCTTCCGGTACCGGCCGATTCCACACCTGACCGTCCGTGCTGCCGCCGGCACCCGGCCAGTTTCAGTGCTGCGCGTGGTGCTGGCCGCTGAACGCGTCGGCGTCAAGGTGAGGGTTAGCGTTGCGCCGCAGGTGCTGAGTCTGGTGCAGAGCCCAGAGAAACTGCACTGGCACAGTGAAACTGATGATTCTTTTGCCGCCCGCATCACCACGGGGCGGGTGCGGGGCCGGGTTCGTGTGCTGGGCGCGGCAGACCAACTGTGGCGGGCCGCCACTGCAGAGAATGCGGACGTCACCTTGCTCACTGGTGAGGTGCTCGCGTCCGGTCGCCGCGAACTTCTGACTGTGTTGCGCGAACAAGCCATCAGTTGGACGCTGCACCGCTTCGGTCACCTCAGCAGCGACCTCAACGGACCGCGGGCCCGGCGTACTGAGTGATGGGTGTTCAGGGCGCTCGGTGGCCCGTCCACTGTCCGCCGTCCCAGTACTCCTGACCCACACCTGATGGTGCGGGATACCAACCTGCAGGAACGGACTGAGCAACCGGTGGTGCGGATTGCTGGGCTACGAAGACCTGAACTGGTGCCTGGGCAAATGCCACGACGCCGTGTGAGCCGAGCGCCATGACGAAGGCGATCACCCACGCGATCAGGCTCCACCCAAGCAGCAGGTTAACCAAACCAATTGCCGTCATATTTGTTTTGCCACGACTGACAGCAATGGCCCACGGGAGCATGTAGAACGCCGTCAGCAGAGCCACAATCCAGGCGATTGCCACCACACCGCCGCCCTGGGGCCGCTGATCAGTCAGCGCAGATGGGTAACCACCAGCCATCGGGGTGGCATGGTTTGTGGAGTATTGCGCCGACTGCTGTGGGTGGGGCCCGCTCGAGTACGCCGGGGCTTGAACCTGGGGCTGGGGGCTGGGTACGAGGTGGCCTCTGCCGTTTTGTTGCACTGGAGGGCTGTAGAACGGTTCAAGAGCGGCTTCCGGCACAGGTTCGTATGGGGAGGGTGTGTTGGGCTCGTTCACTTCGGCTGCCGTTCGTCGTGGGGATGGCCGGGCTCGGCAAAACTTCCGTCCTTAACCTATCGGCACGTTTCATGCGGAACTTAGCCAGCGTGCTACTCGAGGGCCGGAAGATGCTGGCAGACAAACTGGTGACCAAAAGAGCGGGACAGCCTGCCGCTAACCGCCTAGGGTCGGAGTATGGCTAGATTTTATGATGTCCACCCCAAAGACCCGCAGCCCCGTTCCATCTCTCAGGTGGTGAAAATGCTTACCGATGACGACGCCGTCATCGCCTATCCCACGGACTCGTGTTACGCCTTGGGTACCCGGATTGGAAACCATGCTGGCGCCGCCCGCATTCGTGACATCCGGCACCTAGGCCCGGAACACCACTTCACCTTGGTGTGCGCGGACTTCGCCCAACTGGGCCAGTTCGTGCACGTCGACAACAAAGCTTTCCGTGCCATTAAGTCAGCCACCCCGGGGCCGTACACGTTTATTCTGCCCGCCACCAAGGAAGTACCACGCAGGTTGGCGCACCCGAAGAAGAAAACGGTGGGCGTCCGTATCCCGGAGCACCCCGTGGTTCGTGCGCTGCTACGCGAACTAGGCGAACCCATTCTGAGCAGTACGCTCCTGCTGCCCGGCCACGAAGAACCCATGACTGAAGGCTGGCAGATCAAGGAAGAACTCGACCGGCAACTCGACGCAATTATTGAGGCGGGCGACTGTGGAACAGAACCGTCCACAGTGATTGATTACTCCTCGGGGCTGCCTGTGGTGGCCCGTGCAGGCGCGGGGGACCCCAGCCGCTTTGAGTGAGTAGCCAGAGTAGAAGATTGCTACCTATACGTTGATTGTGAGCACCATTCCAGCTTCGCGGTGCCCGGTAACGGCGCACCAGCCGTCCATCTGACCATCGACGACACCGACGTCAACTGTTTGCTTCTCGCCACGGGCTAGCAGGTCGCTGGTGAAGCCGTCTTCGAGGACGAGGTCATGGGGCATCCCGTCCACGTTTTCCACCTCAAGGACCAGGTGGGCGCCGTCCGGAACCGTGATCGTTTCTGGGTCGAATGTCATGTCCTTCATCAGGACTTCCACCCGGTAGATGCCGTCGTCTTCAAGAACGGGGGCGACAGGGTCACGCGGGGCGGATGGGCCGCATGCGGACAGCGCCAGCAGGCACGAGACCGCAGCCCCTAGTGCTATCGCGCTGCGCCGTCGCGGACGGCGCAAGCCTTTGGTGGGACCGCTGAGTCGACGAACCTGGACCTGGGGCAGACGTGATGAGAGCACGCCTCTGACGATACCCCCGCCTGATGAAGGTTGGGGTCAGTTCGCTGCTTGGTCCGCCAGGAAGCGACGGTATCGGCGAGTGCTGCGCCTCATCATGATCAGGCCGAGAGCGGTGATGGGCAGTTGCGCGCTCCACGCGAGGGAGAAACCCGCGCTGGTGAATAGCTCTGGCGAGCTTTGGCCCTGCACTTCAAGCAGCACTCCAACGATGAACACAAACAGCAGTGTTGAGACGAAACCGCCAGTATTGACCATGCCGGTAGCGATCCCGAGGCGTGCGGTGGGGTTGGAACTGCGGGAGAAGTCGAAACCGATCAATGAGCCGGGGCCGCCTGCCGCGAGCACGAACGCCAGCACATAGAACATTGGTACGGGGGCGGTGCCTGGCCAGAGCAGCACCACGGCCCAGGTTACGGTGTGGGCGAGCACGAGCACCATGACCAGTGCGGTGCGTCGGGCCTCAAATCGACTGGTGAGTACGCCAAGGAGCGGGCCAAAGATCATGCAACCTAGGACGTAGAAACTCAGCACGCCCAGTGCGGTGCTTTCGCCGAGGCCTTCGGCTTCGGTCATGTAGGGAAAGCCCCACAGCAGCGCGAAGGTGTAGGCGGAGAAGGGTGCGGTGAAGTGAATCCAGAAACCCGCCCGGGTGCCGGGGTTGCGCCACGTGCGCAGCAGAATCGAAGCCTGTGGTTCAAGTTGCGGTGCGACGCGCTCGACCACAGCAGGTTCGCGCAGTGCGGGCTCGGGGGCATCCGCATTGCGGGGAGGTTTGGGTTCCGTTGTCGGAATTGTCAGCAGTATGTGGCCGCCGCCGTCGCGCACAACGGCCATTCCGAGCAGGCCAGCGAGCAAAGCGAGGGCCCCGGCGGCTACGAAAGCCGCGGTCCACCCCTGCCAAAGGATGAGTCCAACGAGGGGGCCTAGGCTCAGTATCTGCCCCAGTTGTCCGGCCATGCCGGTGAGCTGGGTGATGAGCGGGACGTGCCGGGTGGGGAACCATGCCGGCGCGAGACGCAGCACTGAGATGAAGATGAATGCGTCGCCAGTTCCGATGAGCACTCGGGCAAAGATTGCTACTGGCACGCTGTTGGCAAAGGCGATCACTATGAGCCCGGAGCAAATCAGACCCATGCCAAGGGCGATGGAGCGGCGGGCACCAATTCTGTCCAATACCGTCCCGGCAGGAATCTGCATGCCAGCGTAAACCGCAAGTTGCAGCACTGTGAACAGCGAAAGAATCGTGGGCGATGCGTCGAATCTGACCGCAGCGTCAACGCCCGTTGCTGACAGTGACGTCCGCGCGAATACGGCGGTCACATAGGCTGCCACACCAACGAGCCACACGACCAGTGCGCGCGCAGTGACCCGTTGGGTCGGATCAGTAGGGAGGCTCACAACGATCGATTATCCCCCCTCGGAACTCGGCAACCGGTTTCGTTATTTGACCCGGTACTTGGTGGCGTACGTCGTTTTCGAGAAGGTTTTGTTCCCCGAGTAGACGACGCTCACCTTGCCCTTGGGAAGCTTGTTCGTCGTGATGGTTGCCCGCCAGGTTCCTTTTACGCGCTTGAGTTTCGCAGCCTTAGAAACTGTCTTCTTGCCGACTTTGACCGTGACTTTCCCGGTGGGCGCCGCCTTGGCGACGGTGTCCAATTTCACAGTGACCTCCGCGCGGGTACCGCGCTGCAACTTCTTGGCCTTCAGCACCTTCATGGTGACTTTGGCTTTGGGCGTGGCTTTGTACACGCTGATCGTCTTGGACGCGCTCGACGACGCGTAACCGGCCGACGGTAAGTACTTCGCGGTGATCTTGTGCTTACCAACTTTGAGGTTCGCAGGAAGCTTGTAGGAGGTTTTGCCGCTCTTGAGCGTCAGCGTCTTCAACTTCTTCTTACCGTCATAAATCACGACTTTGCCTTTGGGTGTTGGCGAACCCGACGTTGCGACCTTCACCGTTGCACCCTTGCCAAACCGTGCCTTGGAGACGGAAAGTTTCGTCTTGGTCTTCACCGCTTTGAAGGTGACCTTCACATCAGCCGACTTAGTCGTCATCGCACCGACGGTGACCTTAAAGGACCCACTTCGGTCGCTATAAACCTGGTCAGGATACAGCGCTGGGTAATACTCTCCGTCGGCAGTGGCCATCACGTTGGTCAGCACCTTCGACCTAGATTGCGTGATGCGGTAAATCCGAATGCCTTCGCTGTAGACAACTTCCGGCGCGGAAAAAAAGAAGTGACCCTGGTGGTAGAAGGCGTCCGCGTCCTTGCCAGTGCCAGACCGGTACTCAATGTAGTAGCGGACCTTGGAATTGGGATCGATGAAGGTAAGGCCACGCAAACCGGACGTCGCAGAGACAGGGACCAAGGTGGCTGAGGAACTTCCCAACGCAGAGATTGAGCGTAGCGACGTACTGGTGTCCAATTTCAGTTGGTGCTGGAACCCAATGTCTAGAGCTCCAGGTCCGAATCCGGTTGATAACGACATTGGTCCGTACACCGCCATGTACTCACCATCTTTCTTGACCTTGGCATCAGGCCACTCGAGGTTTGCGTGGCCTAACGAGAAGTTGTGACCCAGCTCGTGGACTGCTGTCAGAAGGTCGTCTTCAAGAATTGAAAGCGGTCCACCTGAGGTGATGCTTGAACCGATCATGGCGAGACCAGTTGATCCGTAAGCCTCGATGCAGTCCTGCGGTAAGTACACGATGAGGTGCTTGCCTGGTGCGTAAATATCGAGACCAGGGAATTCCTCGGCCGCAGTGTCCCAGAAGTCGAAGGGGTCATCGAAGAGTGCGTGGCAAGAATCGTTGACTTCCCAGGTCTTCTGGCCCGCGATGGTGAATGAGGTGATGCTGCCGAGGCTCTCCGCTTTCCAGTAAGCGGCGGCGTCTTCAGTCAGCTTCTTGGCATCTTCAAGGCTGAAGTTATCGTTCCAATCTGAGTCCTGCGCTGCTAGCACCCAGGCTTGGTGTTTGACGTTCTTAGACGTCGCTGCTTTTTCTGTCACACGCCCAGCGGCTACGTTGAGCGGCTCGATCTCCGCAAGTGCCGCTTCAACTGTCTCAGCTGGGGTGCGGGCGAGTTCGTTGATCTCTATCCCTTCGGCGGAGAGTTGCTGCTGGGCGTCTGCGTCCAGCGTTACCGTGGCGACGACTTCATCGCCTGGTAGGACTTCGCGTAGCCCCACGGATGAAGGGTCCACGGAGACTTGCTGCCCGGAATCTAGTTCAATGACGGCCCACTCGCGAGGAGCCTGCACGGGCCTCCGTGGGAGGGAGCTCGGTGCCAAGGTCGTTTCGCTAGGTGCGGGCTCAGCCACCGCTTTGCGGAACGTACCGCTGATCGTTGTCGTTTCTGATGCTGCAGTCAGAACGTTGTCTACTGACGGCGGTGCGGCCGCTGTGCCCGCTTGAGCCGCTGGGACGGCAGAGAGAGCCAGGGCTGCGGCCAGGGTCGCAGCAAGAACGCCGCACTTCATGGTCATCGGCACCTTGATGATTAAACTCAAGGATTGCCTGCAAAGTCTGGGTCTAAGGTCGTGTTCTTGGGTTTACTCAGCAAAACCCAGAGTGTGAGACCTCGTGGCTCTCGCAGTTACGCTGATAGCAGTCGAACCCGCAGCGACTCATCAGGGTCCTGGCTCGGGAGATCTAAGCACTCAAATGCAAGCCGCTTTGCCATGGGAAGGGCGCATACATCGTGAAAGAACCAGCCCTGCGCCTTGCATGGGTTGACGCGGCGAAGGCGGCCGCTGTCGTCTTGGTCGTTCTTTATCATGTGGCGGTCCAAGGCGGAGTCCTGCTCTTACCTGGTAGCGAAAGCAAGGTCGTCGCCCACTGGGCAACTTTCAGTAGCGCCCTGATACCAATACGCATGCCCGCTTTTTTTCT
>RCNJ01000417.1_pt1 | contig 16809 bp, 14 predicted proteins | sample 2041171 | NCBI WGS metagenome assembly RCNJ01 (sample SAMN09708213, study PRJNA481090) | feces metagenome | biome: feces | host: Pygoscelis adeliae | place: Antarctica: Rookery Lake | collected 2010-03-01 | reverse complement strand
GGCTGAGCAGCAAGAGGCCACCAGCATCATCCCCAGCGACACCACCCTGGTGGTCGAACGCTTCCAGGACGAGCTCGGCGACTGGCGGGTGGTCCTGCACTCCCCTTTCGGCATGCCGGTGCACGCACCGTGGGCCCTGGCCGTGGGGGCCCGGCTGCACGAACGCTACGGGATGGACGGTTCGGCGATGGCCGCCGACGACGGGATCGTGCTGCGGGTGCCGATGATGGACGACGAGCCCCCCGGGGCCGAACTGTTCCTCTTCGACCCCGACGAGCTGGACACCATCGTGACCAACGAGGTGGGAGGCTCCGCCTTGTTCGCCTCGCGCTTCCGCGAATGCGCGGCCCGGGCTCTGCTGTTGCCGCGGCAGAACCCGGCCAAGCGCAGCCCGCTGTGGCAGCAACGCCAACGTTCGGCCCAGCTGCTGGATGTGGCCCGGAAATACCCGTCGTTCCCGATCATCCTGGAGACGGTCCGCGAATGCCTGCAGGACGTCTACGACCTGCCCGCGCTGCGTTCGATCGCCGCCGAACTGCAGGGCCGCGGGCTCCGGATCGTGGAAACGACCACCCGCCAGCCTTCACCCTTCGCCCAGACCCTGCTCTTCGGTTACGTCGCTCAGTTCCTCTACGAGGGCGACTCCCCGCTGGCCGAACGCCGGGCCGCCGCCCTGTCGATCGACCCGTCGCTGTTGGGCGACCTGCTGGGCCGCACGGAGCTGCGCGATCTGCTGGACCCCGACGTCATCACCACCACCGAAGCCGAACTACAGCGCGTGGCCCCCACCCGACGACTCAAGGGACTCGAGGGGGCCGCCGACCTGCTGCGCCTGCTCGGACCGTTGGGGATCGAGGAGCTGGCCGCCCGGCTCCGCCCGGCCGACGAATCCGCTGAAGACGACGGCGATGCCGTGTCGGCACGCCCGGCGGCCACCGTCGATGAGGCCTCCGGTTACGCCGAGACCCTGGTTCGCAGCAACCGCGCCCTGCGCGTCAACCTCGCAGGGCGCCCGGTGCTGTCGGCGATCGAGGATGCCGCCCGGCTGCGCGACGGGCTGGGCGTCCCGCTGCCGATGGGCATCCCGCTGGCCTTCATCGAACCGGTGGCCGACCCGCTGGGCGACCTCGTCGGACGCTATGCGCGCACCCACGGACCTTTCACCGTGTCCGAGGCCGCCGCCGGGCTGGGGTTGGGCACCGCCGTCGTCCTGTCGATCCTCAAGCGCCTGGGAACCGAATCACGGGTGGTCGAAGGCGAGTTCCGTCCCGCCACCGGCGACTCGGCAGCAGGGAAGCCCGCGGCGAGCGAGTGGTGCGACGCCGAGGTGCTGCGCCGGATCCGCCGACGCTCACTGGCCGCACTGCGCGCCGAGGTCGAACCGGTCGACGACGCCACGTTCGGGCGGTTCCTTCCCGACTGGCAGTTCGTGGGCGAGAACCTGCGCGGCATCGACGGCGTGGCCACGGTGATCGACCAGCTGGCCGGGGTGCCGGTTCCGGCGAGCGCCTGGGAGGCATTCGTCTTCCCGGCCCGGGTCCGCGACTACCAGCCGGGAATGCTCGACGAGTTGATGGCCACCGGGGAGGTGTTGTGGTCCGGGGCCGGGGCCCTGGCCGGAAACGACGGTTGGATCAGCCTGCACCCCGCCGCGGAGGCACCGCTGACCCTGAACCCGGATGCCGACTTCGAAGCTTCCGACCTGCACCTGCGCATCCTCGAGGTGCTGGGGAGCGGTGGCGGCTATTTCTTTCGCCAGGTCACCGAGGGCCTGGGCGTCACCGGCCAGGACGACTCCGTGTTGAGCTCACTGTGGGAACTGGTCTGGTCCGGCCGCATCGGCAACGACACCTTCGCCCCGGTGCGCGGGCTGCTCGGCGGCGGGCGGACCGCCCATAAACCGCGCGGGGCCTCACCCCGGGCCAGGTCGCCCCGACTGGGGCGGATGCGCTCGCCCCGGGGCCCGGGGATGCACGCCTCCGGTTTGCGTCCCGGTGCTGCCGCCTCCACCGCTTCCATCGCCCCGGCCCAACCCCAAGCCGCGGGGCGCTGGTCCCTGCTGCCGGCCTCCGAGGCCGACCCGACCATCCGGGCCCACGCCGGCGCCGAATTCCTGCTCGACAGGTACGGGGTACTCACCCGCGGATCGGTCATGGCGGAGAACGTGCCCGGTGGTTTCGGCAGGCTCTACCGGGTCCTGGCCCGGCTGGAGGAAGCGGGCAGAACCCGCAGGGGATACTTCATCGAACATCTCGGGGCAGCCCAGTTCTCCGTCCCGGCCACCGTGGACCGACTGCGCGGGCACACCCGTGATACGGATCTGGATGCCGCAGCCTCCACCACCGATACCCCCGGGCGGGTTCCGGCAACCGTCGCCCTGGCGGCCACCGACCCCGCCAACCCCTATGGTGCCGCACTGCCCTGGCCGGTCCTGGGCTCCGCCGACGACGGCCCCTCCCCCACCGGGCAACGCCCGGGGCGCAAGGCCGGCGCCGTCGTCGTCCTGCTCGATGGCCGGTTGGGCCTGTACCTGGAGCGTGGCGGCCGAACGGCCCTGGTCTTCACCGACGACCAGAGAGAGCTCGACGCCGCAGCCCGGGCCCTCGTGGCGGCCCTGCGGATCGCACGGGTGGAGCGGATCGCGTTGGAGAAGGTCAATGGGCGGCCCGTCCCCGACACCGCGCTGGCCACGGCTTTATTGGCCGCGGGATTCCACTCCTCACCCAACGGGCTGCGCTTCCGCCCGTGAGTCGTTTGACGAGGACCGGTATAGTGTGACGCACTCCACTAATTGGGCCGGCGATGAGGCCAGGGACGAAGGAAGTGAACAGCAGTGCCAGAGGGTGACAGCGTCTACCGAGCGGCCCGGCGGCTCGATGCGGCACTGAGCAACAGGGTTCTGCAATCCAGCGATTTTCGGATCCCGTCCTACGCCACGTTGAATCTGGCCTCCCATACCGTGTCCTCGGTCATTTCCCGGGGCAAGCATCTGCTCATCCGGGTGGCCGACCTGAGCATCCATTCGCATCTGATGATGGATGGACATTGGGATGTCTACGCCACCGGCGAGCGCTGGCGCGCCCCGGCCTTCAAAGCGCGCTGCGTACTCCGCAACGAGGATTTCCAGGCCGTGGGCTTCGACCTGGGCTTCGTGCGGGTCATCCGCACCATCGACGAACCGGACGCCGTAGGCCACCTCGGACCGGACCCGCTGGGCGCCTCCTGGGACGCCGATGAGGTGCATCGCCGCCTCGCCACCATGGGCGACCGTCCGATCGCCCTGACCCTGCTGGACCAGCGGGTCATCGCGGGGCTGGGGAACATCTACCGTTCGGAACTGCTCTTTTTGCTGGGCCTGCACCCACGCACCCCCACAGCCCTGGTGCCCGACCCCGGCCATCTGGTCGATCTGGCCCACCAGTTGCTGCATGCCAATAAGGACCGCTCCCGCCGAGTCACCACGACCCCACCGATGCGCGATCAGTACTGGGTCTATGGGCGGGCCGGGAAACCCTGCCTGCGTTGCGGCGGCACGGTTGAACACCGCAAGCTCGGCCAACCACGTCCACCGGCCGGGCTGCGCCGCAGCACGGTACGGCCACCCGCCGCAGACCCGATCCAGGGCTCCGGCCGGCTCCTGCCCGACGAAGGGACCGGTCAGGTCAAGATCATCCAACAGCAGCCGGCCACCGGCCCGGAACCGTGCGAACGCGGGATCGACCTGAACGAACGCGACGTCTACTTCTGCCCCACCTGCCAGGCGGATCCTTTCGCCTGAAACAGCCGGGGCGACCAAGCCATGGGAAACTGGTTCAATGGCCATGCAATCCCCCCTTCCCGTCCGCGACGGCGTCAACGCCACCCGGCTGCGCATCCCGAGGGAGGGGCCCTGGGAGACGGTCATGGACTACATGCTCGAACGCTTCGGCCATGTCGACCCCGAAGGCATCGTCCGCCGCTTCCGTGAGGGGGAAGTCGTGGGCCTCGGCGCCGAACCGTTGACCACGAAGACCCCGCTGGGGCGCCACGATTTCCTCTGGTACTACCGCAACCTCCCCGACGAGCCGATCCTGCCGGTCACCGAAACGATCCTGTTCCAGGACGAAAACCTGCTGGTCGTCGATAAACCGCATTTCCTGCCCAGCACCCCCGGCGGCCGGTTCATCCAGGAATCGGCGCTGGTGCGGCTACGCAACCGGCTCGACCTCCCGGATCTGGTGCCCATGCACCGGCTCGATCGCGCCACTGCCGGCATCATCCTCTTCTCCACGAATCCGGCCACCCGCGGCGCCTACCAGGTCCTCTTCGAACACCGTCGGATCCAGAAGGAGTACCGCTGCGTCGCCGCCCTTCCGCCCGGTTGGCAGGACGGCGCACCGGCAGCGGATCCGGCAGTGGAACCAACCCAGGGTCGGCATGGCCAGGCCGTCCGGCAGATCACCGGAAGCCACCGGGCGACCGTCGCCGATTTCCCTGCGGAGTACCGAAACCGGATGGTCAAGGAAAAAGGCCATCTGCTGGCCCTGACCCGACCCGGGGAGCCGAACGCCGAAACCCGGATCGATGTACTGCGCACCGACATCAGCACCGGCGTCCATGCGGGCACCGCCGTCGGGCTCTTCCGCCTGCGCCCACATTCGGGCAAGACCCACCAACTGCGGGTGCATATGGCGGCCCTGGGGCTCGGGATCATCAACGACGCGTTCTATCCGGACCTGTTGGAGAAGGCCCCGGATGATTTCACCAGGCCGTTGCAGCTGTTGGCGCATTCGATCTCCTTCACCGATCCGTTCTCCCACACCCCGGTCACCTTCACCTCGGAACGGGATCTGGGCGAATTCCCCGGCCCCGTCTTCTAGGCACGGGACCATGTCGGAGCTGTTACGTCCAATGGCCGAGGCTAAAGAGGCAAGTGGGGGTCACAATCCGGCCACAGCTGGGTCCGAATCCGCGTTAACGTCCCCGAACAGCACCCCGACATTGGGTAGGCTGTCAGCGGTGGTATGGGGAGGAATCATTGCCATGAAAACAGCGGTTAAAGGGGATTCCACGTCATGACAGAAACACGCCAGGAGACTACAGCTGCCTCCGAGGCGCTGGAGCGCCTGCGTGCCCACCAGCCACCCGCTTCCCCTGGCGGCGTGGCTTCCGAGCCGTCCTCCCCCCGGACGCCGCAAAACGACGCCGATTCCTCCACGACCTACTCCACCGCGCTCCCGCCCAAACCCACGCGCAACCCGGACGGCGTCCTGAACGCGGCCGACGCGCCCTCGCGGCATATGGCCTCCCAGGGAAAGCGGGGCCGACTGCCCAGCGAGAACGCCAAGACCCGGTTGAACTCCTGGCTCGACGGAATCGACTCCCCCGATTGGCAGGGACTGGCCAGCAAGGCGAAAACCGGCACCGCACGGACCGTCGCCTCCCAGCGCGCTGCCTCTCGCCGCCGGGCCGAGGCGCGGACGAAGGCCCGCGAGGAAAAGTCCCGTCAGCAGGCCGAACGTGAAGCAGCCGGAGTGGCCGAAGCCGAAGCCTCCGCCGAGCGTAAAAGTGCGGCGGATGAAGCAGCCCGGCTGGCCGCCGAGGCCGAAGCAGCCCAGCAAGCCGCCGAGGAGGCTGCAGCCCGGGCAACCGCCACCAGCAACGACCTCGCGTCGCTCGTGGAAAATGCCCGCGAAGCGATCGTCGACGCCGCAGAAGTCCCCCGGACCGAAGAGCAACTGCGCAACACCAGTCCCTTCTGGGTCGACGATGAGGGACCGATCTACGTCCCGCCCTACAACCTGCCCTCCAGCGACCCGGATCCGCCCGAACAGCGCTCGGACCTGATCCGTCGCATCGTCGTTTCAGTGGTCGCGGTTGCTTCCTTGTTCCTGGGCTTCATGGGACTGGGCTGGTTCGGGGGTGGCACGGCACATTCGGCTGCCCACTCGGCCTACGGTCCCGAGATCGCACTGCTGTCCCCGAACAGCAACTCGTTCATGATCTGGGGCGTGCTGTTCATCTGGATCGCGCTCTATGCGATCTTCCAATGGCATCCGAGCCAGCGCTCCTCCTACCGTCAACGCGACATCGGCTACCTCACCGCCGGTGCCGGGCTGCTCGGGGCCCTCTGGCTGCTGTTTGCCCGTTCCTCGCTGGTGTTCCTATCGGTGGTCGTGGCGTTGGCGCTGACCACCGTCCTGGTCTATGCGGTCCGTCGGATGAACCAGCGCACCGCCCGCTCGAATGTGGAACGGGTGTTCGTTGATGGTCCGGCTGCTTTGTTCCTGGGCTGGATGCTGGTCCTGCTGCCGGCGACGCTGTCCATCGCACTGACCCGAGCCGGGTTCAGCCTGCTCCTGCCGGCCTCGTTGTGGGCCGTTCTGGTCATCATCGCCAGCACCTGGGCCGCCGCCAGCTTCTCCATGTCCGAACGTGGCCGCATCGTGGTGGCACTGGGCTTCGCCTGGGGGCTGTTCTGGGTCATGCTGGACCGGCTCATCACGCCACTGTCCTCGGCACCGGTGGCGATCGTCTGCGGGTTGTGCGCTTTCATCGTGCTACTGGCCACGGAGAACCGCAGGTACCAGATCGGTCACGCCGAACGCCGTGCCGCCCGCGGGCAGCGCACCGAGTTCTAGACCGGGGACCAACGCCCCCGCACCCGGCGCAGCACGACGAGCCGCTGGGTCCGGGCCACGTCTTCGACGGCGGCACGCATCCGTGCCGCAGCCGAGCGGGCGGCGCGCAGATCGGCGTCGTACTCCTCCTCCTCGACCGTGAAGCGCAGGGTGATCCGCGGGACGCCGGCGACGATGTCGAGTTGGTTGGCCTCCACATGGTGGCGTTCGGCCAGGGAGGCGACGGCCGCGTCCATCACCGCTTCGGGGCGGTATCCGGGACGCAGGGACAGGATGTTCAGCTGGGCACGAAACGAGGGCACCGCTCCAGCGTAGTGCTCGGCGATGCCCTTCTTCGACCCCGGCCTCAGGCTATGGCCGAGATTCCGGTGACGGACCGCCCGACGATCAGCTGGTTGATGTCGTGGGTGCCCTCGTAGGTGTAGATGGCTTCGGCATCGGCGAAGATCCTCGCCATCCGATGGTCGGTGACGATCCCGTTCCCGCCCATCGCTGCACGGCCCAGGGCCACGGATTCACGCATCCTCTCGGTCGTGAACGCCTTGGCCAATGCCGCTTGCTCCATCTTCTCGGTCCCCAGGGACTGTGCACGGGCGATCTGGGTCATCAACGCCATCGACGCCGTGGCATTTTCCAACATGGTGGCCAGCTTCTGCTGGATGAGCTGGAAGGACGCCAGCGGTCGGCCGAACTGCTCGCGTTCGAGCACATAGGCCCGCAGAACCTCGAAGGCGGCCAGCTGTTGTCCGACAGCGAGCCAACCGACCATGATGCGGCTGGAACGCAGCAGCTGGTTGATGTCGGCAAAGGAGTCGATCCCGGGGAACCGGTCCTCCTCCAAGACCCGCACGTCCTGAAGCACGATGTCGGCGTTCTGCACGGTGCGCAGCGAAATCTTGTTCTCGATCTTCGAGGTGGCCACCCCGGGCAGGGAGGTGTCCAGGACGAACCCGCGCACCGCACCGGTCTCCTCGTCGAGCGCCCAGAGCAGCAGGTGCTCGCAGAACGTCCCGTTGCCGATCCAGCGTTTGGCCCCGTTGATCACCCAGGTATCCCCCTCCCGGCGGGCCCGGGTGGTCATGCCCTTGGCGACATCGGAACCGTGCTCCGGTTCGGTCAGGGCAAAGGCCCCGGTGGTGCGCAGGGCAGCCGCGTCAGCCAGGTAGCGCTCACGCTGACCCTCGGTGCCGAAGTCGTGCAGCGACTCCACGAAGAGGTCGTGGTGGATCATGAAGAACGTTGCCAGAGACGCGTCGGCCCGGGCGAGCTCGGCGATGAGCAGGCCGTGGAACAACGTCGAATAGCCGTGCCGGGTCGGTGTGCTCACCCCCAGGGCCCCGAGCTTGGGCAGCAGGTCGAAGGGGAACTCCTCGGCCGTCCACCAGTGCCCGGCATACGGGGTGACGTGCTCCGTCACGAAGGCGCGCACTTCAGCCAGCTTGGCCCGCTCCCGGTCGTCGAGTTGTGCCTCGATGTCCAGGAAGTCGGCCCCCGGGAGTTCGCGAGGTGCGCGGGCAGGGGTGCCCCCCTCGTTCTTCACGGTCATGTCAGTCCTTATTTCGGGGCCATGCGGATGGCTCCGTCGAGCCGAATGGTCTCGCCGTTGAGCATCTGGTTGGACACGATGTGTTCGACCAGCGCAGCGTATTCCCCGGGCTTGCCCAGCCGTGAGGGGTGGGGCACCTGGGCGCCGAGCGAGTCCTGGGCTTCCTGCGGCAGACCGGCGAGCATCGGGGTTTCGAAGATCCCCGGCGCGATGGACATGACCCGGATGTGCTGACGCGCGAGCTCGCGGGCCAACGGGAGGGTCATCGCCGCGACGCCACCCTTGGAGGCGGCATAGGCAGGCTGTCCGATCTGGCCATCGAAGGCCGCGACGGAAGCCGTGTTCACGATGACACCGCGCTCCTCGGTCCCGGTCTCGTCATCCAGGATCGGCTCGGTCCCGGCCATGGCTTCTGCGGCGACCCGCACGACGTTGAACGTGCCGATCAGGTTCACGGCCACGACCTTCTCGAAGGAGGTCAGCGGCAGGACACCGTCCCGGCTCAGGACCTTGCCCGGGGTGGCGACCCCGGCACAGTTGACCAGGATGCGCAGCGGCGCCATATCGCTGGCTACTTCGACGGCTCGTCGAACCTCGTCCTCGTTGGTGACGTCCGCGGCGACGAAGCAGGCCCGTTCGCCCAGTCCGATGGCGGTATCCTCGCCGGCCGATCCGGGCAGGTCGAGCAGGACCACATGGGCCCCGGCGTCGTAGAGTTTCCTGGCGGTTGCGGCACCCAGGCCGGACGCGCCGCCGGTGATGAGGGCCGAGGCCCCGGCGATCTCCATTTTTCCTCCCAAGGGGGCGGGATTGATCCACCCGGTTAATGATTGTTAACTCAAATCCCACTGTAGCGTCTGCACCGCGGACACTCCACCCCTGGGGACGTCGTAGGATTCGCTCATGAGTTCCGCATCCGACACCCGCCCCTTCCTGCTGATTTCCACCCGTGCGGACCCCGTGGCGGCCGAGGACGAGGTGCGCGGGTTCCTCGCCGCGTCGGGCCTGCCGGCTTCGCTGCTGGAGGTCGTGGCCCTGAACGCCTCCCCACTCCCGGCGGACCTGGAGCTGGAGGCGTACTCGGGCATCATGCTCGGCGGGGGCCCGTTCAACTCCTCCGACGACCCGTCCGGCAAATCCCGCACCCAGCTACGGGTCGAATCGGAGCTCTCCACCCTCCTGGATGAACTCATCGAAGCCGACTTCCCGTTCCTGGGCGCCTGCTACGGCATCGGCACGTTGGGAACCCACCAGGGCGGCACCGTGGATCGGACCCATTCCGAGCCGGTCGGGATCTCCCATATCGAGCTGACCGATGCCGGGAACCGGGATCCGATCACCGCCGGGATGCCGCCGGTCTTCGACGCCTTCGTCGGGCATAAGGAGGCGGTGTCGACACTGCCTGACCATGCGGTGCTGCTGGCGACTTCCGGGCCCTGCCCGGTACAGATGTTCCGGATCGGGGAGAACCTCTACGCCACCCAGTTCCACCCTGAACTCGACGGCGACGGTCTGGCCACACGGATCGCCATCTACCGCGACGCCGGATACTTCCCACCTGCCGAGGCAGGCCCCTTGACCGAGCTCGCCCACTCAGTCGATGTCTCCTGGCCGGCGCGGATCCTGCAGAACTTCGTGCGGCGCTATCAGCGCTAGGCCCGGGGGATCCTCGATCCCCCGGGCCTACCGGTTCCGCACCCGCTTCGGCGCCTCGTCGAATCCCGGTTGGGCATAGGGGGCCTCCCCGCGTTCGAGCATGGCCACGAATTCGGCGACTTTGCGGGTCTTGGATTCCTGGCGTTTCAGCGTGTGGATCCGGTAGTACAACGCGTAGCGGTTGGTGCTGTTCAGTCTCCCGTAGGCCGCCTGGGCCGCGGGGCTCGTCTCCAATGCCGCTGATAACTCCTCGGACGGCTTTGCCGTCGCCTGGCCGACATAGGCGCTGTCCCAGCGGCCATCCGCGCGTGCCGCATCGACTTCGACCATCCCTGCTGGGGCCATCCGTTCTTCGGCCACCAGCCGATCCACGAGCGCGACGTTGATGGCCGACCAGGCGCTGCCGGACCGTCGCGGGGTGAACCGCAGCAGGTAGCTTCCCTCATCGCGGCGACCCGTCTGCCCGTCGATCCACCCGAAGCACAGGGCCGCATCGAGCGCAGCCGCCCGGGTCAACGTCGTCGCATCCCCGCCCTTCTTATGCAGGACCAGTCGCACACCCGCGGCATCGGCATGATGCTGGGCCAGCCAGGCACGCCACGAGACGGCATCGGGGACGAGGAGTTCCGGAAGGACGATGGCCACCCACCTAGTGCAGCAGAACCTACGGGCGAGGTCTATACACAAGAATTCTATTTTGCTAGCATTCTATATATGTCCACTGAAACGACCCAGGATCCGGACCGAAAGATCCAATTCAACGTCTATCTGCCCGCCGGGCTGGTGCGGGAAATCAAGCATGCCGCCATCGACGCCGAGACCTCGCTCTCCGCGTACGTCGCCGAGGCACTGGCCGAACACCTGAAGGAGAAGAACTAATGCTGCGCGTGACCCCCATCCAGTTCACCGACCACATCGGGCCATGGACCACGCTGCTCGAGGCCCTCGGTCTGGTCCACGCCGTCAACGAGGACGGCTGGCATGAATTCGACGCCGCCTCCGGCCGGGTGCGCCTGCACGCCACCGATGACGATCACCCCTCAGGCACCACTCTGCTCTCCTTCGAGGTCGGCGACCTGGACGAGTTCACCCGGCGCACCCGCGAAGCAGGCACCGCCGTCGTGATGACCGAGGAAGGCCATGGCAGCACCGCCACCATCACGGGCCCCGACGGCCTGTCCTTCTCCGTCACCGTTCAGGCGACCCGTCCCGCACCGGCCGCGGCCGACCCCGCGGTGCAGGTGCTCGTGCTGTGGATGACGCCGGAACCGCACGGCCCTGCCGAAACCCTGCGCAATATCGGCGCCCGCCCCCAGATCGCCAGCGACAGCGGAGGCTGGGTCCAGTTCCAGGCCAAGAACGGCGGTCTGGTTGCCACGCATTCCGGCACCCGGGCCTTCCCGACACTCAGCTTCGAGTACGACGGCGATGCCGAGGTCCTGCTCAGCCGGCTGCAGGCGGCGGGGTTGGAAGCCAGTCTGGTCGACGAGTCCTACGGACGCACCGTGCTGGTGGACAACCCGGACGGCGGGGAGCCGATCTGGATCAACGAGGCCCAGCAGGATCTCTACGGGTACCACCGGATCGCCAAGTAGCGGCGGGGCGCATCGATCTCCGGCCCGCGGACCCTACTCCGCGGCCCCGTTCCGGTCCCGGCCGTCGAGGAAGAGGCTGAGCACGATCAGGGACACGCTCAGGATGGCGGCAATAAGGAATCCGCTCCGGAAGCCCATGACCTGTGCCTCTATTTCGGAGGCACCGGCCAGCGCCGAGGACGCCGTCTTGGAGGCCAGGACGCCCACCAGCAGGGCGGTTCCTGCGGCACCTCCAAGCTGCTGCAGCGTGCTGAGCACCGCGGAACCATGCGAATGCAGGCGATGTGGCAACGGGTTCAACGCGGTGGTGAACGCCGGGGTGAAGATGAACGCAAAGCTCAAAGACATGCCCAGGTAGAGCACCAGGATCCACCAGATCGGGGTGTCGGAGGCCAGTCGCGAGAATGCGAACATGACGACCGAGAGCAGTGCGGTCCCCGGCACCAGCAGCGGGCGGGGACCGACCTTGTCGTACAGTCGTCCCACCAGCGGCGCCAGCAGGCCCATGAGCAGTCCGCCGGGCAGCAGTAGCAGCCCCGTGGACAAGGTGTCCAGCTCCCGCACGTTCTGCAGGTAAATCGGCAGCAGGATGATCACCCCGAAGAGCGAGACCATCGCCATCATCATCAAGAGCAGTGCCAGGGTGAAGTTCCGGTAAGTGAAGGGTCGCAGGTCCAGCAGCGCCGTATCGGTGCGTTGCAGCCGCAACTGCATCACGGTGAACACGGCAAGCGCCACGAATGCGACCAGCAACGCCACGAGGGCTAGACCGTCAGGCCCCTGGCCTGCTCCTTCAGCGCCACCGCCGATCTTGCTCAATCCGTAGACGAGCCCGCCGAAGCCAGGGATCGCCAGCAGAAGCGAGGGAACGGAGAGCGGTTTCCGGCCAGCCTGTGCCACAGCCGAGAGCCGTGGGGCGCCGATGAACAGAGCGATCAGCGCAATCGGCAGCACGAGCAGGAACATGAATCGCCACGTCAGGAATTGCAGGATCAGCCCGGAGATGGTCGGTCCGATGGCCGGTGCAACGGAAATCACGATCGATACATTGCCCATGACGGTGCCTCGGCGCGCAGCCGGTACCAGGTCCAGGACAGTCGTCATCAACAAGGGCAGCATGATCGCGGTCCCGCTAGCCTGGATAACCCGCGCACCCAGCAGAACCCCGAAGGTGGGGGCAAACCCTGCCAACAGCGTCCCCGCGGAGAACAGGCCCATCGCGAGGATGAACACGGTGCGCATGGAGAAGCGCTGAAGCAGATAGCCGGTCGTGGGGATCACGACGGCCATCGTGAGCAAGAAGGCGGTGGCCACCCACTGCACGGCATCGGCATTGACGTCGAATGCCACCATCAGCCGCGGCAGGGCGACGTTCATGATGGTCTCGTTCAGGATCACGACGAAGGTGGAAACCAGCAGGACGGCGATGGTCTTCTTGGCCGCCGGGTCCAACCGATAGGCCGACGTCGCGGAAGAGGCTGCGGCGGCTGGTTGTCCCGGGGCCACCGGACTGTCTTCGGAAAGCACAAGGGCTCCTCTGGTTGGTTAACCTCGGACAAGGCCGTGACCGTGGTCCATCGACGTGCCGGGAGTAGGTGGTCCCGACTTCGATCGGGGCGCTCAAACGGTTGTCAACCGGCGGATGCACCGGCTTATTCCCGCCCTGTGTTCCCGCGCCTCTTTTCGACCAATCGGGCCTCGGCCGGGATGGGGGCGTGAAGTGTCGGTGCGGATGCGATAAACATGGGGGTATGAACGTTCGTACCCCGGACCCCAATCCCGGCTGGCTCTCAGAAGAAGACCTCTATGAGGCCCGGCAACGCCTGCCCATGCTCTACGTCGAAGCGATTCCGGTCCGCTTGGACCCGTTGGGCTATGTCAACGAAGTCGGTCTGCTCTACACCGCCGACGCCGCCGGGCATTTCACCCGGACCTTCGTTTCGGGGCGCGTGATGTACCGCGAGACGGTCCGCGCCGCCCTGGTGCGGCATATGGAGAAGGACCTCGGCCCGCTGGCGATGCCGCAATTGCCGTTGAGTCCCGTGCCCTTCACCGTGGCCGAGTACTTCCCGTCCCCCTCCGAGACCGGGCTGACCGACGAACGCCAGCACGCCGTGGCACTGGCCTATGTCATCCCCGTCCGTGGCGAATGCAGCCCCCGCCAGGACGCCCTCGAACTGACCTGGCTGACCCCGCGCGAGGCCCTGAGCCCGTCCATCCGTGACGAGTTCGCCGGTGGCCGCGCGAATATCCTTCGACAGGCGCTGGCCCATGCGGGCTGGTGCGAGTAGGTAGTGACCTTGCAGCATGACTACATCCGGGCCGTACGCGCCGAGAAAGTGGCGCCCGGAAACCGGTTCATCACCCGGACGGGTGCCCCGAGCCTGCCGGTGACCGGTGTCAGGACCGTCCCGGACAGCTTCGGCACCCCGGCCTACATCGAAGCCACGCTGGACAACGGCCAGAAGGTCACCATCGCCCATGGCTCGACCATCCGCGTCCATACCGCCGAGCCGCCGCCGGAGGCGACGCTGGACGAGTTGACGGTGATCCCGGTGGAGGACGGCTCGCCCGAGGCCATCCTGATCTCCATCGCCCGCGAGTACCCGTGGGACCAGCGGGTCCTGGCACCCATCGCCAAGCTCAGCCGCGGTTTCAACCCGAAGTCCGGCGCCCAGCTGGAGGACGTCCGCGATCTGGCCCATCTGCTCTTCGTCGAGCTCGACGACCAGCCGAACGTCTGGCGGGCCCTGGGCGTGCTGACCGAGCTTCCCTTCGATGGGAACTTCGGCCGGTGGAAATCCATCCAGTCGGCCCTGGCGATTGCCGCCTATCTTTCGGCCACCGACGGCGACGCGGAGGCCTCGCACCGGTATTCGGAGTCGCTGCGGGTCACCGACCACATCGAGGAGGACCCGCTGAAGGACAAGCTCACGGCCGAGCTACGCCAGCGCCAACTCGACGAGCCCAACCTCTTCGACCGGGAGATCCACCGTGCCACCGCCGCCGAGGACGCCGTGGCCATCCGCTCCTGGCGGATCGAACGGCTCGACGCGCTGCTGTATTTGCTGGCGCACGGCGGTTCGCGTGCCCTGGCCCGCGACGAGTTGCAGCGCATGATCGACAACGAACTTCAGACCCTGCGCTCCTTGGACGGCCCGGGACAGCAGGAGGCCGAGCAGGCAGCGGACGACGCCGGGGCGCACGGATAACGCGGTTCAGCTGCCCGTCGCGGCGAAGGGCCGTCGCCGGCTGAGCGCCGAGCCCAGCAGTGCGACGCCAACCCCGATGACGGATCCGATGACCGTCTCCAGGATCCTGTCATAGAGCAGCTGCGTACTCATGCCCGCCATCAGCGCGGTGCCCACCAATGCCAGCGGAGTGACGCAGACCTGCGCCCAGAAGTAGTTCCGCGTGATGAGCATTTCGGCGCCGAACTGGGCCAACCCGAGGAAAAGGATGATCGTCCACGGGTTCGGGTCGGCCACGATGATCAGCGCCATGATGCCCAGCCCCGCGAGCGTCCCCAGCACCCGGTGCAGGCCGCGGGCGATGCGGTGGCGGGTGGTGTGCCCGACGAGGGGGACGACGGCGGCGACCATCGCCCAGTAGGGGTGTCCGGTGCTCAGCACCGGGGCCATCAGCAGGGCGACCGTCCCGGCCAGGCCCGCGGCCACGAGGTACCCGATGGATTCCACCCGGAGGGCCGTCTGTACCGCGGGGCTCTGCGGTCGCAGCCCGCCGACGTTCCACGGGGTACGCCGCGAGGTGGAGATGCGTCCCACCTGGCCGATGACCACGCTGAGCGTCACGGTGGCGATTGCGGTGGCCAGGACCACTCCCAGTCCGGGGACCTCGGGAATGGAAGCGATCGCGGCAAAGCAGAAGATGTGGAACAGCGACCCGGCGGGCCGCAATTGGGCGAATCCGGTGGCCAGCGAACAGGCCCAGGCCACCAGTGTCGTCAACCCCACGATCACCCATCCGCCGGCCGGCGAAGCATGGTTGACCAGGAGCACGTTCACGGTCCAGGCGGCACCGATGAGCACCACGAACAGCGCACCGGCGCTGGCCTGCGAGCGCAGCCGGTCACGGTGTCCCGGAACGCGTCCGAAGATGCCGGTGAAGGCCCCGAAGATCGCGAAGATCGCCAGGTCCAACCGGTCCAGGCCCAAGAGCACGACCAAGGGCAGGAACACGCCCAGAGCGCAGCGCACCCCGATCCACGGGTCCTTGTCCCCGGGCCCCAACGTCAGCAGTCGACGCAGGGTCAACGAGTCATCCACGGGCCCTCCTGGGTTGTTGTCTTTAACCACCCTATGACCCGCCTCCCCTCGAGCCGCAGGCCACGGATGGCTCGTTCGTCACAACGGCCGGCGCGCATGGGGCAAAATGGTGGGGTGCCTGAAACCGATTCCCCCCTTGATGTGACGACCCCCGCCTCCGCCACCGGGGCACCGTCGTCGGCCCCATCGGCTGCCATGGATCCGCATCCACGCCAAACCGCGTTCTCCTTCGAGGTCGGCACCCGGCTGACCAATGCCGACGGCTCCCGGTCGCTGGGACGCACCGGCACCATCCGCACCCCGCACGGCGACATCCACACGCCGGCTTTCATTGCCGTGGGGACCAAGGCCACCGTGAAGGCCGTGCTGCCCGAAGCCGTCGCGGACCTCGGCGCGCAGGCCGTGCTGGCCAACGCCTACCACCTGTACCTGCAACCCGGTTCCGACATCCTCGACGCCGCCGGCGGACTGGGGGCGTTCATGAACTGGCCGGGCCCCACGTTCACCGATTCGGGGGGCTTCCAGGTGATGAGCCTGGGCTCGGGGTTCAAGAAGGTCATCGACATGCAGGGTTCCACGGCCGAAGGCGGGGACGATCAAGTGGCCCCCGGCAAGGAACGCCTGGCCAATGTCGACGAGGACGGGGTCTGGTTCAAATCCCATCTCAATGGCGACCGGCACCGCTTCTCCCCGGAGATCTCCATGGGCGTGCAGCACCGGATCGGCGCGGACATCATGTTCGCCTTCGACGAGCTGACGACCTTGCATAACTCACGCGGCTACCAGGTCGAATCCCTGGAGCGGACCCGACGCTGGGCCGAACGCTGCATCGCCGAACACTTCCGGCTCACCGACGAGCGCTTCCCCAAGCCCTACCAGGCACTCTTCGGGGTCATCCAGGGAGCCCAGTACGAGGACCTGCGGCGCAAGGCCTGCCGGGACCTCGGGGACATGCCCTTCGATGGATTCGGCATCGGCGGCGCCCTGGAGAAGGAGAACCTGGGCACCATCGTCGGCTGGTGTTCCGAGGAACTGCCCGAGGACAAGCCACGGCACCTGCTGGGGATCTCCGAACCCGATGACATCTTCACTGCCATCGAGAACGG
>RCNJ01000416.1_pt1 | contig 16815 bp, 13 predicted proteins | sample 2041171 | NCBI WGS metagenome assembly RCNJ01 (sample SAMN09708213, study PRJNA481090) | feces metagenome | biome: feces | host: Pygoscelis adeliae | place: Antarctica: Rookery Lake | collected 2010-03-01 | reverse complement strand
CCACCGACAAGTCATGCGCCACAAAAAGGTAGGACAAGCCGAGCTTGGCCTTCAACTCGTCCAACAAGTTGATCACACCGGCCTGGATCGAGACATCCAGCGCCGACACCGGCTCGTCCAGCACGATCACCTTTGGCTCCAGCGCCAACGCCCGGGCAATGCCGATCCGTTGCCGCTGGCCACCGGAAAAGTGCTGGGGATACCGACTGGAGTGGCCCGGCTCCAATCCGACCAGGTCCATGAGCTCGGCCACCCGGGTCTCCATCTGAGCCTTGCTGAACCTGTGGGCCCCCAAAGGTTCGGCGATGATGTCGAAGACCGGCATCCGCGGGTCGAGTGAGGCCATCGGGTCTTGGAAGACCACCTGCAGGTCGCGGCGCAGCGCCTTGCGCTCGGATCGCTTCTTGATCTCCCTGACGTCCTGGCCAAGGACCGCCACCGTGCCGCCGGTTGGTGGCTGGAGATTCAGCACTTCAAGCAGGGTGGTGCTCTTGCCGCAGCCAGACTCGCCAACCAGGCCAAGGGTCTCACCTTCCTTGATCTCCAGATCAATGCCGTCCACCGCGTACACCGTGCCCACCTGGCGGCGATAGATGGCACCCTTCATCAGGGGATAGTGGCGCTTGAATCCCTCCAGCTTCAGCACCGTCGTACGCTCTTCCCGTGGCTTGCGTACCAGGTCGGAGACACCGATCTTGGGAGTGGGATAAATATCGGAGTAGTGCAAGTTGCCCTTGGCAATTGTGTCTGAGTAGAAGCAAGCCGCCGTATGGCGAGGATGCTCCGTCGGTGCAAGTTCGGGTTCGGCGTCGCGGCAGTCGGGCTGCACCATCGGGCAGCGGGGCGCGAACGGGCAGCCAGGCGGCAGGTTGATCACCGAGGGGGGGTTGCCCTCCAGCGTGGCTAGCGGCTGCTTCTCCGCCGCGTCCAATCGAGGAACGGAGCCCTGCAGGCCGATGGTGTACGGCATCCGTGGCCGGTAGAATATTTCGTCGACGGTGCCCTGCTCGACCGGCCGGCCAGCGTACATCACCGTCACCCGGTCGGCGATCCCGGCCACTACACCAAGGTCGTGAGTCACCATCACCACCGCGGCGCCGGTCTCCCGCTGCGCCTTCTTCAGCACTTCCAGCACCTGTGCCTGAATGGTCACATCCAGGGCCGTGGTCGGCTCGTCGGCAATGATCACATCCGGATCGTTGGCGATGGCCATCGCGATCATCACCCGCTGACGCATGCCGCCGGAGAACTCGTGCGGGAAGGACTTCACCCGCAACTGCGGGTTGGGGATGCCGACCAGGTCGAGCAGCTCGACCGCCTGTTTGGTCGCCGCCGACTTGGCGACGTCGTGGTGGGCCTGAATACCTTCGATGATCTGGTCGCCAATGGTATAGACCGGCGTCAGGGCCGACAGCGGGTCTTGGAAGATCATCGCGAGCTCGTTGCCGCGGATCTTGGACATCTCGGCATCACTTCGGCCGAGCAGCTCCTCGCCGTGAAGCCTGATCGAACCCTGGATGTGGGCAGTGGACGGATGCAGTCCCAGAATGGCCAGTGACGTGACCGACTTGCCGGAGCCGGACTCACCTACGATCGCCATCGACTCCCCGGCCTGCAGATCGAAGCTTAGCCCGCGGACCGCCCGGACTGGGCCAGCCTCGCTCGGGAAGGTGACGTGGAGATCCTCGACCTCGAGGACGGTGCCGGACGTGGTCTTGCGGACTCGGTGCTGTGGGGTCGTGTCCAGACTCATGCTGATGCTCCTCCTGATTTCGAGCTCGGGTCGAGAGCATCACGCAGCCCGTCGCCCATCGCGTTGACGCTGAGCACGAGCACCACCAGCAATGCCGACGGGACCAGGAAGATCCAGGGAAAGCTCGTCGCCATCCGCTGACCGGTACCGATCAGGGTGCCAAGCGAGGTATCCGGGGCCTGGACGCCAAAGCCGAAGAAGGACAGCGAGGTTTCGGCCAGAATCGCCGCACCGACGTTCAAGGTGGCATCGATGATCAGCAGCGAAGAGATGTTCGGCAGCACATGCCGGATGATGATCTTCGGCGCCGCCACTCCCATGAACTTGGCCGCCTGGACATATTCAAGCTCCTTGACTGACTGGGTCAGACTGCGCACCACCCGAGCTGACAACACCCAGGCAAAGGCCGCGATCATCACCACCAGCAACAGCCAGGCGTGCGGTCCCTTGGGACCGCCGGTGGAGATGATGGCGATCAGGAAGAAGGACGGGATGACCAGCATCAAGTCAATGATCCACAGCGCGAATCTCTCCAGCCAACCGCCGAAGTAGGCGGCAAACGAGCCCACCAGTGCGGCGACGGTGGTGGAGATGAGCGCCACCAACAGGCCGATCAGCAACGACTTGCTCAGGCCTCTCATGGTGAGCGCCAGCACATCGCGACCGCTCTGGGTGGTGCCGAAGATGTGCTCGGCGCTGGGCGGCTTCAAGAAGGCATGCCGGTCGACATCGTCGAAGGCCCACGGTGACAGGTAGGGCCCGACAACGGCCAGCAGCACCAGCATGATCAGCACGATGAGCCCCACGACGGCCGTCTTGTTGCGGAAGAAACGGCGGGTCACCAGCTTTCGGCGGGTCAGCCGCTTGCTGATCGGCTGTATCAGGGCTTGGTCCTCGGCCGCCTTTTCGGCGGTGGTATCGATAATTTGTTCAGACATGTCGATCCCCTAACTCAGCCGTACGCGCGGGTCGAGGATGGCGACCATCACATCGGCCAGTACTGCGCCGACCAGCACGCAGACACCGGCGAACGCCGTCACCGCGACGGCGCCATGGACGTCTTGTTGCTGGATGGTGGTGACGCCGTAGATGCCCATGCCATGAAAGGTGAAGATCAACTCCATAAAGGCCGAGCCGGTGAACAGGGTTGCCACGCTGAAGGCAAAATAGGTGCCGGTCGGGATCAGCGACGTGCGCAGGGCATGTTTCATCACGGCCTTCTGCCGCCGAAGGCCCTTGGCCCGGGCGGTGCGGACGAAGTCCGAGCCGAGTGTGTCCAGCATCAAGTTGCGCTGGTAGCGGCTGAAGGAGGCGATACCAAACAGCGCCAGTGTCAGGGTCGGAAGTAGCAGATGCTGAGCTCGGTCCGCCAACCAGGCCAGCGGATAGCTGCCATGTTCACCTGTCTCACCGGTGAACTCGAAGATCGGCGTCCCGACCGCCTGGTTGATCTTGGTGGCGATGATGATCAGTACCGTGGCGATCACAAACGACGGCATCGACAAGAGCACCAGCGACAGCACGGTGACGGTCCGGTCGGAGGCTTTGTACTGCCGGGTCGCCGTCCAGGCGCCGATGATGACACCCAGGACAATGCCGATCACGGAGCCGAGAGTGATCAGCCGCAGGCTGACCCACATCCGCCGGCCCACCTCCGCGGCCACGTCTCCGCCTCGAGGAGACTCCCCCCAGTCACCGTGCAGCACCCCGGTAAACCAGGTCCACCAGCGTTGCAGCAGCGGCACCTGGTCGCTGAGGTTCTTTGCCCGCAGCGACTGTTCGATAGACACCGGGTCGATCGGCGGGTTCACGACCTCGTACAGGGCCCGCGGGTTGAGCTGAGTGGCCGCCAGGAAGTAGGTCAGCGTCACGGCAACGAAGAGCAGGATGACGTAGTTCAGCAACCTGCGCAGCAGATATGTGCCCATGAATGCCTGTCCTTGCCCTTGGGGGCCCTGGGGCGTCGAGGAGGTTTGTCCGATTCAACTTAGATCAAGCGCTCCTTTGGCGATAGGGGGAGGGGCAATTGGGCACCCAAGCGTCACGAACTTGCAACCTCAAATCCAGCTGCTGAACCACATCCGGGCCAGCCACTTCGGGTAGGGCAGCAAGGTGTCGGTCAGGATGGGGTAGAGATAGGCGAAGTTCGCACCGACCAGGGCAACGAACACGCCTGCGGTGATCGCACCGGCGAGCCGCCGCCGGTGCTGGCCAGGCGGGCCCAGCAGCTTGCCAATACTCAGCGACACCGCCATCACCGAGAACGGGATGATGGTGATGGCGTAGAAGAAGAACAACGGCCGGGACGTGTACTGAAACCACGGCAACCAGGCGCTCAGCACGCCGACGACTGGGATGCCGAACCGCCAATCACGGCCGCCGACCCACAACAAAACCGCGAACACCAGAGCAATGATCGCCACCCACCACAGCACCGGGGTGCCGATCCCGCTGATCACCCGTAGGCAGTTGTCCGGTCCGGTGCAGCCGTCGGTGCCCGGCTTGATGTCATTGACCGCATCAATGCCGATTGGCCGCGCCAGGATCAGCCAGCCGGCCGGGTTTGCCGCATAGGCGTGGGTCTGCTCGTTGATGTAACTGCCGGTGTGGAAGTCGTAGATGTCCTTGGTGTAATGCAGCAGGGAGGCAAATGCCTTGCCGAGCAGCTGGACGCTGCGGGCATCCGGATGGTTCTGGCCCCAGTCCCGGTCGTACCCCCCGGAGGTGAACAACCAGCTTGACCAGGACCCTATATAGACAGCCGCCGACAGGAGTACGAGGGAGATAAAGGCCGGTACGCCGTCGCGCAGCAGCGCCCAGTTGGCCCGTACCCCGGCTCCAGCCAACCGGCGGGCGCCGACATCCCAGGCCAGGCTGAGCAGGGCGAACGCGGCCAGCAAATAGAGCGCGTTCCACTTCGTGCCGAGGGCCAGCCCAAAACAGACGCCGGCCGCCACCCGCCAGGGACGAAACAGCCATGCCGGACCGAAGGCGCCTCCCAGATCGGCAAGACCATGAGCGTCCAGATGGCTGGCCAGGCGGTGCCGAAACCAGTCCCGATCGGCGGCCAAGCAGGCAACCGCCGCCAGCAGGAAGAACGCCAAGAAGATGTCCAGCAGAGCGGTACGGGACATGACGAAGTGCAGGCCATCGAAGGTCAGGAGCAGACCGGCCGTACCACCGATCAGCGTCGACCGGGACACCCGCCGGACCAGCCGGATGGTGACCAGGATCAGCAGGCAGCCAAAGATCAGCGGCATGATCCGCCAGCCGAACGAGTTCATCCCGAAGAAGTGCTCGCCGACCGCGATCAGCCACTTGCCGACCTGCGGATGCACGATGAACGACGCCGAGTCCTTCATCACATCGGGGTGACCGGCCAGGATGGAGGCGTTGGCGTTGTCCGGCCACTCCCGCTCATAGCCGAACTTGAGCAGCGAGTAGGCGTCCTTGGCATAGTAGGTCTCGTCGAAAACCAAGTTCCTTGGCCGCGCCAGGTGAGTTAGCCTCAGCGCGAATGCCACCGCGGTGATCAGCAGTGTCACCAGCCAGCCCAGTACCCGGTCTGTTGGCATCGGATCCCGCAACCGCTCCAAAGTCGTCGGCTCGTGAGACCGCTGGGCCACCGCGGGCTCCACCAGCCGCGCGGCGATCGTGGGCTCGGGTGACAGGTCTGCCGTCGCCGGTTCCCCCAACTGCTCGAGCCCGGTGGGTGGCTGTGACTCCTCAACGGTGGTGAAGAGGTCGCGAGTCACCGGCCCATCCTAATAGCCCCTAACGCCGGTCGACGGTGTCGACACCAGTGCTGTCAACAACGCGGCTCGGCAGACCAGGCGACCCATGAGACGGTGGTGCCATGATGAGCAGCGCAGCCGGCAGCGAGGGCGTGTTGGTGCTGGCAGCCACCCCGATCGGCGATGTGGACGATGCCTCACCCCGGCTCGTCCGTGAACTCGCCCAGGCCGACGTGATCGCGGCCGAGGACACTCGGCGGCTGCAGCGACTCCGCCAGCGGCTCAAGATCGAGTTGACCGGGCGAATTGTCTCCTATTTCGAAGGCAACGAAGCAAGCCGAACTCCGTCGCTGATCAGTGACCTGCAGCAAGGTGCGAGGGTGCTGGTGGTGACTGATGCCGGGATGCCCTCGGTTTCCGATCCGGGTTATCGGCTGGTGGTGGCCGCCATCGAGGCGGGCATCAGGATCACCGCCATTCCCGGTCCGTCAGCGGTGCTGACAGCGTTGGCGCTGTCCGGTCTGCCGGTTGACCGCTTTTGCTTCGAGGGCTTCCTGCCACGCAAGGCCGGGGAGCGCCGACGGCGACTGCTCGAGTTAGCAGGTGAGGTCCGCACCATGGTGTTCTTCGAGGCCCCCCACCGTACGGCGGTGACACTGCAGGCTGGTGCAGAAGCCTTCGGTGTAGAGCGTCGTGCTGCGGTCTGCCGGGAGTTGACCAAGACATATGAGGAAGTCCGCCGCGGCACACTGGCCGAGCTGGCTGCGTGGGCCGTCGACGGCGTCCGCGGCGAGGTCACCATCGTGGTCGCCGGCACTGATTCGAGCACGGCCGATCTGCATCGAGCCACCACCGAGGTCCGTGAACTCATCAGTCAAGGCACTAAGCTCAAGCCGGCCGTCGCCCAGGTCGCCGCCCGGCATGGCCTCGCCAAGAACGCCCTCTACCAGGCGGCGCTGGCTGATCGGCAAGGCGAAAAGGCGAACCCTCGTTAGGCTGGCCGGGTGAGAGACGAGCTGCCCGAACGACCAGCACCGTTACCCGCGGAGGTGGTGGACTCGCACTGCCATCTCGATATTGCCGCCGGCTACTCCGGGCTGGCTGTTGCCGATGCTCTCAGTGCCGCCGCGGCGGTCGGGGTGACCCGGATTGCGCAGATTGGCTGCGATGTGGAGGGTTCACGCTGGGCTGTCGAGGCGGCCCAGCGGTGGCACAACGTGGTTGCCGGCGTCGCCATCCATCCCAATGATGCGGCTCGCTTGGTGGCCGAACACGGCGCGACCGTGCTGGCCGACGGGCTGGCCGAGATCGATCGGCTGGCCCGGGGGCATCATCGCGTCCGGGCGGTGGGGGAGACCGGGCTGGATTACTTCCGGACTTGGGATGTTGCCGGACAGCGCGTCCAGCGGGAGTCCTTTGCCGCCCATATCGCCATCGCCAAGTCGCGGGACAAGACACTGGTGATCCACGATCGGGACGCGCATGCCGATGTCCTCAAGGTGCTCGATGCTGAAGGGTTGCCGGAGCGGATCATCATGCACTGCTTCTCCGGGGACGCGGACTTCGCAGCCGAGTGCCTGGCTCGTGGTGCTTTTCTGTCTTTTCCCGGCACCATCACCTTCAACAATGCAGAGAATCTGCGGCGAGCCTGGCGGGTGACGCCGATGGACCGGGTGCTGACCGAGACGGATGCGCCATTCCTGACGCCGACACCATTTCGCGGTCGCCCGAATGCGTCCTATTTGATCCCGCACACGGTACGTTTCATGGCTGAGGCCCGAGGAGTTGAGCTGGCGACGCTCTGCCGCGCGCTCAACGACAATGCAGAGGTTGCCTTCGGCGGTCCCTGGCCGGCCGCAGCGTGCTGAGTTGATCATGATCGCGATGATGCTTCCGATGCGGCGAGTGTGACGCTATGGACCTGGAGGAAGTGCTGCGCCGTCGCAGGATGGTGCGCCGGTACGATCCAGACCGGCCGGTGCCCTCAGAGGTCTGGGAGGCTCTGCTAAGCGCCGGCCTGCGCTCGCCATCGGCTGGCTTCACCCAGGGTGTTTCTTTCCTGGTGGTGGAATCCGCCTCAGAGCGTCGCGACTTCTGGCAGGCGAGCAGCGACGCTCAAGGCCGCGGCGGGCGCTGGCTGGCGGGAATGCAGACCGCCCCGTTGTTGATCATTGTCTGGACCAGCCAGGCGGCCTATCTGGATCGTTACGCCGCCCCGGACAAGGGCTGGGCCGATCGTGATCCGGATCGCTGGACCGCCCCGTACTGGTTCGTCGACGCCGGCATGGCAGCGATGGCGATTCTGTTAATGACGGTGGACCAGGAGTTGGCCGCCTGCTTCTTCGGAATCCCGCCTGAGCGGATACCCCGGGTCCGCGAGGTGTTTGGCGTCCCGGCCGAGCAACTGGCGGTCGGCGTCATCAGCGTGGGGTACCCGGTGCCGGGAAAGCCCGGAGCCAAGGGTTCCCCGGCCCGCCGCCCCCGTCGGCCCCAAGCCCAACTGGTTCACCGCGGTCGCTGGCACGCTTAGCCGGTGGACCACCACTGGTCTCGACAAGCTCGACCGGCGTGGTGGTGGTGACTTTCGCCACTCGACACGCCGTAAAAGTCAAACTTTGTCCCGAGTAGTTTGGGCGGATCTCCCATCGTCGTTATGCTTTCGTGACCGATGGGCGCCGCTGAGGTGTCTTACCAACAAAGACAGGCCGAGCTCCACCGCGAGCAGGCCGATCCTGGAGCGTTGTGCGAAAGTTCATTCCCATAGTTGCTGCCGGCATAACCGCCCTGGCTGTTGCCGGCGGATCGTTTGGTTACCTTACTCTCGACAAGGATGTCACCTTGTCGGTTGACGGGGCTCCGACCCGGGTCAGCACCTTTGCCGGCACGGTCGGCGACGTGCTCGACCAGCAGGGCATCAAGCTGACCGAACGCGACGTCGTCGCCCCTGCGGCGGATAGCAAGATCAGCGACGGGACCCTGGTTGCGGTGAAGTATGCGCGGCCGGTCAGGGTCGAGGTTGACGGGCAGCAGCAGACCTATTGGACGACCGCCACCAGCGTCGCCGGTGCACTCAGGGCGCTGGACATTGAGACGGCCGGTGCCGAAGTTTCCACCAGTCGCAGCGCGCCAATCGGTCGCAAGGGCTTGTCCTTTGACGTCCACACGCCGAAAGACGTTTCCATCAAGGTCGCCGGCAAGACCCGTACCGTGCGGACCACCGGCACCACGGTCGCCGAGGCACTAAAGGCGGCCAACATCAAGGCCGACTCCGATGACAAGCTGAGCGGTAAACCGGACGCCAAGCTCACAGATGGCGCCAAGATCACGTTCGTCAGGGTAGACAAAAAGAAAGTGCAGAAGTCCGAGCCCGTCGCCTTCGACACGAACCATCGCCAGACATCCTCCCTCGACCGTGGCGATACCAGGATCAGCGTGCCGGGCAGGCAGGGCAAGCGGGCCGTGACCTATCTCGAAGTGCGTCAGGACGGCAAGGTCGTCAGTCGCAAGAAGGTGGACTCCAAGGTCACCACCAAGCCGACCGACAAGGTGGTCCTGGTGGGTACCCATCGAGACCCGGTGCCCAACCGGCATCCGGCGTCCTCCGCCAAGGCTTCGGCTGGCAAGTCTTCGGCTGGCAAGTCTTCCTCTTCTGGCACGTCCTCATCGGGTGCCTCGTCCTCAGCCAAGTCGGCGGCTAGCGTTGCCAATGGCTCCGTCTGGGACCAGATTGCACAATGCGAGTCCGGCGGCAACTGGTCCATCAACACCGGCAACGGTTTCTACGGCGGGCTGCAGTTCACCCTCGGTACCTGGCATGCCTTCGGCGGCTCCGGGATGCCCAACAGCGCAAGCCGGGAGCAGCAGATCGCCGTGGCCAAAAAGGTTCAGGCCTCGCAAGGCTGGGGCGCCTGGCCAGCGTGCACCTCGAAGCTTGGTATTCGCTGATCGGAGCTAACGCGTGAGTGGCCTGTTGGATCCCACCTCGGTGCGGCAGCTGGCAGGTCGCTTGTCGTTGCGGCCGAGCAAGCAACGTGGGCAGAATTTTGTCATTGATGCCAATACGGTCCGCCGAATTGTCTCGCTGTCGCAGATTACTGGCGACGATGTCGTGCTGGAGGTCGGTCCCGGGCTGGGCTCGCTGACGCTGGGCCTGCTTGAGGTGGCCAGGCAGGTTACCGCGGTGGAGATCGAGCCGGTGCTCGCAGCAGCGCTGGCCGAGACGGTGCGGGCCCGTGACCCGGGCCATGCTCCCTCGTTGACGGTGCTGGCGGCCGACGCGCTGCACCTGGAGCGGCTGCCGGATCCTCAGCCCACCGCGCTGGTGGCTAACCTGCCGTACAATGTTGCGGTGCCGGTGCTGTTGCACCTGCTGGCCACCTTTGACAGCTGGCGTACTGGCCTGGTGATGGTGCAGGCTGAGGTAGCGGACCGGTTGGCGGCCGCTCCGGGCTCGAAAATCTATGGCATCCCGTCGGTCAAAGTGGCCTGGTATGCCAGCACTCGGCGGGCCGGGCGGGTCGCGCCGAGTGTCTTCTGGCCGGCGCCGAACGTCGAGTCCGGTCTAGTGTCCCTGATCCGCCGGGACCCGCCCGAGACGACAGCCACCCGCAGTCAGGTCTTCAGCATCATTGACGCGGCATTCGCCCAGCGACGCAAGATGCTCCGCTCTGCGCTGGCCGGAGTCTGTGGCTCCTCGGCCGAGGCCAGCACGATGCTGGAAGCGGCCGGCGTGGATCCGCAGGCACGAGGCGAGGTCTTGTCCGTGGCCGACTTCGCCCGGGTCGCGGAGCAAATCTTCCCCTGACCGGCCGGCCGGATGGGACAGGCAATAACCTCGGCGTGTGGCTTCACCGATCCCGCCCGGTCCGGACCTGGTGCGCGTACGCGCCCCGGCCAAGATCAACCTTGCCCTCTGCGTCGGGGAGCTCGGCCACGATGGCTATCACCCGCTGACCACCGTTTTCCAGGCGGTGTCCCTGTACGACGAGGTGGTTGCCGAGTGGGCGGAAGCCGGTGAGTTCACCGTGTCGGTGGTCGGCGAGTACGCCGATGCGGTGCCGGTGGACGACACCAACCTCGCCGTCCAGGCCGCTCGGCTGCTGGCCGAGCGTTATGGCCGGCATGACTCACTGGGCGCAACGATGTCGATCAAGAAGTCCATTCCGGTAGCGGGAGGATTGGCCGGCGGCTCGGCGGATGCTGCCGGTGCATTGCTTGCCTGTGCGGTGTTGTGGGATCTGGATGTGGATCCCGAACAGCTGCGCGAGTTGGGCGCTGTGCTGGGCAGCGATGTGCCGTTCGCGCTGCTGGGCGGTACGGCCGTGGGCACTGGTCGCGGCGATGAACTAGCCCCCGCGCTGGTCCGAGGCAGCTATCACTGGGTACTCGCCTTTGGCCAGCATGGTCTGTCCACACCTGCGGTGTATCGCCGTTTCGACGAGCTGGACGCCTCAGATCTGCCGATCGAGGTGCCGGCTGAGCTGATGAACGCCCTGTCCGGCGGGGACCCCGTTGCGCTCAGCAAGGCGTTGCGTAATGATCTGGCTCCGGCCGCTGTCGCGCTGCAGTCGCGGCTACGGCAGACCATTGAGGCCGGCCTGGAGTTGGGAGCGCTGGGGGCGCTGGTCTCCGGCTCTGGGCCCACCTGCGCCTTCCTGGCCGCCGATGAGTCCTCGGCCGTGGACCTCAGTGTGGCGTTGAGTGCCGAAGGAGTTTGCAAGTCGGTGCGACGGGTCGTCGGCCCGGTGCCCGGTGCTCGCCTGGTCGGCTGACCGTGGCCAGGTCAAGGGGTGCCGGGTATCAGTGCCTCCACCAGGCCGACCCGTCACATTTTCCCTGGTTTTGCCGGCGTGTCGGTGAGGATGTGACGGGTCAGCCGGGTTGGAAGGCCTCGGGCTTACCCAGGTCCGGAGCTGCGGTCAGCTCGACGGTGCGGCCGGGGCGGACCAACTCGAGCACGACGACCTCGTTGTCGCCCGGGTGCCACAGCGGCGCGGGCGCATAGAGTGTCTGCTGCGGTCCGATGCTGTTCCAGTAGCGGCCGAGGTTGAAACCGTTGAGGAAGACGTAGCCGTGCCGCCAGTTGGGCAGCCGGAGGTAACCGTCGGCCGGTTCAGCAATCGTCAGTACCGCGCGGTGGAAAGCCTGCGGCTCTTCAGGATCCGTGGCGGCATACGTGCTGCTCGCTGTGGACCAGTCCAGCCGGGGCAGCACGGTCAGGTCGAGTGCGGCCTGCTCGAACCCGTACAGGTATTGGTCGTCCAGTCGTACGCTGGACAGCCCCTTTGGATCCCACAGGCGAGGTCCGAAGTTCACTCTTCCGAGCGAGCTCACCACGATGTCCTGGGTGCTGTCGGCTGGGAGGCTGACTCGGCAGCCGGTGGGAAAGTCCGGATCGAGCGAAGCTCGGCCCAGGCGCCCGACAACCGAGGAGTTGATCTTCACGGTGGCTAGGTCGGCGAGCCCGGCAAGCCGCAGCTCGGCATCAAGCACCGGCGGGGCAACGTGGGTCCGGTAGCGCACCACCCCATGGTGAACACCCAATGCCTCAAAGGATCGTGGCGCCCGGCTGTTCGCCGCCTGCTGTTCATCGAGCACCGACTCCAGGGTGAGCATGGCACTCACCTGGGCCCGCTGGGCAGCCAGCCTGGGCAAATCTGCCGGTGGGGCCGGCAGTTCGTGGCCCAGCTGATCGGTGATGACAGACCGGAAGGCCCAGTACTTCGGTGTCAGGGTGCCGTCCTCGGCAATCGGTGCATCGTAGTCATAGCTGGTGGTGGTCGGGCGGTAGCCTGGCCCGGACTCGGAGTCGAAGTTGTTGGCCCCGGCCCAGACACCGAAGTTGGTGCCACCGTGAGCCAGATAGAGGTTGACCGAGTGGCCGGCCGCGAGCAGCTGCCGAAGCTCCGTCGCGACCTCCTCGGCGCTGCGGACATGATGGTTGGTGCCCCAGTGGTCGAACCAGCCGTTCCAGAACTCCATGCAGATGGTGGGTGTGCCGGGCCGGAAGTTTCGCAAAGTGGCGAAGGCCTCTTCTTGCCCGGAGCCGAAATTGATCCCTGCCAGGCAGTTGTCCAGTGTTCCATTAGCTAGCATCCGCTGCTCCGGGCCATCGGAGGTGAAAAGCAGGGCGTCGGCGCCACGCTTCAGCAGACCGTCGCGCAGGTGTTCCAGATAGCCATGGTCATTGCCATAGCTGCCGTACTCGTTTTCCACCTGGATGCCGACCACCCGCCCGCCGTGGGAAGCTTGGCGGGCCACGATGATGGGCAGCAAGGAGTCGAACCACTGATCAACGTGGCGGAGAAAGGCCGGATCGCTGGTACGCAGCGTGTTGATCAGCTGCGGCTCGGCCAGCAACCACGACGGCAGTCCACCGAAGTCCCATTCGGCACAGATGTATGGCCCTGGTCGGACCAGGATGTCAAGATCGAGCGAGGCGGCAAGATCAAGGAAGTTCCCAAGATCACGGTCATCAGTGAAGTCCGGCGAAGTCCCTGCCCAGGGCTGGTGGAAGTTCCAGGCCACATAGGTTTCGACTGTGTTGCAGCCCATCGCAGCCAGACGCTGGAGCCGGTCAGCCCAGAGTTGACGGGGCACGCGGAAATAGTGCAGCGCCCCAGAGATGATCTGATGCGGTTCGCCGTCACGTTCGAAATAGCCGGGTTGCCTGACCGGTGTTACCTGGGTCAAGAACGACGTGATCGGCATCACTGTTCACCGCAAATCTTCGTACGGGGCGATCACCTGGCGGAGCAGCGAAATGAGCTCGTGGCGCTGCTCGGCAGTGCAGCTGAGAAGAATTTGTTCTTCGGCGGCGAGCAAGTCGGACAAGGTGGCATCGACATGCTCCTTGCCTGCTGGGGTCAGCGTGACCACGACACCGCGCCGATCGCCTGGATGGTTGGCCCGCGATACGAGCGCACGGGCCGCCAGCCGATCCACCCGATTGGTCATGGTGCCCGACGTTACCGAAGTCTCTCGAATCAATTGACCCGGGGAGAGCTGATAAGGCTCGCCCGCCCGCCTCAGCGCAGCAAGGACGTCAAACTCCCACGACTCCAGTTGATGGGTGGCGAATGCAGCACTGCGATGCCGGTCGAGATGGCGCGCCAACCGGGAGACCCGCGACAGCACCTGCATCGGAGCCACGTCCAGATCTGGGCGTTCCCGCTGCCATGCTTCGACCAGCCGGTCGACCTCGTCGCGGGAAGCAGGACCATTCATCTTCCGAAGTCTACGCTCAAGATTCTTGATGTCGAGAATCTCGACCTATTGTCTCGAGGTGACCCGGCATCTGATGGGCAGCGCGGAACATGAGGTGCTCGCCTGGGGGCAATACCACTTCCTCGTAGCGCGCTCCGAAATCAGGCTTCTTGCCTCAGATCAAAGTCGCTCTTCGGCATGGCGGCAGCCAAGAAGGGGATCAACAGGCACAGGATGGCCGGGACGATCATGGTGTGCTGGATACCGAGGTGGCGGACCAGGAAGCCGACCACCGCCGGGCCGGAGAGAAAGGCCGCATAACCAAAGGTGACGACCACCGCCAGTACGCGCCCGCCGCCCATGTGCCCGGCGACCGCATAAACTTGCGGGGCGATCATCCCGACACCGAAGCCGACGAGGGCCCAGCCGATGACCAGGAATGGCAGGCTGCTGAGCAGGCTCACCCACAGATAACCGATTGCCGCACAGATGCCGCCGAAGCGTACGACCTGACGTCGGCCAAACCGGGCCACCAACCGGTCACCAAGTAACCGAATGATCACCATAAAGCCGGTGACGGCGACCAACCCCACCGAGCCCGTGGTCGGGTCGACGCGGGCCACATCGGTGACATGGATCGCCGACCAGTCCACCGCGGTCCCCTCGGCGAGCCCGAACGACAGCGCCATGATGCCGAGCAGATAGGCGGCCCTGGGGATGCGCACCCGTTTGCCGTCGACCTTGTGCTGGACCACCGCTGACTGCGGCGTGATGCGTGGCAGGATGAAGAGCGCAACGAGGGCGACCACCGCCAGCATGATCATCACCGGTAGCACGACGGCGCCGCCCGACAGCCCGGTCAGGGCGGCGATCAGCAGTACGGTTCCGGCGCCGGCGAAGTTACCTACCGACCAGAAGGCATGGAAAAAGCTCATAACCGGCTTGCGACGCGCGGTCTCGACCTGGACGCCTAGCGCATTCATCGCCACGTCCATGGCTCCGTTGCCCAGACCGATCAGCACAGCACCAGCCACCAGCTCCGGGTAGGCCGGCGCAAAACCGATGGTCAGCGTCGCCGCGACCAGCAGGGGCAATGCGCCGAGAGCGACCATGCGGGCGCCGATAGAGTCGGCCAGCCGGCCACCGATCTGCATGGAGATGATGCCGGCGACGCCGCCACAAAACAGCATCACCGCGATTTGGGAGTCATTGATCTGCAGCCGGTCGCGAAGCGATGGCAGGGTGCCGGCGTAGCCGCCGAGCACCATGCCATTGATGGCAAACAGGAGCGTGACCCCGGCACTGGACAGGCGGGTATGGAGCAGGTTGCGGTCGCTCCGAATGGCCGGTACCAGGTCGCTGGGTGAAGTCATCCTCAATCGTCTCTGCATCGATCTACTAAAACGTTCCAGTCGACGCTATCAGGACCTGATGGGATGACCAATTCGCCGAGTCGGCTGGTCTCGACGGGCTCGACCGGCGTTGGGGGGCTTCGACCGGCGTTGGGGTGGTCTCGGGTCGGCGTTGGGGGGCTTCGACCGGCGTTGAGGTGGGCTCGGGTCGTCGTTGGGATAGGCCCGGCCGGCGTTGGTAGGCCGGCTGGCGCCTACCTCGCGCTGGTGCGGAGTTTGGGATGGGCCTCGAGTCCTTGCAGACCGTTCCACGCCAGATTGACCAGGTGCGCGGCGACCTCGGGTTTCTTCGGCTTCCGGGAGTCCAGCCACCACTGGCCGACCATGCCGACCATCCCGACCAGCATCTGGGCGTACATCGGAGCGGTCTTGGGATCGAGCTTTTGTCTCTTGAACTCATCAATCAAGATGCCCTCCACCCGGGAAGCAACATCGCTGAGGATGCTGGCAAAGGATCCACCGGCACTGCCCACCGAGGAGTCCCGGACCAGGATTCGGAAGCCGTCGGTGTTGCTTTCGATGTAATCCAGCAAGGCCATCGTGGCCTGCTCGATCAATTCTCGTTGGCCACCGATCGTCAGAGAACCCCGGATCCCATCCAGCAGGGTACGGACCTCGCGGTCGACGACCACTGCATAAAGTCCTTCCTTGCCGCCGAACTGCTCATAGACGACCGGCTTGCTGACCTGAGCGCTGTTGGCGATTTCCTCCACCGAGGTGCCTTCGTACCCCTTGTCGGCGAACAGTGAGCGGGAGATCTCAATCAACTGCTCGCGACGCTCCGCGGCAGTCATCCGGACTCGGGCCGAACGCCGGGTACGGCTGGAATCGAGGGGGTCGGTGACTCTACTGGCTGCCATAGGCCCCAGTGTCGTCATCAGCCAAGGGTGTTGGCCACTCGACGTGCCGCAACCCGCTCCGGAACCGGCCAGCGCACGTCGTGGACCCAACCCAGCTTCTCAAAGGCCCAGATCACCCGGGCCGAGGTGTCGATCTGGCCGGGCAGCACACCATGGCGTGCGCAGGTCGGATCGGCATGGTGCAGATTGTGCCAGCTCTCGCCGTGGCTGAGCAGGGCCAGCCACCAGACGTTGCCGGACTTGTCCCGGCTCTTGAACGGCCGCTCACCGAAGGTGTGGCAGATGGAGTTGACCGACCATGTGGTGTGGTGCAGCAGGCCGATCCGGATCAGGGAGGCCCAGAAGAACGCGGTGGCCGCGCCCAGCCAGCTCATGGACCACAGACCGCCGATGACTGCCGGGGCGAAGACTGAGATGACCAGGAAGGCCGGGAACAGTTTGTTGATCAGCACCAGGTCCTTATCCTTCATCAGGTCGGGCGCATATTGCCGTCTCGGGGTCTGCTCGGGGTTGAACATCCACATCATGTGGGCGTAGAAGAGGCCCTTGGTCAGTGCGCCGAAGGAGGTGCCGTACCGCCAAGGGGAGTGCGGATCGCCCTCGCGGTCGGAGAACTTGTGGTGCTTGCGGTGATCGGCGACCCAGCGGATCACCGGACCCTCGATGGCCAGGCTGCCGGCGATGGCGAGCGCAATCTTGAGGCCGCGCTTCGGCTTGAACGCCTTGTGAGTGAAATAACGGTGGAAGCCGACCGTGATACCCATCCCGGACACCATGAAAAAGACGATGGCGATGACCACGTCGTGCCAGCCTAAGAAACCGCCCCAAGCCACCGGGATGGCGGCGAGCAG